>ENA-OQDT01000944-OQDT01000944.1-human-gut-metagenome-genome-assembly--contig:-NODE-944-length-18096-cov-4.328009_pt1 | contig 18096 bp, 20 predicted proteins | sample MGYA00242786_ERZ504617 | MGnify/ENA primary metagenome ERZ504617 (study PRJEB26092, sample SAMD00036337) | human gut metagenome | host: Homo sapiens | study: EMG produced TPA metagenomics assembly of...
TTTAATTTTAATTTATCTATAGAATGGAGCGAAAAAAAGAATAAAAGTGATAATACGATAAAGTGATAGGGTAATAAGGTGATAAAGTGATAATGGATGGCAAGGTGATAAAGTGGTAGGGGGATAATGGAATAGGGCGGTGAAGTATCGTCGCTTCACCGCCCTATCGCTTTTATGGCATGATCGTTTTATTTTTCGATACCTACCAGTTCCACTTCAAAAATCAGAGTAGAGAACGGTTTGATTGGGCCGCCGGTTTCTCTTGCGCCGTAAGCCAGTTCTTGCGGGATGTAAAGTTCCCACTTAGAACCTACAGGCATCATAGTGAGGGCTTCTGTCCAGCCTTTGATAACTTGGTTGGCACGGAACGTAGCAGGTTCTTTTACGCTTGTAAGAGCTGTCGAATTCGGTTCCGTCAATCAGCGTACCTTTGTAGTTTACTTTTACTTTGCTGCTATCAGCGGGGATTTCACCGGTTCCTTTGGTGATAATTTTATATTGCAGACCGCTCGGAGTGGTTACAACACCTTCTTTGGTCTTGTTTTCAGCAAGGAATTTTTCACCGGCAGCTTTGTTGTCGGCGTATTTCTTTTCCATGGCTTTAGCCTTTACTGCATCCATCTGAGTCTGCATGAAAGTCTGAGCTTCTTCTTTGGTCATGATGCCTTTGCCTACAACTCCGGCAACGAAACCTGCCAACAGGTTCTCACGGCTGATGGTTTGTGTAGAGTCTCCGCCAAAAATCTGTTGGTTGAAGCCTTCTACCCATTGTTTGCTTACCATCTGTCCGATTTGCAGACCAGCCATGTAAGCAACGTCTTTCTTGTCGATTTTGCTTGCACCTTCGTTGAAACCTTTCAGGAAGTCTGTCATTTGAGTAGAATCGATACCCTGCTGTGCGAGATATTGATCCAAGCCTTCGGTACGTGCCATACCGATAGCGTAAGATAATGAGTCAACGTCTGTTTTGAGGTTCGCTTTCGGGCTTTGTGCAGTACAGGATGCCAAACCGGCAGCTGCTGCAAGAGCCATGATAAATGTTACTTTTTTCATTTTGCTTTTAAAATTATTTGTTTAATACTTTAAGTAGTTCCACTTCAAAAATGAGTGTGCATGTGCGGCGGAATCATCTCACCTGCTCCCTGGGCGCCGTAAGCCAGTTCGCTGGGGATGTAGAGTTTCCATTTGGCGCCTTCGGGCATCAGTTGCAGGGCTTCCACCCAGCCCGGGATTACTTGGTTGACACCGAATGTGGCAGGCTGGCCGCGCTTGATGGAGCTGTCGAACAGTGTTCCGTCAATCAGGCGTACCTTCGTAGTGGCATTGTACCTGGTCGGTAGCTTTGGCATAAGTGCCTGTGTTGCCTTCGTTGATAACTTCGTACTGGAGCCCGCTGGGTAGTGTAACCACTTCCGGGCGTTTTTTGTTTTCTTCAAGGAACTTCTTGCCGGCCTCGATATTGGCGGCATTCATTTTCTGTTCCAGTTCTTCGAAGTACTTATTTACTATTTCGCGGGCTTCCGTATGGCTGATAGCCGTCTGGTTGCCTTCCAAGACATCTTTGATTGCTTGTGCAAAGTCATCTACTGCGATGCCTTTAGCACCCATACTTAAAAGATTCTGACCTATTCCAAGGCCGATAGCATAACTGAATTTATCCATAAAATGTTTTTGTTGGCGGCTGAAATCATTTCTTTTCCAGCCTATTGCAAATTAATGAATGGCAAAAGTACGTCTTTTATTTGAATGATTTTGTTTTTTTCAGATTAAAAAATCTTAGTAAGTGAAAATAACTTCCCTCTTTTGGGGTTATTATTCATACATTTGTATGACTATATGAACTTTAAGGAGATATAAAGATGAAGAACTTGGTTGTTTTGTCCGGTGCAGGTATGAGCGCCGAGAGTGGTATCAGTACTTTTCGCGATGCGGGCGGACTGTGGGATAAATATCCGGTGGAACAGGTGGCGACTCCCGAAGGCTATGCCCGTAATCCGGAGTTGGTTATCAACTTTTATAACGAGCGTCGCAAGCAATTGCTGGATGTAAAGCCGAATGCCGGACACATCGGGCTTGCAGAGTTGGAAAAGGACTTCAATGTAACGGTCGTTACGCAGAATGTTGATAATCTGCACGAGCGTGCCGGGAGCAAACGCGTGATTCATCTGCATGGCGAGCTGACAAAGGTCTGTTCCAGCCGCGACCCTTATAATCCGCACTACATAAAGGAACTGAAACCGGATGAGTACGAAGTGAAGTTGGGAGATAAAGCCGGCGACGGTACTCAGCTTCGTCCGTTTATCGTTTGGTTCGGCGAGTCGGTTCCTGAGATTGAAACGGCTGTGGATTATGTGGAGAAAGCGGATATATTCGTCATTATCGGTACTTCGATGAATGTATATCCGGCTGCCGGATTGCTCAACTATGTGCCTCGCGATGCCGAAGTGTACCTGATAGACCCTAAGCCGGTGGATGTACATTCCATGCGGCAGATACATGTAATTCAAAAAGGAGCATCGGAAGGCGTGCAGGAGTTGCGCTCGTTGCTTAAACCTTAGGCGTGCCGTTCACAGTCTATGTATGTGCCACTTTAATGGCACGCTTATGCCTATATACTGGCACAAGATTGCCAATGAAGTGGCACATACAATTTTCAAGCTGTACGGATTATTTTTCAGTACCGCCCTCAGTACGAACCAGGCATGATAGGCTGCCGTACTTATCAGACCGTAATATTGCGCCATAATGCGGAAACGTTCTTTAAGCGAGGCTTTCCTGTTTTGGGTAGTCATGCCTTCGTCCAGATAGTCTATTATCGTGAGGCGGGTATTGTGCAGCGTGTGTGCCTTTTTCATGATGCGGATGCACCAGTCAAAGTCGGCGGAGAAGCGGTACTTCAGGTTATACGGTTCTACTAAAGTGCGTTTGGCAAAGAAGGCCTGATGGCAGACAAGCATCCCTTGTCTGAAGCTTTTCCATGTCAGCGTTTCCGGGGCGGAAAGACGGCGCATACGTACGAAGTGTCCTTCTTTGTCCACCAGGGCCGTTTCACCGTACATCACATCGGGCAGCTCGCTTCCCGGCAGCGTATGTACCATTTGCTGCAGCGTATCGTCTTCGTGGAAGCTGTCGCCTGCATTAAGGAAGCAGAGGTAATCGCCCGTAGCCAGTCGGATGCCTTTGTTCATGGCATCGTACAGGCCTTTATCGGGTTCGCTTGTCACCTTTGCGATGTGATCCTTATAACGGTCTATGATAGAGAGTGTCTTATCCTTCGACGCTCCATCCACAATGATATACTCCACGTGGCGGTAGGTTTGCGAGATAACGCTCTGGATGGTATCTTCCAATACAGCCTCGGCATTGTAGGTCACGGTAATGACGCTGAACTTGGGGGTGGGATGGTTATGCATTTCTTCCGGTGACTTTGTTGTACAGGTCAATATATTTCTTGGCGATGGCGCTTTCCGAATAGTGGGTGACGGCCTTCCGGCAGGCCTGCTCGGCGAGGCTGGGATAATCCGGGTCGGTCAGTGTCCAATAGATGCCGTTGGCAAAATCCTCGGACGACTTGTATTGCGCCACGTATCCGTTGTGCAGGTGGTCTATCATTTCGGGAATGCCGCCCACGTTGAAGCCGACGCAGGGAATGCCGCATGCCATGGCTTCCATAATCATGTTGGGCAGGTTCTCTTCCAGCGAAGGGGTGACGAAGAGGTCTACCGCATTGTATATGTTTACCAACTGGTGTTCGTTGCTCACAAAGTCCAGCGGATAGACCTTGAAAGGCAGCAAGTTGGCCAGTTGCTGCGACTCTTTGCCGAAAAACGACGACACCGAGCTCCGTTTTCAGTTCGGGGTGTTTTTCCGCCAGTAGTGCGCACGATTCTACCAGGTAGTCGATGCCTTTCCGTTTGTCCGTTGTTTTCACCGAACCGAACAGTACGAGTCTGGCGTCCTGCGGCAGTTGGCATCTGTTGCGTGCTTCTTGCTTGTTGTGCGGCTTAAACAGGTTGGTATTGATAGGGTTGGGGATGCAGGTAATCGTGTGTCCGGCGAGCAGGGCGCTTTTCTTGGCCAGTCCTTCCAGCCAGTGGCTGCATGTTACGAAATTGATGTGCCGTCCCTGATACAACTCCTGCTTCTTGCGGAAAGTCCGGTAGGAGAGGTCTTTTCTGCTGCCGTTGCCGTGGATGAAAGGACAGTTGCCACACTCCTGCTGATAGCGGGTGCACTCGCGGGCATGGTGGCAGATGCCGGTACACGGCCACATGTCGTGCATGGTCCATACCACGGGTTTGCCCGATGCAAGGATTTTCTCGATGTTCTTCAGAGACAACATTCCCTGGTTTATCCAGTGGAGATGAATGACATCCGCCTGCTGGAACTCCGGAAGAGAGGTAATATCCGTACCTGTATTGGCGATGTCCACGGCAAAGATATTCTCCTTTTTGAAGCGGTTGGCTTTCCATATGACGATACGCTCCCATACGAATTTCCATATCATGCGCCAGTTGTAGTTTAATGAAACCACGGTGATTTGGTCGGTCTGCTTGTCGCGTACCAGAAGTTTGGCCTTGATGCCGTTGTTCTTGAGCGACTCCATCAGTCTGCTGGCCGCTACGGCTGCCCCACCGATGCGTTCGGATGTATTGATTAATAGTACTCTCATTTTTGCGGAATGTTTGGACAAAAGTACTGCTTTTGCTGCTTTCTGCTCTATAAATCTTTTATTTTTTTAGTCTGTAACCGCTAAACTCCCTATCTTTGCCGAGGTTAAAAGCTCGTAATGCCGGGAGCAGTGGAGATGTTGCGCTGAGCAACGGATTGAACGTCGTGGAAAACGAGTTTTTCGCCGGAAGAAACCTGGAGTTCATCGGTAGAAAATAAATGTGAATATGGGAGATAAAGGAATGAAAAAGCTGGAGCAACTGTGGCAGACTTTCCTGAGCGTGGTGAAGATTCTGTTACAATCCAAATGGCGTACGCACCTACCGTCGTCGTTCAGTAATCCGGAAGAGCTGTTGATACTTGCCAACGGTCCTTCATTGAACCGTACGGTTCGGGAAGCTCCGGACTTTGTACAGGGCAAGACGCTGCTGGCGGTGAATTTCTGCGTTACTTCCCCGATGTTCGAGCAGCTTCGCCCGGAGATATATCTGATAGCCGACCCTCTGTTCTGGATTGTTCCCGAGAAGCGGGTACAATTGTTCCGGACGCTTGCCGAAAAAACCGCTTGGCCGATGAGTCTGTTTATTCCCGCCCGTGCTTTGAAGAATAAAGAGTGGCAGCCTATGTTGGCGGGTAATAGGAATATCCGCCTCTGCATTTACAATACCACTCCGATAGAAGGTGTGCAGGGATTCTGCAACTGGGTATTCGCTAAGGGTTGGGGTGTGCCCCGTCCGCACAACGTACTGATTCCTTCTATTGCCATCGGGTTGCGTTTGCCTTTCAAGAAAATTTATCTGGCAGGCGCCGATCACTCCTGGTTGCCGGAAATCACGGTGACGGACGACAACGTGGTACTGATGCACCAAAAACATTTCTATGACCAGAATAAGTCGCAGGCGGCAACGGTGACTCAGGAGAATCTGCATAGCGCACGGCTTTATACGATACTCTACCACATGTATGTGGCCTTTAAGTCCTATTTCGTGCTCGAAGCCTATGCGCGTCGGTTGGGCAAGGAAGTGATCAACGTTACGCCGGGCAGTTATATAGACGCTTTTAAACGAATGAAAGTATGAAAGACGGAATCATCATTCAGGCACGTACCGGTTCTACCCGGTTGCATAATAAAATACTGCTCCCTTTCTATGGCGGGCAGCGCATTATCGACATTTTAATCGGAAATATCAAGCAGGCCTGCGCCGATAAGACTATTGTGCTTGCCACTACCGACCGTCCGCAGGATGATATACTGGCAGAGGTTGCCCGCGAAGCAGGTATCTGTTGCTACCGGGGAGACGAGGACAATGTACTCGACCGCTTTATCCGGGCTGCCGCAACATTCAACCTTGACCGCTTTATCCGTGTCTGTTCTGACAATCCTTTCCTGCGTCCCGACAGTTTCCGGGCTTTCTTCGAGGAGTACGATGCCCGCCCGGCAGATTATATCGCTTACGGTTTTGCAGACGGCCGTCCCACTATCAAATCTCATTTGGGCTTGTTTGCCGAGCTGACGACTGCCGATGCCCTGCGCCGTGCAGCCGCCGCTACGCAGGAAAAACTGTACATAGAGCACGTTACGATTTATCTCTATACACACCCCGAAGCGTTCAGCGTTCGCCTGCTTCCGTTGCCCGATGAGCTGGAAGGGCGGTTGGACCTTCGCTTTACGCTCGATACAATGGAGGATTTCACCCTGTTGCAAGAGCTTTACGTCGCTTTCTGCGAGCAGACCGACCACAGCATCCATGCACTGCTCCGGTTGGTGGAGGCACATCCGGAGTATAGGGTCAAAATGCTGGAAAATATAGCGAAAAACGAGAAATAAGCTCCGGCTTTATCGCAGGGAGACTTCTTGGAAAAGGAAAAAAGATTATACTGCCGGGAAGAGGCCGGCAACAGTCGCTGACCGGACTCCATTCAGCCACTGACTGAAAGGGGATGGCTCCCTGACTGAATGCCTTTCACTCCCTGACTCATTGTCCCCCTTTCTACAGTGTATTGTGGCAGGGAAGGAAGATAGATTTGATGATAGTAAACAAAAATAACAGTTGCCGAATGAAGAGTACATACATTATCGGAGAAATAGGACAGAACCATAACGGTTCCGTCGATATCGCCAAGTTGATTGTCGACTTGGTGTCACGTCCCGTACGCGAAGAAGTCTTTAATCTGGAACTCCGTCCTATGGACGCGGTAAAGATGACCAAGCGGGATTTGAATGAAGAACTGACCGATTCGCAGATGAACCGTCCGTACGACTCTCCCCACTCTTTCGGACGCACCTATGGCGAGCACCGCGCTTATCTGGAACTGACGGACGAGGAGCATTTTGAAGTTTACAAGCATGCCAAGTCATTGGGCCTGGACTTCGTGGAAACACTGTGCTCAAAAGGCTGCATGTCTTTATTGAAGCTCTTTACGCCCGACCGCCTCAAGGTGGCAAGCCGCGACCTTACCAACCTGCCGTTGCTGGAAGTGATGGCAGAAACCAGGATTCCTATCATCCTTTCCACCGGTATGGCAGGCAAGAAGGAACTGGACGATGCTTTGGAGGTTATTACCCGTTATCACAACGATATATCCATACTGCACTGTGTATCGCAGTATCCCACTCAGCCCGATAACCTGAACCTGAGAACGATAACTTATCTGAAACAGCATTACGGACAATACCATATCGGCTTTTCCGACCACACCATTGGCATTGCCGCTCCGGTGGTTGCCGTAGGAATGGGTGCGGAGATTATAGAGAAGCACGTCACCATTGACCGCCGTATGAAGGGAACAGACCAACAAGGTTCTTTGGGACCGGACGGTGTGAACCGCATGATTCGTGATATCCGCATCGCCGAGCATTGGCTGGGCAGGGAGGAATTGTATATCGACCCTGCCGTCTCTGCCGCCAAGGTGAAGCTGGAACGTTCCATTGCTACGAACAAGGCGCTGCATCCCGGCGATATTATCACGGAAGAGGATATTCACCTGCTTAGTCCGGGCGACGGCTTTAAGTGGGCAGAACGAGATAAGGTGGTAGGCCGTCGGGTACGGAAGGAGATACCGCGTAACGAGATTATTTATCCGTCATTGATTGAGGAATGAGACTGCTTGCCGTTGTTGTACTTTATCATCCCGGTAAGGATTTGACCGGGAATATCAACAGTTATCTGCCGCAGGTGGATAGATTGCTGTTGTGGGATAATACGCCCGGAGGCGGAAAGGAACAGTTGCCCTTGTCGGGCGTCACTCATCCGGAGCGTCTGGAATATAGGGGTTGCGGGCGGAATGTAGGCATCGGTACTGCGCTGAATGATGCCGTGGCTTATGCCCGCGAGCATGGATATACGCATCTTCTGACATTGGATCAGGACAGTTACTTCCTGCCAGGAGCTTTCCCGGATTATATGGCTGCCATCCGGAGTTACGGGGAAGAAAAGCGGGTTATTTTCTCCGTCAATTATTTTATAAAGTCTCAGCAGGCTCCGCTTTATCCCGTTGCTGACAGGGTGGATGAGGTCTCTTCCGCCATGACTTCCGGTACTGTTTATCCGGTCGGCTTGTTCGAAGAACTGGACGTTTTTATGGAAGAGTTGTTTGTATGGGGCATCGACTGCGAGTACTGCTGGCGTGCAGCGCGTAAAGGAGTACGGACGGTTTGTTTCAAAAAATATCCTGTTGCAACACGATTTGGGGTATCAGAAGAAGAAACACCGCTTGCTGGGTAAGGAGGTTTTTCCGAACGAGTATCCGCCGGCACGTACTTATTACAATGTGCGCAATGGCATGGTACTTCACAGACTCTATCCTGAGAGCCTGAACCTGAAAGCCCATTTACGCTACCATCTATATAAACGGATTGTCTTTGTGCTGTTGTATGAAAAGCAGAAGATAGCCAAATGGAAAGCTCTGTGGGACGGCTATCGTGACGGAAAACGCGGTAAATTGGGAGAGCGTGGGCAATAGATATTCTTACATTCTTAATCTTAAAAGAAATAACAGGCATGTTACCGAAATTAGTTATTACCGATATTGACGGTGTATGGACCGACGGCGGAATGTATTATACTGCCGAAGGGGACGTTATGAAACGCTTTTCCGTGAAAGACGGCTGGGGAGTGATTTTTCTGCGCGAATTAGATATACCCGTTGCCATTATGACCGGCGAGAATACGCAAATCGTGCAGAAGCGCGCCGATAAGCTGAAAATCGACTATTGTTATTTAGGGGTCAAGGATAAAGTGGAGCAGGCTGAGGAGTTATGCCGCGAGTTGGGTATTTCGTTAAGTGAGGTTGCCTTTATCGGTGACGACCTGAATGATTTGCCACTGCTGCGTCTGGTGGGTTACAGCGCCTCTCCCAGCAATACGCCCGAATATGTGAAGCGGGAAGTAAAGTATGTAACGGCCGCACATGGCGGTTATGGAGCTTTTCGCGAGTTTGTGGAGAAGCTGCTGAGCGATAACGGTGTGCTGGAAAAGACGGTTGGGAAATTCCTGTAATGTCCTCTTTGCGTGTGGATGGGTCGTTTTCGCCGGACGTGTCAGATATGCGGTAACGGTATCACTCTGGAAACGGCGGCTCTTCCCCGTTTCATCATGCCTTTGACAAATCCTGCCAGCCTTTGTGTGGTTGATTGCGGGCGGGGCAATTCCATACGTTTCACATCTTCCATAGTCCACTGCGGTTGATATTGCAGAAGCCGTTTTTCCGTATGCTCTATTTGTTCTTGCTGTCCTTTGCCGGTGTAATGGCGGATGAGGTTCAGGCATATCTGCGCATGGGATTGCCGGAGATTGTCGTATACGTCAGTCCTTCTTTCTTTAAAATAATCCATTAGCAACTCCCGGACAACGAGTGCGATGTCCAGTTTCCGGTCTGTTCCGGCTTCACTCCAGATTGCTTTTCCGTGTTGGCGGTAGACAGCCATCGGACGCTTTATATAATGTATCTTCCCGAATTGTGCATTCAGCAAATGTATGGCATAGTCGTAGGTGCTGACACGGGCAAACCATTCGGGCAGTTCGCCAAACAAGCCCCGGCGGAACAAGGCGGATACGTTGGAGATGTAATTGCTGCGTGCAAGGTCTGATATGTCTGTATCCTGCTTCTGCCCGCCATTGCTGAGGCTCTTGGTTCCGCGGTCTTCGTAGTAGTTGATAACCCGGTGAAAACAGGTGGAATAGTCGGGATGCGTATCCAGAAAATCTACCTGGATTTGCAGTTTCCGTTTGTCTGTCCAGAAGTCATCGCCCTCGCAGATGGCGATATATTGTCCCCGACATTGGGCGTAGGTTTGTATGAAGTTCTGTTGCAGTCCCAGATTTTTCTTCCGGTTGAATAGGACGATTTGTTCCGGGTACTTTTTTTGCCAGTCTGCGCAAATCGTTCCCGTACAGTCCGTACTGGCATCGTTCCCTATGACCAGTTCAAAGGGGAAGTTTGTCTCTTGCAGCATTACACTGCGGATGGCCTCGTTGATGTAACGTTCCTGATTGTAGGTGAGCATCAGGACGCTGACTTTAAGTCCGGTATTATTGTTCATGTCCTTTTTTCTTTCGTATTAATTCCAGCGAGTCTTTCAGTATCTTCGAACCGGTGATATAGGCCGTACCTATATAAATGACCGTGCCGGCTGCCGCTTGTGTGACGAGCAGTAGCAACTGGTTCTCTATCCATCCGCCAATGGGCAGTAGCAATAAGGTCATCAGAATGCTGAGTCCTGCATATGGCAGTAAATCCATAAGTTGCATGGAAAAGCGGTATCCCGTGTAATGGGCGGTGTAAATCATATTGATAATGTATACCAGCAGGCGGGTGACTACAAGGCCTGCTACCATCGTCAGCACATCTTCCCGATAGGTAAGCAGCACTACTGCCACGGTGAAGGCTATCTTGTAATATTCTATTTTAAGTATGCCGTCCGAACGTCCGCTTACTTTAATGAAATTATTGTTGATGGCAGTCAGTATGGTGAAGCAACCGCCAAGACAGAGCAGTTGGAAGAAAGGAATGGAAGGCCACCATTCCTCTTTCAGCAGCAAACGGATAACGGGACCTGCCGTAACGAACAGACCTGCCATGATGGGGAGTGTGATGAATGCCGTAAAACGGATGGTCTTGCGATAAGCCCTTATCAGCCTTTCCCGTTCGTTCTGGATGGTACTGAATATGGGGAAGGTGGCATTCTGTATACTTCCGTAAATCAGGCTGACACCCATATCGCACATTTTGTTTCCTTGCGTATAATATCCCAATTGTTTTTGCGGAAACAGTTTGCCGATGATAACGGAATAGATATTCAGGAAGCAGGTATTGATAAGGCTTGCCAATAACAGGCTTGAAGCGAATCCGAACAGTGACCGTATGACTGCGAAGCGGAAAGTCCGTTGCGGACGCCAGTTCTCGCGGCTCCATAGCAGGGTGGCGCGCGCTGCTGCCAGTATTACCGGTTGCAGGGCCAATGTCCATACTCCACAGCCGGTCAGTGCCATGGCAAGCGAAGCTATGCCCGAAACCGTCATGGAGTATAGGTTTATTTGCGTCAACGGCTTGAAGCGGATTTGCTTGTTCAGTATGGTGCTTTGTATGATAGTGAGCGCATTGATGGGAAGTGCCAGAAAAATGACAGCCGACAGTTCCACCAGTTTGGGCTGGTTAAAGAAGCGGGCTATCAGCGGGGAACAGCCCATCAGCACTCCATACAGCAGGATACTCATTCCCAGATTGAACCAGAAGACGGAACTGAACTCTTCTGCAGTCGTCTCTTTCTTCTGAATGAGTGCGGCACTGAATCCGCTGTCCAGTACGATATTGGCAATTGCGCTGAAAATGGCAAGCATCCCTACCAGCGCATAGTCTTCAACGGAGAGTATATTGGCTACGAGGATACCGACAATAAACAACAGAACTTGCTGGCCCATACGGTCCAGCAAGTTCCAGAGCAATGCTCCTATTGTTTTTTGTTTCAGTGAAGACTCGCTCATACGGATTATTTCACTTCACTGCCGGGCTTTACTTCACGCAACAGTGAGGTTACTGCCAGTGAGCCGTCATAGTTTTCGGCAGAAAGTATCATGCCTTCGCTCACCAGTCCGTTCTTGAATTGGCGGGGAGCCAGGTTGGCGATGAACAGTACCTGCTTGCCTACCAGCTCTTCCGGTTGGTAGTGCTGGGCGATGCCGCTGACGATAGTACGGTTTTCCAGTCCGTCGGCTATCTTGAACTTCAATAGCTTCTTCATCTTGGGTACGGCTTCGCATTCCAATACGGTTCCTACGCGGATATCCAGTTTCTCGAAGTCCTCGAATGAGATAACGGGCTTGACAGGATTGGCTTTGTAGCCGGCTGCCTCGTTTGCTTTCTTGGTGGCGAGCAGTTTGTCTACCTGTGCCTGGATAACATCATCCTCAATCTTCTCGAACAGCAGTTCGGGAGTTGCCAGTTGGTGTCCTGGCGGGGAGCAGGCTCGTGTATGGCCGCAGCTCTGCCCAGCTCGAAGCTGTCCATGTTCAGCATCTTGCGGAGCTTTTTCGCTGCTGAACGGCAGGAACGGTTCGAAAGCGATGGCAAGGTTGGCAACCAGTTGCAGGGAGATATTCAGGATGGTGGCTACACGCGGCATATCCGTCTTGGCAAGCTTCCAGGGTTCGGTGTCTGCCAGATATTTATTGCCGATACGTGCCAGGTTCATGGCTTCCTTCTGCGCATCGCGGAATTTGAATACGTCGAGCAGCTTCTCCACTTCTTCTTTTACGTCGGCAAACTCTTTCAGTGTTTCGCGGTCGTAGTCGTTCAGTTCGCCGGCAGCGGGCACTACACCGTCGAAGTATTTTTTTGTGAGTTGCAGGGCACGGTTTACGAAGTTGCCGTATACCGCTACCAGCTCGTTGTTGTTACGTGCCTGGAAGTCTTTCCAAGTGAAGTCGTTGTCTTTTGTTTCCGGAGCGTTGGCAGTGAGCACATAGCGCAGCACGTCCTGCTTGCCGGGGAAGTCTTCCAGATACTCGTGCAACCATACGGCCCAGTTGCGTGAAGTGGAAATCTTGTCTCCTTCCAGATTCAGGAACTCGTTGCTGGGCACGTTGTCGGGCAGGATATAACTGCCTTCCGCCTTCAGCATGGCAGGGAATACGATGCAGTGGAATACGATGTTGTCTTTTTCCGATGAAGTGAACCAGACGTGTTTCAGGGTCTTTCCACCATTTCTCCCAAGAGTCGGGCAGTAGTTCTTTGGTATTGCTGATATAACCGATGGGAGCATCGAACCATACATAAAGCACCTTACCTTCGGCGCCTTCTACCGGAACGGGAATGCCCCAGTCCAGGTCGCGGCTCACGGCACGCGGCTGCAAGCCCATGTCGAGCCAGCTCTTGCATTGGCCGTACACGTTGGGACGCCATTCTTTATGGTCTTCCAATATCCACTGGCGCAACCATGCTTCATGTTTGTCGAGGGGCAGATACCAGTGCTTGGTTTCGCGCATTACGGGCTGGCTGCCGCTGATGGCGCTTTTCGGATTAATCAGGTCGGTAGGGCTGAGGCTTGTACCGCATTTCTCGCATTGGTCGCCGTAAGCGCCCTCTGCGTGGCAATGCGGACACTCGCCGGTGATGTAGCGGTCGGCAAGGAAAGTCTTGGCTTCCTCGTCGTAGTATTGCATGCTGGTCTTTTCAATGAATTCGCCCTTATCGTACAGTTTGCGGAAGAATTCGGAAGCTGTATCGTGATGCGTTTTTGAAGTAGTACGGCTGTATACGTCAAACGAAATGCCGAATTCCTCAAAAGACTTCTTGATAAGCGTATGATAGCGGTCTACTACATCTTGCGGTGTAATCCCTTCTTTTTTGGCACGGATGGTGATGGGCACTCCGTGTTCGTCGGAGCCGCCGATAAAGACCACGTCTTCTTTTTTCAGTCTCAGATAGCGGACGTAGATGTCGGCAGGTACGTAAACCCCTGCCAAGTGTCCGATATGAACGGGGCCGTTGGCATAGGGCAACGCCGATGTCACGGTGGTACGCTTGAATTTCTTTTCCATTGTATCTATGTATCTCTTTTGTTATGAACGCTTTTAAGCAGTGCAAAGATAACGGTTTTCTCTTAAACCTACAAAAAGAGCCCTATATACTTCGTGTCCGGCATATTTCGTCTTTGGAAGAACAAGGATACGGTAATATTAAAAGGTTATCTTCTTGTCATTATGTATATAAATTGTATATTTGTGCGATTGTCGTACTTTACTAATATGAACAGACTATGATAACAAACCAATTGCTGCGTCCTGCCAGTATTGTGGTGGTGGGAGCTTCCAACAATGTACATAAACCCGGTGGAGCTATTTTGAGAAATCTGATTAATGGCGGTTATACCGGAGAACTGCGTGCCGTCAATCCGAAAGAAACAGAAGTACAGGGCGTTACAGCGTATGCTGATGTAAAAGATATTCCGGATACGGACTTGGCAATACTTGCCATACCGGCATCTTTTTGTCCGGATGCGGTAGAATTGCTTGCTGCGGAAAAGCAGGTACGTGCGTTCATCATTCTCTCTGCGGGTTTCGGAGAGGAAACGCATGAAGGGGCGTTGTTGGAAGACCGTATTCTGGAAACAGTGAATAAGTACGGCGCTTCGTTGATAGGTCCCAATTGTATCGGGCTGATGAATACGTGGCATCATAGCGTGTTCAGCCAGCCTATTCCCAATTTGAACCCGCAGGGTGTTGATTTGATTTCCAGTTCCGGGGCCACTGCGGTGTTTATTCTGGAGAGCGCGGTTACCAAAGGCTTGCAGTTCAGTTCCGTATGGTCTGTGGGCAATGCCAAACAGATTGGAGTGGAAGATGTGCTGCAATATATGGACGAGCATTTCGATGCTGAAAACGATTCCAGGATAAAACTGCTTTATATAGAAAGTATAGGCGACCCTGACAGATTGCTGTTCCATGCTTCTTCGTTGATAAGAAAAGGATGTAAGATTGCGGCTATCAAGTCGGGAAGCAGTGAGAGTGGCAGCCGTGCGGCATCCTCGCATACGGGAGCTATCGCCAGTTCCGATTCGGCGGTGGAGGCTTTGTTCCGTAAAGCAGGTATCGTACGTTGTTACTCCCGTGAGGAGTTGACCACGGTAGGATGTATCTTCACTTTGCCGGAACTGAAAGGAAAGAATTTTGCCATTATCACCCATGCCGGCGGACCGGGGGTGATGCTGACCGATGCCTTGAGCAAGGGCGGACTGAATGTGCCGAAACTGGAAGGTGAGCTTGCCGAAGAGCTGAAAAGCAAGCTTTTTCCGGGAGCTGCTGTTGGTAATCCGATAGATATTTTAGCTACGGGTACGCCTGAGCATCTGCGGCTTTGTTTGGAATATTGCGAGGAGAAGTTTGATAATGTGGATGCGGTAATGGCTATTTTCGGTACGCCGGGACTGGTCACCATGTTCGAAATGTACGATGTGCTGCATGAGAAGATGCAGGCTTGCAGGAAACCGATATTCCCTATTCTCCCGTCCATTAATACGGCAGGAGCCGAAGTGGCCGCTTTTCTTGCCAAAGGTCACGTGAACTTTGCCGATGAAGTGACGTTGGGTACGGCTTTATCGCGCATTATGAATGCGTCGAAGCCGGCGAATAATGAAATAGAACTTTTTGGCGTGGATGTTCCGCGCATCCGCCGCATCATTGATTCCATCCCCGAAAACGGTTATATAGAACCGCATTACGTGCAGGCTTTGCTGCATTCTGCCGGTATTCCTGTAGTGGAGGAGTTTGTGTCTGCAAACAAGGAAGAGGTGCTTGCATTTGCCCGTCGTGCCGGATTCCCGGTAGTGGCAAAGGTGGTGGGGCCCGTACATAAATCCGATGTAGGCGGTGTGGTACTGAATATAAAGAGTGAACAGCATCTGGCGTTGGAGTTTGAACGGATGATGCAGATTCCGGAAGTAACGGGTATCATGGTGCAGCCTATGTTGAAAGGAACGGAACTGTTTATCGGAGCCAAGTATGAGGAGAAATTCGGGCATGTAGTGCTTTGCGGCTTAGGCGGTATCTTTGTGGAGGTGCTGAAAGACGTATCCTCCGGTCTGGCTCCTTTGTCTTATGAAGAGGCTTATTCGATGATTCATTCGTTGCGCGCCTATAAGATAATAAAAGGTACGCGCGGGCAGAAAGGGGTGAATGAGGACAGGTTTGCCGAAATTATTGTCCGCTTGTCCACTTTGCTGCGCTTTGCTACGGAAATTAAGGAAATGGATATCAATCCGTTGTTGGCCACGGAAAAGTACGTAATAGCAGTGGATGCCCGCATCAGAATAGAAAAGAACTGATTATACGTTAAAAGTCGGGTTGTTGTGCAGTATTTTGTTGGGATAGGCGTTTATAGGATATAACTTAGACTATAAACACACTATGAAGAGAGAAAAAGAACAATGGCTTAGAATTTTCAACGGCGTGATGTTCGGTGCATTGATTTTATTGGGGTTCGCATATTGCGATGAAAACAGTATGGGGGCAGGAAGTGAGAATTGTACTTCTTATGCCAAATATGAATTCAGAGGTAAAGTACTGGGAGAGAGCCGGCAGGTTGTGCCCGATGCCAGAATCCTGGTAAAGCATATAGCTTCTCCTGCCGACGGTTCATATGGCTATGCTGTTTTATCCGATACGGTTTATACCAAAGAAAACGGAGAGTATCTTTATCAGAATACCATAACCGGTTATCAGGACTTCCGTATTATCTGTGAGGACCTTACCGGGGTTTACCAGACCGATTCTGTGGATATAAAGATGAATCCGAAAGGTGGAAACGGCAGGTATGAAGGTAAAGATAACAGAGAGGTAGTCTTTAAACTGAAAAAGAGGGCTATATAAGACTGATACGGGGCTATCCGGCCCAATCTTCCCTGTCCAGGTTTCTGTATCCGATCGCTTCTGCCAAATGCGAGGGCTGTATCAGTTCGCAGCCCTCAAGATCGGCGATGGTGCGTGAAACTTTTAAGATGCGGTCGTAGGCGCGTGCCGAGAGGTTGAAGCGGTTCATGGCCGTTTTCAGCAGTGCCAGCCCTTTGTCATCGGGACGGGCATAACGGGCAAGTAATTTGCTGTTCATCTGTGCATTGCAATATACACCGGGAATCTCGGCATATCTTTCGGATTGGGTCTGACGTGCGCGTACTACGCGTTCCCGAATGAGAGTGCTCGATTCACCGGGACGTGCATCCGACATCTTCTCAAAGGGAACGGGGATGACTTCGATTTGCAGGTCGATACGGTCGAGCAAAGGTCCCGAAATGCGGTTCAGGTATTTCTGTACTTGCCCCGGGCTGCATACGCAGGCTTTGGTAGGATGGTTGTAGTATCCGCAAGGGCAGGGGTTCATGGATGCTGCGAGAATCAGGCTGGCCGGGTATTTGACATTGCATTTAATTCGGGAAATGCTGATTTCCCGGTCTTCCAGCGGCTGGCGCAGTACTTCAAGTACATTTCGATTGAACTCCGGCAGCTCATCGAGGAATAAGACTCCGTTGTGTGCCAGGCTGATTTCTCCCGGTTGCGGGAAACTGCCGCCTCCTGTCATGGCTACAGTGGAAATTGTGTGGTGAGGAGCGCGGAACGGTCGTTTGGAGATAAGTCCGCTTTCCTGTTCCAGCTTCCCTGCAACAGAGTGTATCTTGGTGGTTTCAAGGCTTTCGCCCAATGTTAACGGGGGGAGGATAGAGGGAAGGCGCTTGGCAAGCATGGATTTTCCGCTGCCGGGAGCACCTATCAGTAGAATATTATGTCCGCCTGCAGCCGCTACCTCTAACGCGCGTTTTACGTTTTCCTGTCCTTTCACGTCGGAGAAATCCAGATCAAAGTCATTCTGTCGGGTATAGAACTCTTTACGGGTATCGACATGTACCAGCTCCAGTTCCTGTTTGTCGTTGAAGAACTCGATGACCTCTTTCAGGTTCTTTGCTCCGTAAACTTTCAGGTTATTTACAACAGCGGCTTCCCGTGTATTCTGCCTGGGTATAATGATTCCTTCAAAACCGAGTTCTCTGGCTTTTATGGCAATGGGCAGTGCGCCTTTAATGGGGTGCAGGCTGCCGTCGAGACTTAGTTCTCCCATTAACAGATAGCGGCTCAACTTGTCCGGTTTGATTACTTCGCTGGCACCTAACATGCCGATAGCCAACGGCAGGTCGTAGGCGGCGCCTTCTTTGCGGATATCAGCCGGTGCCATGTTGATGACGATATTGCTGGTAGGCATCCGGTAACCGTTTACTTGCAGTGCGGAAATGATGCGTTGGTGGCTTTCCTTGACAGCAGAGTCCGGCAAGCCGACGAGATAGAACATACAGCCTCTGGAGCTGTTGACTTCGATAGTGATGAGGGTTGCATCAATACCTTGAACAGCCGCTCCAAAAACTTTGATGAGCATGTAATTTGA
>ENA-OQDT01000948-OQDT01000948.1-human-gut-metagenome-genome-assembly--contig:-NODE-948-length-18018-cov-6.807445_pt1 | contig 18018 bp, 15 predicted proteins | sample MGYA00242786_ERZ504617 | MGnify/ENA primary metagenome ERZ504617 (study PRJEB26092, sample SAMD00036337) | human gut metagenome | host: Homo sapiens | study: EMG produced TPA metagenomics assembly of...
AACAGGGCGGAGTGTAAATTACTTTGTGTAAACCTCTCAGATTGATGATGTAATCGTAGGTTTATAGAATGCAAAAATTCCTACCAGACAGTATTTTTCTATTATCCGGAAAATTTATCACCGTAATGAATATGCATGTCCTTCCAGTCCATAAACAATACATAAAATACTCTTCCGTATTGCTGGCTTTCTACGATTCTTCCATGGTCAAGCACAGAGAGGTAAGAGCCGTCAGCTTTTCGAAGATGAAAATGAATATAGTCATTTTCATTACCACTGTCAATCTGTTCCCAGATGCTAGTTTCTATCTGTTTCTGCTCATCCTCCCGAATCAGGTTATGAAAGCTTTTGTTTGTAAGTCGAAAAAGTTCGTCCATATCTTTATATCCGGTCATATGAAGAAACTCCTGGTTTGCATAGAACAGCTCATCATCTTCTTTGTCTGCTCTGTATATGATAAATGCACCCGGAAGATGCTCCGAGACATCCTTAAGCGCAAATCCCAGCTGTTTGCGGACACCTGACTGAAGCCCTTCTCTGTAAGCCATACATCCATTTTTTCCATGAAGCTTTATTTCATAAAGGGCTGCATCTGCACAGCGCATAAGCTGTGAATGGTTGGAGGCAAATGCCGGATATTCCGCATATCCAAGAGAAATAGAAAAGTGATGTTCTGTTCCCTTGTAAGAGAAGGTCTTAGGCAGTCTGATGAATTGATTCAGCTGTGCGTCTGCCTCTTCAAAGGTATAATCAGGCAGAAGAATACAGAACTCGTCCCCACCGTTTCTTCCAAGCAATACATTCGGTGGAAAAAAAGCTTTCATGCTCTCTGCCAGACTTTTTAAAGCCCTGTCTCCGTAAGCGTGCCCATAGACATCATTAATAAACTTAAAGTCATCAATATCAAAAAGTGCGGCCACAAAATGTGCCTTCGGATTTTGGGCGATAATTTTTTCTGCTGCTTCATCAAATCCATAGCGGTTGTTAATACCCGTAAGGGAATCCGTGTGTGCCAGTATCTGAAATCTGTTTTTATTTTCTTTGGACACCAGCCATACCCGGGTAAGAACTGTCAGAAGCAGGATTACGGTAAGAAAAAATCCGGTGACTACAGCTATAAGTGTATTATTTCGCCATCCGCTTTTGGGGGTTACTTCAAATCTCCAGCTCTCTGCGCCTATTTTAAAATCATAAGAAATTGGATGGGTTAGCGGATCATCTGACTGATAAACAACTTTATAGGTGCCGCTCCAGGGAGAAGCCGTCTTTGAAATTCTATATTCATATCCAAAATTTGAAAGAGCATAAATCGAGTCTGAGAAAATATCAGGAACACGTAGGATAACAATGGTAAATCCCCAGAAATCCTCTTGTTTGTTTGTATCCGTCAGATAAACTGGATTGCGTACAGCAATTCCATAGCCTCCCTGTTTCAATTCAAAGGGGCCTTGTGTAATGACTGTGTGATTGTCTCTTGCGTAACAGGAAATCTCTCCACGGTCTTTATCATGAATCAGATCAATTTTACCTGCTTCATTTCCCTCTGCCGGATAAATATCTGTCACAACACCATCCGGAGCAAGCTGCACGCTCTCAATAGAATCAGACATAAGATTTTCAGCAATCGTGTCAAACTGATTGATTTCTCCTTTTTCACTGATCAGGATCTGCTTTAGAGCTTCCGTAATCTCGATGCCATTCGCAATCTCATTCTTTATGTGTTCTCCATAGGTTGTTGCGTTTAATTGTGCTGTTATGCGTCTCTCTTTCTTCTCATGGGTGTCTGTTTTGTATACAATGAAACCAACAAGGCATATGCCCAGTAAAAAAATGATAAGAGGCACAAGTGTTTTTTTCTTCACCAGGTTTACCTCGTTTTATCCGTTGAAATTTCTATAATAAGGCATTATATCACAGAAGTTTAAAATTAAAATAAATTTTCTGAAAAAATGACAATATATTTTTTTACTACGCTCTGGCGAAATATAAAATGAGTCAAGTCGAAAGTTGATAAAGAATGAAATTTGGCTTATAATTTATACTAAAACAATGTCAGGAGGAGCAAGCAATGGATATTAATATGCAAAAAAGAAATGAAGTATTGGCTCAAAATGTGATCAAAGGTCTGGAATCTCGCAATATGTCAGGCTATTACGCCGCAGACAGAGAAGCTGCTGTAAAGCAGGCACTGGAATTGATCCCGGAGGGCAGCAGTATTGCCATGGGTGGCTGCACAAGTGCTCATGAGATTGGACTGATCAAGGCATTGGAGGATGGAAATTATAATTATATTAATCGCGCGAAAATGTCACCAAGAGAAAGCCTGATGGCAGCGTATGATGCGGATGTATTTCTTTCCAGTGCAAATGCCATTACCAGTGACGGTGTTATGGTAAACATTGATGGAAATTCCAATCGGGTTTCCTGTATTGCCCAGGGACCGAAGAAGGTGGTTTTCATTGTGGGAATGAATAAGGTCTGTTCAGATTTTGATGCAGCTATGAAGCGGGCAAGAAATGTGGCAGCTCCGGCGAATGCACAGAGATTTGAGGTGAAGACACCTTGCAAAACCGCAGGGAAATGTTTTGACTGTAAATCTCCGGATACGATTTGCTGTCAGTTTCTGATTACAAGATATTCTCGTCATAAAGATAGAATACATGTTATTCTTGTAAACGATATCCTTGGACTTTAAACGGCGCGCTTTATTATAATAGGGCATAGCTTAGAGTGTGCTTGAAAAATCATTTCCGCAGTCTGCACACCCCACTTTGCAGAATGTCCTTTTCAAACACGCTCCAAAAGAGTGAGTCAATGAACGGCCAGGAAAGGCGTAAATACACGCCTTTTCGGCCACTTTTGTCGAATTATAGGGAAAGTTGTCGGACGATTTTTGTTGCAAAATCCTGATATAAAACGTAGAATAATGACGGTAAGTGTGAGAAAATGGATTTTTTATCACTGCTTAAATTGTAACCCTAAAATAGCTTGGAATCACAGAAGAACAGCTTGTGTGATTCGGGAAAACGTTACCAATGAACCGTGATCTATAAGTACATATCAGGAGGAAATCAATAATGAAAATGACAACAAAAATGATTATGCTTCAGAACATTGAGAAAATGGTGATGGAGCAGCAGCGGGTGGATGAAAATGATTCCTACATCAGACAGGACAATGAGGATCTGAAGTATCTGGAGGAACGATATGACCAGCTGCAATTATCCCACACTGTAAAGCGTGTGATCGATGATTACATCGCCTGCCTGCAGACCCGGGACGAGAGATATTCAGATCTTGCTTATGCAGCTGGGATAAGGGATACTATAAGCTTACTGCAGGGGATGGGAATGCTGAATGGAACTGCTGCAATAAGTGGAAATATGTAAAATTTGGAATCGTGAAACACGCTCTGGCAAATAGAACGCTTTTTTTCAAGCGTTTGTTAGCATTTTATCCAGACATTCTACAATCAGTCTGACATTCTTCAGCGCACCTAAAGTGTCGCCTTTTTGCTCCAGGGAGTGGTTGCAGCCCTCGAAAATCCCGCCGGTTTTATCTGGGAAGTTTCTTGCAGCAGCGTGTATCTTGGACTCCGGCATGTATGGATCAGCGGTTCCGGCGAAGAAGAGCCCGTTGATATCGGAGAGATAACGGAGGGTAGAAGGAATTGGAGTCATAAGAAATTGATGGACTTTTCCCTTCAGCTGCAGTGCTGTTTCCAGCTGGCAGGCGATGGTGGTGCCGATGCTTTTGGAGATAAAAATAATATCATCATATTCAGAGAAAGGAACGTTTTCCAATTGGGGGAGCGTTCTTTTTATTGCCAGTTTTATGATAGGTTCCAGTTCCGCTGGGGTGCGGCCGTGGAAGGTGTGGATGTCCTGGCCGTAGTCAAGGCGGATGATTTCATAACCACGTTCAGCAGCCATGGAAGCAGTATAATAGAGAAGGGGCTTGGTGCAGGTATAACCGACACCTGGGAAAATGACGGCAAGTTTTTTCATGTGGGTACCTCGCTTGAATCGTAAATTGAGTTATATTGAGGGATAAAATGTAATCTGAAAGTGGTTATTGCGTCCACTTAGTTCTTGTATTTATTAAAGTATGATCCGATCAGCGTCTGTTTGAATTCATATAAGATATGAGCGTCAAAAGACCCGTTGATATAGCATTATTATATACTTCTTTCACAAAAATTGTAAAGAAATGACGGTAAGAAATATGGTGAATTATCTGTGAAGATATGCTAAAATCGTTATTGTTCAATGAAATAAGAAACAGCTTGAAATTATTAGTGATTCAAAAGCGAAATAACGAGGAGTGACATTATGAAATTATTGATTGTACGCCATGGTGACCCGGATTATGATATAGATTCCCTTACAGAAAAAGGCTGGAAAGAGGTGGAGTATCTTTCACAGAAGCTTTCCAAATTAGATGTAAAAGCTTTCTATGTATCCCCCCTTGGAAGAGCGAAGGATACTGCGGCTCCGACCTTGAAAAAGATGGGAAGAACAGCCACAGAGTGTGAATGGCTGAAGGAATTTCCCTGTCAGATCTGGCGCCCGGATGTGAAAGATAAGAAGATTATTGCATGGGACTGGCTGCCACAGGACTGGATGGCAGACGAGCGCTTTTTCCAGTATGACCACTGGTTTGAGAATGAGGCTATGCAGGAAGGCCATGTGAAAGAAGAGTATGACCGTGTGATCGGGGAGTTTGACAAGCTTCTCGTGAAGCATGGATATGAGAGGAAAGGTCACTATTATAAAGTAAATGAAGAGAATAATGACACGATTATTTTCTTCTGTCATTTTGGATTGGAGTGTGTACTTCTCAGCCATCTGCTGAATATCTCTCCGATGGTACTTTGGCATGGCTGCGTGGCTGCCCCATCCTCTGTGACAACTTTGACCACAGAAGAACGCCGTCAGGGAATTGCTGCTTTCCGTATGAGCTCCTTCGGCGATATTTCCCACCTTTATGCCAACAATGAGCCGCCGGCATTTGCAGCAAGATTTTGCGAAGCGTATGGAAATAAGGAACAGAGACACGACTGACATTGTGCATTGAGAAGCGTGTTGCTGTGAAGGGCGTGAACAGTAATCTTCATAGTATTAACGGATGGTAAGAGTTATGTTCTGACTTTCAGAAGATAATGAAACGTTATGATCTGAAAACAGGACACAATGGGAAGAACAGGGATGGAATTGTGATGCCAGTTACGAATTAGTTATTTTCATTTTAGAAATTTTAGAAAAAAATTATAATTTGGACAAATACCTTTCACAATTATGAGGTATGATATATACATCTTAAGAGAAAGAACTCTTAAGAAAAACTCTTTCCTTTCCCTAAAAATGTATAAATAAACCACCGTCTGTTGGCAAGAACGCTGACTGGGCGGTGGTTTTACGTTGTGGGAAAAATTAGTATTATTACTGAATGCGGCGAAGAGTTAGAGCGTGATATCGTTGCTTGACAATGTTATTATAGACAATGGAGGTACTTATGCAATCATCAAATCAGCTGCAGGACATGCTTCATTCCATCAATCGGAAGAGCTATCCTGCCTATAAATCCCTGAAAGGGGCATATCAGTTTAAGAAATATGTTTTGTCAATTGATCATGTACAGGGCGATCCATTTGCGTCACCGTCCCATATCAGTGTGAAAATTTTTCACAGAGAAGCTGGATTTCCAGCGGAATACTATAAAGATAAACTGACCAGAATTACTTTAGCAGACTATCTTACCAGACAGTTTGAACAGCAGGTGAACCGCTATACTTTTCGGGCAAAAGGCTCTGGAAAAAGTGGACTTATTTCTGTGACCAGATGCGGTCAGGAGGTGCTGGAGCGAACGGCCTGTGAGATTACAGAGCAGGGGATTATCGCCCGGTTTTTTGTAGGATTTCCGGCAAATGGACGTACTATAAATGCGGGAGAACTGGAGAAAATATTCTTTGAATTTCTCCCGGTTTGTGTGGAAAAAGCATTTGTATACAGAAATTTAAGTGGAAAAGATCTGGAAAATACTATTTTCCTGGCAGAAGATCAGGCGTATATCAGGGAAGAATTAAAGAAGCGTTCCCTGGTTGCTTTTGTAAATGACGGCGCGATTCTGCCAAGAGAGAGCGGTATTTCATCTAAGCCGATGAAAGGGAGCGTGACATTTTCTTCGCCGGAAAGTCTTCGGGTGACTATGGCGCTTCCCCATAAGGGAAAAATAACCGGAATGGGAATTCCTAAGGGAATCACGTTGATCGTTGGTGGTGGTTATCACGGCAAATCTACCCTTCTGAATGCATTGGAACTGGGCGTGTATAATCACATCCAGGGAGATGGAAGAGAGTATGTGATCACGGATTCCACAGCCCAGAAGCTGCGTTCTGAGGATGGCAGATTTGTGAAAGATGTGGATATTTCCCTGTTTATAAATGACCTTCCCAATAAAAAAGATACCACCTGTTTTTCTACGGAAGATGCCAGCGGAAGTACTTCCCAGGCAGCAGGAATCGTGGAGGGAATAGAGGCGGGAAGCAAGGTGTTTCTGTTGGATGAAGATACATCTGCTACTAATTTTATGGTGCGCGACGCCTTTATGCAGCATGTGATCAGCCGGGAAAAAGAGCCGATCACCCCATTTCTGGAACGTGCCCGGGATCTATATGAAAAGGAGGGGATTTCCACAATTCTGGTTGCCGGAAGCTCCGGGGCTTTTTTCCATATTGCAGATACTGTGATCCAGATGGACAATTATATGCCGGTAGATATCACAGAAAAAGTCCGGGAACTTTGCAGGGATTATCCTTTAAATGAGAATACGGCAGCTGGATTTAAAGCACCACAAAGCCATCGCATCATGTCAAAAAATACGCCGTTGAACAGTTCCAAGAAGGCTTATTACGGTCATTCTAAGGCACAGGGTAAGCCGGAAAGGCTGAAAGTAAAGGTACATGGCAGAGATGGTTTTTCCATTGGAAAACAGGAAGTGGATCTGCGATATGTGGAACAGCTGATCGACAGTGAGCAGACAGGAGCTTTAGGTGCGTTGCTGAAATATGCAGTGGAAAAGCTGATTGATGGGAAAAGAACACTGCCGGAAATTGTGGAGCTGCTTTGCAATAAACTGGAAAAAGAAGGGCTGTCTTTTTTGTCAGAAGGCTATACTTCCTGCGGATATGCAGTGCCAAGACGACAGGAAATATATGCATGCTTTAACCGATACAGGAGACCCTGAATCGGATTTGCCCATATCCCAAAAGGCAGTGCAAAGTATTGGACTGCGTGGCAAGAGAGCAGAGAAATTTTCAGGGATAAAGGTGCGATTACGAGTCAGGCCGCAAACAGTAATAAAGAGTAAAAGATTTGTGCAGGAAAACCTATTTGCCGGTAGCTTTTTACCTAGTTATACGCTATAATGAATTTTGGATGAGGAAAACACAGGGATTATTTTCCCTGTGTAAAATGAAAACAGGAGAAAGGTGGATATAGATTATGGAACGTCCAAACGCATGGCTCACATATTCAGATGCTGATATGCAGGATCTGGAAACTGTGGCAAAGAAATATCGTCATTTCTTAAATGTAGGAAAGACAGAACGTGAATGTATCACACAGATTGTGAAAGAGGCTGAGGAAGCAGGCTATGTTTCCCTTGAAGAAAAGGTGAAAAATGGCGAAGATCTGAAAGCAGGAGATAAAGTTTACCAGGTTGGAATGCAGAAGATCATTGCCCTGTATCATATTGGAGAGGATGATCTGGCACAGGGGATGAATATCCTTTGTGCGCACATTGATTCTCCGAGACTGGATATTAAACAGAATCCGTTATATGAGGATACGGATCTGGCTTATCTTGACACTCATTATTATGGTGGAGTGAAGAAATATCAGTGGGTTGCTCTTCCAATGGCAATGCATGGCGTAATTGTGAAGAAGGATGGCACTGTTGTAAATGTAACTGTCGGCGAGGATGAGGACGATCCAGTTCTTTACATTACAGACCTTTTGATCCATCTTGCAGGACAGCAGATGGCGAAGAAGGCTTCCGAGGCTGTTGAGGGCGAGAAGCTGGATATCCTGATTGGAAGCCAGCCGCTGAAGGATCTTCCGGATGACAAGAAGAAAGAGGCTGTTAAGGAGAATGTACTTCGTATTTTGAATGAGAAATACGGTGTGGAAGAGGAAGATTTCCTTTCTGCAGAGCTTGAGATCGTTCCCGCTGGCAAGGCTCGTGACTGTGGTCTTGACCGTAGCATGATCGCTGGTTATGGACAGGATGACAGAGTTTGCGCATATACTTCCCTTCTGGCTCTTCTTGAGATGGAAGCACCGAAGCGTACAAGCTGCTGTCTCCTTGTTGATAAGGAAGAAATCGGAAGCGTGGGAGCAACTGGTATGCAGTCTCATTTCTTTGAGAACAGCGTAGCAGAGGTTCTGGATGCACTGGGACAGTATTCTGATCTCAGATTGAGAAAGGCTCTGAAGAATTCCAGCATGCTTTCCTCAGACGTAAGCGCCGGCTATGATCCTGCATTTGCAGAAGCTTTTGAGAAAAAGAACTCTGCTTATCTTGGAAGAGGTATCGTTCTCAACAAGTTTACAGGTGCTCGTGGAAAATCCGGCTCCAATGATGCCAATGCAGAATATGTGGCAAGAGTCCGCAGAATTTTTGACGATCATAAGGTTTGCTTCCAGACTGCTGAGCTTGGTAAGGTTGACGTTGGCGGCGGCGGAACCATTGCTTTTATCGCAGCTCTTTATGGTATGGAAGTAATTGACAGCGGTGTTTCTGTTCTCAGTATGCATGCACCGTGGGAGGTTACCAGCAAGGCGGATGTTTACGAGGCGAAGAAGGCTTATAAGGCGTTTCTTCTGGATGCGTAAGCAGGTGCTTTGACGCTCTAGAGCCTTTTTCAAACATGCTCTAGGAAAATAGTTTCTTGAACTACGGATAATTTGAAATTAGCGGACAGACGTTTTAGGTCTGTCCGTGATTTTTATTAAAAAGATGGCAGAAGCTGTTTGAAAACTTACAGAGAGCCTTTGGGGCTCTGTTTCAGGCTTTTTTATTTTGGGAGAGCGAGGGCTGGGTTTGTAATATTTTGAAAATTTTATAAAGTGAGGAGTATTGGATTATGTTAAAAAAACAGGCACCGGGAGAGACAATCCTGAAGGTTGGCGGCATGCTTCTTCTGTTTCTTGGCGTTCTGCTGGCATTTGGAAGTGGAAACACGATTTCTCTGGTTATGAAGGGCAGTAGTGACAGCGCAGTTGTAGAATATCTGAACCAGAACGGTATGACATACAGCCAGCTGGTTGCAAGCAATGTGATGGTTCTGGTGGCAGGAGTAATCTATCTGGCAGCTGGCGTGGTTGGTGTGAAACAGGCTGGTAAGGTGGAGAATGCAGGCCTTTGTGTGGGAATGGGAGGCCTTCTTATTGCAGAGGTTGTGGCAGAAGTGATCGTTACTATGATCTTCGGAGATTTCAATCCGGCTTCCGTGATCCGAATGCTGATGTTCCCGGCTATTTATATGATTGGCGCAGTGCTGAACTGGCAGGCGAAGAAAGCCAGGAGATAGGGAGGCACCGTCATGCTGGAAGAAGTTAGAGAGCTCTGATAGAGTCTTTAAAATAATACCAATCGTGCAAAAAATACCTACAAAAAAATATTTTAAAAAAATTTCAAAAAGGTGTTGACAAAACCACAGGTATCGTGTAGAATATCCATTGTTGTGAGGGACAAATACTTCACAAGTAATAAATGTGTGTTTAGCTCAGCTGGATAGAGCGTTTGGCTACGGACCAAAAGGCCGGGGGTTCGAATCCTCTAACACACGTAATTGAGAAGCGGAATCATTGAGAAATCAATGGTTCTGTTTTTTGTACACAAAATCAGACCGCGGGTAATAAGAAATATAAATCCAATATTGAAATAATACTATAATTATGGTACGGTAATTCAAACAAAAGCGTGAAGCTTGTTCGGAAAAATTATTGAGTGAATTAAAGTTCGCGGAAGGAGAGAGGAAAAATGTTCACAGTACTTAATTCAGAAAGCCTATGGATTGGCACAGACTTGAAAAGATTTAATGAGATCCGGGATATTCTGGATAGTCAGAATATCAAGTATAAGTACAAAGTAAAAGATCAGCTGGGAGAATGGACAGGCAGCGGAACTATTCGGGGACGTGTGGGAAGTGCAGGAAATCCAGCGGAGCAAGCCAAGCAGTACGAAATACTTGTAGACAGGAAAAATCTGGAGCAGGCACGTTTTGCGATTCAAAAATGATACGGTATTTTTTATAAGACACCAGATTTTCTTGAACGAATCTGGTGTCTTTTTAGGCGTTAAAACATGTTATTTATATTCATAGAATATATCAGATCAAAATGAAAACACCGACATAGCCTGAATCTGATACTTATTGTGGCGGGATTCTTGTCAGAAACAAGATAAAGCTCCAGATCAAATCTTTCGCTCAGCCTTCCGCGCTTTTTTTGCAGAATACATTTTCTCATCTGCCAGATTGATATAATCATTCAAGGTCAGCCCCGGATCATCGGCAATTACCCATCCGATGCTTGCTTCAATGGGGAATCCCACACGGCTGTTGGCAGAAAACACTTCCAGAGAATCCAGAAGGGTATGAGCCAGCTCCTGTATTTTCTGTTTATTATAATCAGGAATCACGCATACGAATTCATCTCCTCCATAGCGTATGGAAACGGACTCTGCCGGACAGTGCTGCCGCAGGACGGAAGCAATGCTGCTGATAGCAAGATTTCCCATATCATGCCCAAAGGTGTCATTGATATATTTCAGGTGATCTGCATCCACAAACATGATTCCAACTGGCTGATTTTTCTGCATGCACTGATGGAAAAGAGGCATGGCAAGCTTCTCGTAAGCCATCCGGTTGTAGAGTCCGGTGAGAGAATCATGGATGTAAAGCTGAGAAAGCTGTTTATTCATTTTACGCAGGGTAAGTCTTGCATACAGGGCTTCCATGGAAGTCTGGAGTGCATTTAAGGTTTCGAACAGGAACTGATGCTCCAGAAGATAATCACAATTGGTGATGATCAGAAAGCCAATCTCCCGTTCACGAAAATGCAGAGGACAGAACTGGTAAATATTTTGTCCTCTGGTTGCTTCTGCCTGTGGAAGTAAAAGAATTTCTTTCAGATTAAGGTGAAGCCGGTTCGTACCATCCAGGGGCGGGTAAACCAGTGCCATCTCCTTAGGGTATCCTTCTGTCTGATAAGTATCCTCCGGAAGCTCAGGCAGTGTATCCATATTTTCGCTCATAAAGATATCCGGGTTCAAAAACAGATAAATATTTCCGCAACCATGCTTTGTCAGCCAGTTCTGCATACGTCCTGCAAGCTCTGTGTATCCTGCACAGTCCAGGAGAACACGGTTCAGATCCATCATCCAGTTTTGCATATCGCTCTGACGTGCTTCTGCAACGATGCGCTTGATTACATACTCTCCACGGTCAGGTGGATTCTGGGAAACGCAACCGCAGCTTTCCTGAAAAACGTAGGTGAAAGGTGCGTATATATAAGTTTCCTCTGCATTTCCATTCCAGATTTTTTCCAGCATTAAAAGGGCATTTTCCATGATATCGGCTTTGGAGAAGCCTACCGTGGTAATTCTGGGCTCATAATAGGAAGCTTTGTCTTCGTTGTCAAAACCGGTTACCAGAAAATCCCCGGGAATAGAATATCCGGCTTCCTTGGCGGCCAGACAGACGCCTACAGCTGTATTGTCGTTGACACAGACAAAGGCATCTGGAAGCAGGTTTTTCTCTTTAAATGTGGAAAATGCCTGGATTCCGGTTTCAATTTCATAATTATGATGGATCACGCGCTGCTCCTCGAAAGGAATCCCATGGCGAAGAAGGGCATCCCTGTAAGCTTTGAAACGGAGCTGATTTTCCCTGTTAAATTCTGGCCCGCCGATGAAATTTAAGGTACGGCATCCATGCTCTGTGATCAGGTGCTCAACAATCCGGCTAATGGCTTCGTAGTTGTCAATTCCGGAATGGTACAGTCCTGGAATCTGCTCAAGAAGAGAAATTGCTGGGATGCTGCTGAGCTTCGCGCGTTCAATTATCTCTGCAATCAGGTCTGGCTGGGACACGGTGGCAAGATCCAGAAGGATGCCGTCAAATTCTGAAAAATTCCGGAAGCCGTGCAATGTTATATTCTCCTGCATTATGCTTCTCATCCATACTGAAATTCCCAAAGCTCTGAAAAAGTATATAAATCCATATCTGACTGGTGGGCAGCCATGTAATTTCGATATCCTTGAATCCAGGTATAGGTTACATAACGTCCCCAGCCATCTGTAATAAGTGCTATTTTTTGCATGCAAAAATTCTCCCGAATAACAGATTTCACAATGTTGTGAAAACCTATAAACATTGTGAATATTATATCGAATTTTTTATGGAAATGCCACATTTTCTGTGAAAAAATATGTAAAAAATTAAGAAGAAAAATTTGGTAAAGGTGATTTTTAACAAAATAATTTTCGAAAAAGCGAAAATGCAGATGTTGAGAATTATTCTCAATTCCCCTCCTTTTCATAACCGGATAAAAGAGGTATGATAAATATAAGTTAGCATAAACTAACAAAAGACAGAATGATGAATGCTTGTAATTGTTTTTTATGAAAAATGTTCATGAACGATAATGGTTTACAGGGAGGAAAAGAGATGTTTCTTGAAATTAAAGATTTGAAGTCCATCTGCCCGGCAGAGATTTTCTTGTTGACCATCCGCCGGTAGGTATCCAGCCGGTTGATATAAACGGAGCAGAGATTCATGAAACGGCCCACATACTCCTCCTTGATGTTGTTTGAGAGTTGCAGTTGCTCGTTGGCATGCTCCAGCTTGTTCCGTGCGGCAGAGAGTCGCTGCATCTGCCGGTAGATAAAGCCCACTGCCACCACCAACAGCACAATCAAAGCGCTGATGAGCCAGAGGTACAGCCGGAGCCGGTCATTCTGCTTCTCACGCATGGCCTGATAAGTGAGGTCTATCAGTGAAAGGATGCCGGCAGTCTGGAGGCTGCGGCTACGGGCGTTGTATCGGTTGGTTTCGTCCCACGAGAAACGGATGTAACGGTAGGCATGCTCCATATCCCCTTCCTCATAAAGAAGTTCCGCCAGGTTCCAGAGTGAGGCATGGTCTGTGATGCTCAGGCGAATATCGGTCAGTGCAGACAAAGCCAGATAGCGCTTCTCCTCCTCCCGGTTCCCGAGCCGGCGGTAGAGCAATGAGCGCTGATAGGTCACCAGCGCATATTCGGGAGTATTGGGCTTGGCATGTGCCAGACGCGTATCATTGATGCTCAAGGCTTCGTCCGGATGGCCTGCAGCGGCCTCCCGCGTCTCTCTTCGTTCCAGATAGAGGGGGGATGAAGGCAGAAGTACCTGCATCAAAGAATCGTCATAATGGGTAGCCAAAGCCTGATAATGCTTCTTGAAAGAATCGTCCAGCGTATAGAAACTCAGTTCTGTGTAAAGTTTATGACAGGCATTGTAATAGTCCGGCAGCAGATGGGAGGGAAGGGAGGCTTTGTCCGTCTGCCTCAAGAGTTCGGCGGCTTCCTCGTACATGCCTGCCGAAGCCATCAAGTGGGCAAGCTCCAGCCTTGTTTCGAGTGCTGCATCCTGCCGGCCATAGCGCTCTGCCCAATCCAGATTGACACGAAGATAATGGATGGCCGAATCGCAGATATATGCCTTATACTCCTTATAAATTTCCCCATTCCATCGAAAAAAAGAGATATTGGCGGTATCGGTATCCAACACTTGGCGCTTCAGCCGGGCAATGCGTCCTTCACGCACGGCGACATAGTGCCGGTGCGCCTCGATAGCCTCATCCAAAGAGGACGTCAGCGCAGTAAAAGAGGGCGTGCCGGCAGCCAAAGCCACACTTTGCCATACCACGACGGCAAGAAAACAAAAAATGAACAATCTCCTTTCCATGACCATAAAGTTCATGCAAATATAGCAAGAAATCCTGCAAAGCAGTAGCATCGGAAAGAATAGTTTCCTATATTTGCGTTCAAAACCCCCAAACAAATTATCTATCATGAAAAGCTTAACACTCCAACGGATTGCCGCGGTAGACGTATTCCGCGCACTCACCATGTTCCTCATGCTCTTTGTCAACGACATTCCCGGACTGAAAAACGTGCCCCACTGGCTGATGCATGCCAGGATGGACGAAGACATGATGGGATTCTCCGACACCATCTTCCCTGCTTTCCTTTTCTGCATGGGCATGTCCGTATCCTTTGCCATACAAAACCGGTACAAAAAGGGAGACAACACCCTGCAAGTCGTGGCCCATATCTTCTGGCGGACAGTGGCACTGATTGCCATGGGACTGTTTTCACTGAACAGCGGAGGCATCGAAGGCGGCCTCTCACATCAATGGTTTTCCATCTTGATGGTCATCGGCTTCTTCCTCACCTGGGGGGTATATCCCAAAGCGGAAGGAACGAAAAAGACCCTTTTCACCGCAATGAAAACAGCAGGCGTGCTGCTGCTCGCCTTCCTCGTCATCTACAAGGACATGAACGGGAAACCGTTCCAGATAAGCTGGTGGGGCATCCTCGGACTTATCGGCTGGACGTATGCGGTATGTGCAGGCATCTATCTGTTCACCCGGGAAAGCCTGCGGAAGAATGCCATTGCCTGGTTCGTGGTCGTATTGCTTGCCGTAATCAGCCATTCAGACCTGATACCGGGAGAGTACGGCAGCCGGATTATCCTGCTTCCCTTTATCCCGAGTGACTGGACACTGCATGCCTTCGGTATGTCCGGCGTATTGACCTCCCTGCTCATGCAGCGCTATGCCGACCGGGAACGGCCGGGACGATTCATCGGCATGCTTTGTGCCCTCGGCGTAGGAATGCTTGTCCTTGCCCTCGTCTCACACCCGTTCTGGATTATATCCAAAATACAAGCCACACCGACATGGCTGTTCTATTGCCTCGCCATGTTCTTCCCGCTGTTCGGTTTCTTCTACTGGCTGACGGACGTGAAAGGCAAAACCAACTGGTTCGATATCATCAAACCTGCAGGTACGGCAACGCTGACCTGCTATATTATCCCTTACATCTGGTATGCTGTCCAGCAACTGCTGCATCTGCACTATCCCGAGGCATTGGGAAGCGGTGTACCGGGGCTGCTCAAGTCCCTCATGTTCTCGCTTGTCATTGTGGGGCTGACCGGCCTGCTGGTGAAAGGCAAGATTAAACTGAAAGTATAATGTTGAAAGTTCAGACACCCAACGGTGAAGACAAGGTGCTGCTGCATTCGTGCTGCGCACCTTGCTCCTCTGCCATCATCGAGTGCATGCTGGAGAACGGCATACGCCCCACCGTATTCTACTGCAATCCCAACATCTATCCGCAGGCGGAATATGAGATAAGGAAAGAGGAGGCTATCCGCTTCGTAACCTCCAAAAAACTCGATTTCATCGACGCGGACTACGACTATGCACACTGGCTGCACACTATAAAAGGACTGGAAAACGAGCCGGAACGTGGCAGCCGATGCCTAAAGTGCTTCACACTGCGCCTGACAGAGACAGCCCGCTACGCCTCCGAGCATGGTTTCTCCGTATTCACCACTACCCTCGCCTCTTCGCGCTGGAAAAGCCTGGAGCAAATCAATGAAGCCGGACGCCGTGCCGCCGCGCTCTATCCGGATACCCTCTTCTGGGAACAGAATTGGCGGAAAGGCGGGCTCCAGGAGCGGCGCAACCAACTGCTGAAAGAGTATGACTTCTACAACCAGCAGTATTGCGGCTGTGAATTCAGCATGCAACGGTTGGAAAAGAACGAAACGATATAAAATCGGCCGGATTATGTACGATATCGTACTAAAACTAGGTACGTTTCCCGTAACTTTGTTTCATGTTAACAATAAGAACTAAAGAAAACATGAAGAAACTGACTTTTACATTATTCATCGCCCTAGCAGTGGCATGCCTCTTTTCAGTTCCCTGCAATGCCAAGGGAAAAGCAAAACACGTAGTTTTCATCGGTCTTGACGGCTGGGGTAGCTACAGTGTTCCCAAAGCAGACATCCCCCACATCAAGCAACTGATGGCAGACGGTTCTTATACATTAGAAAAACGGACTGTACTTCCCTCCTCCAGCGCCGTCAACTGGGCAAGCATGTTTATGGGGGCAGGTCCTGAATTGCACGGATATACGCAATGGGGCTCCAAGACTCCCGAGCTTCCGTCACGCGTACTGAACCAGCACGGCATATTTCCTACCATCTTCCAGCTGCTACGTGATGCCCGGCCGGAAGCGGAAATAGGCTGCCTGTATGAATGGGACGGTATCAAATACCTTGTAGACACTCTTGCCTTAAGCCACTATGCGCAAGCGCCCGACTACAACAAACATCCCGAAGCCTTATGCGGTATGGCAGAAAAGTATATCAAGGAGAAACAACCGACCCTTCTTGCCATTTGCTTTGACAACCCCGACCATGTAGGCCATCAAGCCGGACACAATACTCCTGAATATTACGCCAAACTGAAAGAACTCGACGGTTATGTGAGCCGCATCATCCAGGCCGTTACAGAGGCAGGCATGCTGAAAGAAACAATCTTCGTCGTTACTGCCGACCACGGAGGCATTGAAAAAGGACATGGCGGCAAGACCATGCAGGAAATGCAGACTCCCTTCATCATCTCCGGAAAGAACATTAAGAAAGAAGGCGAATTCCACGAAAGCATGATGCAGTATGACGTTGCCTCCACCATTGCCCACATCTTCGGGCTGAAACAGCCACAAGTATGGATAGGACGTCCTATGTTGCAGGTTTTCAAATAAAAAAAGCGGTCAGCGATAAATGAGCGTCGAAAGATAGTCCTCGGCAAACATCTCGTTCGCCACCTCTAACAGAGCTTCCGAAGTGAGCTGTTCAATGCGATGGAACACGGCTTCGGAAGTTTCGCATTTATTATAATGCAGGAAAGTCTTTCCCATACCCAGCGCATTGTTCTCATTATTATCCGAAGCTACACCGATTTGCCCGATAAGCTGCTTCTTGGCGGCCGCAAGCTGCGAGGAAGTCATCCGGACATCACGCAAGCGTTTCAATTCCTTATATACCAGGCGGGTGCAGTAGTCCAAATCTGCAGGGTCGCAACCGAAGTAGATGCAGAAAGTTCCCGTATCGGTATAGGAAGTCAAGTTGGATTCTACGTTATAGACCAGCCCACGACGTTCACGGAGAGAGACGTTCAGGCGGCTATTCATGCCCGGGCCACCCAAGACATTGTTCAGCAGGTAAAGTGCGGTGCGCTTGTCATCGTATGCATTATATCCCCGGCTGCCAATCATGACATGTGCCTGGTGAGTATCCTTATGCACTACAAGATGCTCGGGTACATAGAGGGGAGGCGGAGTACGACCATAATGCACCGGTGTTGCCGGTATATCCGCCAGAAGTTTTTTTGCCATAAGCACAACTTTCTTGAAACTCAGATTACCCAGAACAAAGAAAACCATATTGTTGGGATGGTAGAAGTGGGCAGTGAATGCGGCAGCATCCTCACTGCGAAACTGCTTTAACTGCTCGGGATTGCCAAGAATGTTGCGTCCCAGGGGATGCCCCCTGAATATCAAGTCCTCAAAATCATCGAAGATTAGCTCGGAAGGATTGTCTTCGTAGGACTGTATCTCGTCGATAATCACCTCTGTCTCCTTCTCTATCTCGCGTTGCGGAAAGGTGGAGTGGAATACAATATCCACCAGAAGTTCGAAGGCACGGCCGAAATGCTCGGTCAGGAAAGCAGAGTAAATCACCGTCTCTTCCTTGTTGGTGTAAGCGTTGAGGTCGCCGCCCACATTCTCCATGCGGTTCAGAATGTGCCATGCCTTGCGCTTGGCGGTACCTTTAAATATAAGGTGCTCCACAAAATGCGCCATACCCTGCTCGTTTTCAAGCTCGTCGCGCGTACCC
>ENA-OQDT01000952-OQDT01000952.1-human-gut-metagenome-genome-assembly--contig:-NODE-952-length-17987-cov-4.366181_pt1 | contig 17987 bp, 31 predicted proteins | sample MGYA00242786_ERZ504617 | MGnify/ENA primary metagenome ERZ504617 (study PRJEB26092, sample SAMD00036337) | human gut metagenome | host: Homo sapiens | study: EMG produced TPA metagenomics assembly of...
AGAGAGTAGCGGACACGATCACAGTAGACGGGTACACGACCCGGAAGGTATCAGCCCAACAGCTACAGCTGTGGCGGGTGGTACACATCATATTAAAATCTTCGATCATACGAAGTATAGAGTAAGAAAACTTACGCCGACGGAATACGGCAGATTACAAGCGTTTCCTATGGATAGATGGAAACAGGTTGTAAGTAATTCACAGGCGTATAAGCAGTTCGGAAACGCTGTTACCGTAACGCTGGCGGAAGGTATTGGTAAGTCTGTTATTAGTTATCTGGACAGCGTTTTAGGGGGTGCGACAGTTTGAAAAACGATTTTATCATACGTGGAAAGGAAGCTACGCTTTTTTGTAGAAGCGCCGCCAAACGTGGGCTATGGTTCCGTGGAAGTAAAACTAGACGCTGCGGATATGGACTTAGTTAAGTCCTGGCCTGGTACATGGTTTTCCTTTATCCACAAAAGTAATGGACAGCTTTATATAAGAGCGACCGCCCACCGTGTCGGCGGTAAGGTAGTAAATGTTCCGGGCTTTGAACAGAAGCAGCCACTTTTACATAGGGTTATATCGAAGCCGGAACGCGGACAGAACACAATCTTTAAGGACGGCAATAGCTTAAATCTTACCAGGGATAACCTTATTAACCTTCCGATCGGCGAAAGCTACATACCGGTAGAGCCTACCGGTCCAGAATACGCCGACATGGTTAAGGGTGTCCACTACCGGAAAGATAAACAGCGTTACGAAGTCCGGTGTTTCTACAAAGGAAAAGCCCATAACCTGGGGGTTTATAAGGACGTCGGCGTAGCGAACGAACACGCTACGGACTTCCGTAACCTGGGACCAGACGGCTACCTTGCGAAATACGGAAAGTGGGGTACAGTCTAATGGCATTATATGAAGGTGGTTTATTAAAAGTAGTCCGAAAACTTGACGGAAAAGGGCGTTTACAGCTTCCGGGGGATTTTAGGGAAGCTGTAGGGTTTGCCTTAGACGAAGAAGTGGAAATAACCGCGGTTATGCTGAAAGACGGCAAAAAACCAGCGCTTATGATAACAAGAAAGGAAGGTAATACAAAATGACAGCAAAAGACTTAAGATCGCTACTTTATGACGTGCCAGACAATAGCGAAATTGTGATACTGAATGAAAACGCACCGATCAAAGGAGCTGTACCGGTATATCAGACTTTTACCTTTAAAGCGGACGCCGGTAGCAAAGTGGTACTTATGTATCAGAGTAAAAACGGAAAGGAAGGTACGAAGTAATGGATATTAAAGAACGTATTGAGAAAGCAAAAGAAAGACTGGAAGCCGCTAAAAATGCAAAGACAAAGGCGGAAACACAGCTGGAAGCCGCACAGGAACAGTGTGATAAGGTCGTAGAAGAAATGAAGCAGTTAGGCGTTACCCCGGATACGATCGAAGCAGAGATTACCCGCTTGTCGGAATCCGTAGAAGAAAACCTTAAGAACGTGGAAAGTAACATACCGGAAGTTTAGGGGGTAGCTTATGGGACTTATGGATTTTTTTATCCGTCCAGAGCCGATAAGCTATGGTACTGCGAAGGGTTTAAACACTTTGCAGATTAACCGTATAGCTGCTGATCTTCGTACCGCCAGGGACAAGGTTAATAACCAGATGGCGAAACGCGAATTACTGGAAAAGCAAAGAGAAGCAGCGGTAAAGGTAAAGACGGAAGCGGAAGAACAGTTAGGCGTGTTTGGACTGGTACAGATTCTTTTACAGAAGACCAGCGACTACGCCAGACAACAGGTAAAGGTAAGAATAGAAGATATAGTAAGCGAAGCGCTTAACGTGGTCTTCGGTGGAAATCATAAATTTATGATCGACCTTACCTTAAGAGGTAACCAGCCTATCGCTGAATACTACTTAAACGACGACAGCGTTATTACGAAGCTGGAAAAGCCGGATTATGACCGCGGCGGCGGAAAAATTGATATTATCGCCCTTGCGCTTCGTCTGGCAGTCGGCGAAATGGAAGGCGTAGACGGTCCGTTATTCCTGGACGAAGTAGGTAAGCACGTATCAAAAGAGTACGCGCCGTCGGTAGCATATTTCTTAAAAGAGTATAGTGCTACTTTTGGAAGACAGATTATCCTTATCACACATAACGCCGACCTTGCAGAAATCGGGGAAGTAAGTTTAGCTGTGAAGCGTTCCCAGAGTGGAGAAAGCGAGGTGTCCGTATTATGAAAAAACATTGTATAGACTGTGGGATTATCTTCTATACGGACGACCCAGACCAGGTACGGTGTGAGTGTTGCGAAGACGATAGAAAGGGGGACGAAGAAGATGGTTAAATTTTTATTCGTGGGCGATCTACACTTACGCGGCACGAACCCCAGAAACCGTATAGACGACTATAAGGAAGCCGCGAAACAGAAGCTTAAGGAAGTTTTTAAGATAGCTGTAGACAATGCTGTAGACGCGATCTTACAGCCTGGGGATATATTCGACCGGCCGGAAGTTGGTATAGCCGTTCTTCTGGAATTTGCAGAAGTGTTAAAGGAAAGTCCGGTAAACATTTACTGTACACTGGGTAACCATGATATTTACGGATACAACGTAGATAGCTACTACCGTACCAGCTTAAGGCTTTTGGAAATGCTGGTACCACAGCTTACGGTTATCAGAAGCGCCAGTGACAAGCCTATTTATCTGGCAAAGGGACACTACAAGGTGTATCTGACTGCTACGCCATACAGTAAGGATATGGACATAAACGGCTACGGATATGGCCCGGACGTAGATTACCCGGAAGGTAACCGTATCGGGGTACATATAGCGCATGGTATGTTATTAGACCACCACCCACCGTTTGACCGATACAGTGATTTATATAAGGTGGACACGACTGCCGATATTATCCTTACTGGACACGATCACTTAGGCTATGGAATTTACCATAGAAGCGCCGACGACAAACTTTTTGTAAATCCCGGCAGCCTGTTACGTATGTCGGCTTCCGTTAATGAAATGGAACGACAGATAAGGGTAGCACTGATTAAGATAGACGAAATCAGTGGAAAATATGAAGCGGAGTTTATACCGGTGTCATGTGCAAAGTCTGGGGAAGAAGTCTTAGATCGTAGCCGTATCGAGGAAGAAAAGGAACGACAGTACGCTATGGATAACTTTAGCGCACTTATCCAGGGCCACACCGGTAATAAGGTTCTTATGGATATTAACCAGATTATCGACCAGGTAGCAGCCGAAGAAAAGTATAGCCCGGAAGTAGTAAAGACGGCTTTACAGATCATTGATAGACAAAGGGAGCTTGTAGCGGTATGAAGGTAAAATTTTGGACTTGTGGTAACTGTGGACACGAAGAACCGATTACAGATAACGATTTACAGGAACTTAACCCGGTGGTTTCTTCCGCTGGTGCTATAAAAATCAGCTGCCCGAACTGTGGCGCCTATACGATCAGTAAACCATTTGACAGTTCTTGTATGGGTGGGTCGTTCCTGGTGGTACGCCCACATATCCGAAAGGGGGCGAAGCCGTGGCCGGTAAAAAGATAAACGCTTTCAATGAACTTTGTAAAGATATTATGATCGCAAATATGGCGGATACATTGAAAGCTTACGGCGGCTTCCCGGAACTGGAAAAACAGGTTTACGACTTAAAGGCATGTACCGTTATGGAAGTCGCCAGCGCGGTACCTATTGTACAAAATGTCGTTATATCTGCCGTAGTTAAAACAGCTGTAGAACAGACAAAAGCACAGGAAAAAGAACAGGAGCAGAGAAACGGTATTTTAGGTAGCTTTACAAAAACATTATGCAATTAAGAAAGGGGTAAGACAATGCAGATACTCAAATTAAAAGACGGCGTGGACGTCGAAAGTCTTAGAAAGTATGGCTTTAAGACCGGTAAAGAATGGGCCGCCCAGGGGGAACGTTGTTTTCTTCCAGAAGTAGGTATGTCCTATCAGTATGAATGGTTCCATGTGTTCGCTATGGACGAAGAAGAACCGGAAAAGATCGCTTATACAAGTGATGAATTTAGTATTCCGCGTATGCAGCTGTATGTACGTGATCGCCACGTATGCTGTAGTTGTTCCGTGGAAGGTACCTACCACATTGATAACGACGATATGGAACCGTTGTTTACCGTGTTATTCGATATGATAACCGACGGCATTTTAGAGAAAGCAGAGGTATAAAACATGAAAGAAGAATTACAGAAACTTATTGAACAGTACGGCGCGGACGCCGTAGCAAAGGCGGCAGCCGAAGCCTTGAATAAGCACGTACCGACCATTAACACTCCGGTAGTGACAGACGAACAGTTGATTAACACTATCTCACAGCTGGACGCTGCTGTTACGGATATTCTGGAAGCCGGACGTAAGAATGAAGAAACCTACCAGAATAAAGTCGAGTTAGCCAGACGCGCCCGCCAGCTGGAAACTTCTATACAGATCACAGAAGCAGAAGCTATTAACACGATCTGCGGAACCGGTAAGGACGCCTACGGTATTATTCCTTACCCGGACGGTACCCATGTAAGGGTAGCTGTTACAAACGATACCCAGCGCGACGCCTTCCGTAGACACTTTAGCGCTGCCGAACGTAAAGAACTGGCAAGCGTGGAAGCAGATATTAAGGCTATCGAGGTTTCCCAGTTCAAGACCAGGGAAGACCTGGACGCAAAGAAAGAAGCCTTAAGCTGTATCAGAGCAAAGGCACAGTTACAGGCCGCCGCACTTACCTACCTTGCGTAATGAGAAACAGGCGGAACGTAGACAGCGTGGCGAAGACTTCCAGGAAGAATGTAGAAGAAGCTGGCGGCAGATACCAAACTTATGGCGGTTACGCATTACAGACGGTGGAAACTTGGGTACACGGCCAGCGGACGAACTGGTACTTCTGGAACACGTAAATTTACTTTGTGAGGAAAAGAGAACGGACGGCGACCAATTTAAGTTGTCAATGTTACGCACCGACCAGCTTACAGGTCTGATAAATTTTGAAAAGGCATTAGACAGAAATATAGGGCTTGTCCTGGTATCTTTCCTTAACGAAGCTGTAGACGTTGCCTACGCTTTCCGGTTGGTTCATGCTGTGGCATACATGAACCAGAAAGGACGGCGTTATATAACGCTGGAAGAACTACAGCAAGGGAAAATAGAAGCTATCAATCTTCCACGGATAGAAATAAACGGCGAACGTGGATACGATTTAAAGGGGGTGCGAGATTGCACGTATACGAAAGCAATAACATAAGGGTAAGTGGCTATCCGCTTCCCTTGAAACTGAAAATAGTAGACGATCTTACAATAGATAACCCGGCATACTTAAAAGCGAAGTACCAGCGTCGCCCTACCTGGGGCATAGACCAGAAGCTACAGCTTTTTACATATGACAACGACGGAAGCTTAATACTTCCCCGTGGTTATGCAGATCGTTTATATAGTCTTATTCCAGAAACAACGACGTCCGTTAAATGGGATAAGGAACAGGTAGAAGGGGAACCGGTAGACTTCGGACCGTGGAACGAAAACTTCCAGATCAGAGATTACCAGCACCCGCTTATAGATAGCCTGTTACGTAAAAAATGGTATCGGGGTTTCCCCGGCGGGGTCCGGTAAAACTATCATGGGTATGCGATATATCTACGAAGTTGGGCGCCCGACCTTATGGCTTACCCATACCAGAGATTTAGTGTATCAGACCAGGGACAGGGCGTTATCTACACTGAAAGGCGTAGGCCGTGTCGGTATCCTGGGGGACGGTATAGAGGACTTCGGCGACCGTAAGCTTATTATAGCGACGGTACAGACGCTTAAGGCAAAACAGCGACTTGTAGAAAAGCTGAAAGAATTTATAGGCGTCGTCGTGATCGACGAAGCACACCACTTCCCCAGTACCCAGTTTTTAGATACCGCCGCCCAGTTTCCGGCGAAGCGTATTATAGGACTTACGGCCACACCGAAGCGTAAAGACGAAATGGAACAGCTTATGTACTTAGGTATTGGACCGGTACTACATGAGGTTCCACGAACCGCCCTTTACAAAGACGATCAGCTAGTTTTACCAGAAGTAAAGTTTGTCTACACGTCCTTCACTTACGGGAATGAAGATAGCGCCGACGGAAACATAGACGCCGGTGGCGAAGACCTGGATTACCAGGACATTTTATACCGACTTTTTGAAAACGAAGACCGGTTAAACTTGGTAGCCCAAAGTATTGTAGACGCGGTTAAATACGGTCAGTCTATTGTACTTTCCGAAAGCGTAAGGTACTGCTTTAGGCTGAAAGAGAAAGTAGACAAGCTGCTTCTGGAACAGGGCTATAGAGGTTGTAAGACCGCTGTAGTGCATGGCGGACTTACCCGGTATATCTGGAAGGTAGCTAGTGGAAAACGACAGGCCGAAGCCCTGGCAGCTGACTACGGTACAGAATGTAAGTATGACGGAAAAGCCAGAAGGTGGAAAGTAAAGACGCCACAGTATACCGAAGAAGAATTTAAGAAGTGGCAAGTTACCAAAAAGAAACGACAAGAGATTTTAGACCAGTGTAGGGAAGGAAAAGTAAATATTCTTTTTGCTACACAGTTAGCCCGTGAAGGTTTGGACATACCTAGCCTTTGCGTAGGGCATACAGTAACACCAAAACGTGGGGACGGAAAGAGTAACACCGGTCTTAATCTGGAACAGGAAATAGGCCGTATTATGAGAAAGGACCCACAGAACCCGGATAAAAAAGCGGTATGGTTCGACTATGTGGACGCTTCTGTAGGCGTTCTGAAAGGTCAATACTACAGCAGAAGAAAGGTATATAAGCGTCTGGGTATTAAGTTATCATCTAAGCCGAAAAGCGCCGAAAAGGACGTTATAGACGGTTTACTGGATAGTATTAAATTTTAATTACGAAAGGAAGTATTTATTATGAGTGAGAACACAACACAGAACATGGACGTAGCAGCAAAGAACGCCGGAACAGAAGAAGTAGCGAGTACAGCGATCGCAAAAGCCGCGGAAACAGCTGTAGCAGAGGTTAAGCCGAACGGCGCCGCATATATTACCACACTTCTTAATAACACTTTTGAGGAGTTCCAGAAAGCAAACGACGGTTTAGACCTTGATTTTGTTTACATGGGTTCCTGGCTGACTGTGGATAAGAAGGGGGATTTTGTGGATAAAGACGACGACAGTATTAAATATAAAGATCATATCGACGTCATTATTGGAAAAGGTGAAAAACGTTGGTCTTTATGGGGATTACAGAACAGTCCAGAAGACGGTCAGCTGATCGTAGCTTGCAGAGAGAAAGAAGACGCCGTACAGCAGCTTACAGCGTGGTTACAGGAGAACCCGGAAGCAGCAGAACGCTACAGCGTGGAAGACCTGGAACTTCGTTATATGGCTTCTGTAGTTCCTGTAGACGCCCTTTCTGAAGCCGACGGTATCCCGAAAATTTATATTATGTCCTTCGCCCCTACCGCTACGATCGCCTACGGTAAGTATGCTATGAACGTATTCCGTGGAGCGTATAAAAAGATCGGTATTCCGGCACGTACAGGACTTACCAGCGTGGTTACCAGACTGTCTACAGAAGAACAGCGTAGCCGTACAGACGCTTCCGTATCATGGCTGGCTATCAAATTTGAAGCTATGGGAGTATTTAACCCAGAAGACTATACCACAAAGTAAAACAGGGGGCCTTAAGAAATGGCAAAACAAAATAAAGAATATGTGTACGTGGATTGTTACCAGTGCGACGAAAACGGAAAAAGCAGTCCGTGGAAGCGTAAACACTTGGACGACGTACCGAAGTGGCAACACGAAGAAGCAAAGGACTTTAATTGTTTGCCACGGTCCAGAAATACGCAAATGAGAAGAAGACAGAGGGGGAAGACTTCTTAGCCCCCCTGTACTTCGACCTTGACTATAGTGAAAATCCGGCAGTAGCCCAGGAAGAAGCTATTAAGCTGGTGGAGTTCTTCACCGGGGAACTTGACATACAGGAACAGGACTTACATATTTACTTTTCCGGGTCTAAGGGCTTCCATATTCTGGTAGACGAAAGAGCGTTAGGAGTAGAGCCTAGAAAAGACTTACAGAGAGTATATAAGCATATTGCCGGATACCTTCGTTACAGGTTAGGAGAAGTACAGGAACAGGAAGACGAAAACGGACGACCTGTAGAGTATACAGAACCTTTAAAAGCTGTAGACCTTGTGGTTTATACCGTAAAACGTATGTTACGTCTTCCATATTCCAGACACCAGAAGACCGGGCTTTATAAGATCGAACTTACCTTACAGCAGCTTAAGGAATTGACATTAGACGAAATTAAGGAAAGAGCGCGTACCGGCCAGCCTATCCAGAGAGAAGAAAAGACGGTACGTAAAAGACCAAAAGCTGGGATATTCTACGCGGACAAGTTACACGAATACGAAGAAGCCGCCGCTACGGTATCTGATAAGCGAAATAAAACAGAATATGTTTTCGTTAAAGATAAACCGCCGGTATGTGTAGAAGACATTCTTAACAATGGCTGGAAGAAAGACGGTGATCGTAATAACGCCACTGTGCAACTTTGCTGTTACTTTAAGGCAGCCGGATACAAAAAAGAAGAAGCTACAAGTATCCTGGAAGACTGGGTAGTAAAGTTTACCAGCGCGGACAGTCGGTACAGTATCCAGCAACGTAAGGCGAACACCAGAAACGTTATAGAAAGTGTTTACGGAAGTGAAAAGGACTACCAGTTTGGGTGTGCTTTTATACGATCACTTCACGGCGAAAAGAAGAAAGGCGACAACGATTACGACAGGGTACCATGTGCCGGTGATATGTGTCCTTGTATTAAGGGTAACACCGACGTAGCCGAAGAAGCTATAAACCTTCCGCTTGCGAAAACTTCCGACGCTTCCCTTACAGGTAAGCTGATTACGACCCGTGTAATGGTGGCAGGTAAGAAGCATACGCCTTACGTTGTCCCGAAAAAAGTAGAGTATTCATGTTGGGGACAAGAAAAATGTAAAAAGTATGGCTGTCCGCTGCTGAACATTCCTACAGCTACGGCATATAAGGAACTGAACGCTCATAACCGTGAACTTATTCAAATGACAGAAACGGGCGACGACAATATAAAGGGAATCCTTCGAGAGATCAGCGGGATACCGTCTTGCGGAAAGTACGATACTTCCATTGTGGAAACGATCAACGTAGACGAACTTCTGGTTATTCCTATGGCAGAAGAAGACGGCGTTAAAGAAGACGATACCGGAAGCTATGTACTTCGTAAGATTTACGCTATCGGTGGTATGAAGATTGAAACGAATAAATACTATGAGATCAGCGGTTATATGTACCCACACCCGAAGAACCAGGAAAGTACCATTCTGGTAACGAACGCGACACCTTTACAGGACGTCGTAGAAAGCTTTTCCTTGACCGAAGAAGTCCGGGAAGAACTGGACAGCCTTAGACCGGAAAGTATGACAGTGGAAAATATCGTATCGAAGCTGGGAACCACACTTAATGATCTGACATATAACGTAACGCATATCGTAGAGCGCGACGAAGTTCTTTTAGGTCTGCTGCTGGTTTACCACAGTATTTTACGTTTCCGTGTTCCGTGGGATACCGACCCTATAAGGGGGTGGGTAGAACTTAAGATAGTCGGCGATACTGGTACCGGTAAGTCTGCTTTAGTCGAAAAAATGATGAAATATATCGGACTTGGTAACCGTGTAAATGCAGAGAGTACAAGCCGTACCGGTCTTACTTACAAAATGGAACAGGGTAACCGTGGAAGCTGGTATATCGTCTGGGGTGCCTGGCCGTTGGCAGATAAAGAGCTTATATGGGTAGACGAAGATACCGGCATAGAAAAGGACGAATACGGGGAAATGACCCTTGCAAGATCAGACGGTAAGCTGGAAGTTAAGAGAGCCGTTACAGCTGAAACGCCTTGTAGGGTAAGGGCCATTCTTTCTGGTAACGCGCCGAAAGGTAAACGTCTTTCCGATTACGCCCAGGGTGCCGAAAGCTTAAAGGACGTCTTTAACAATGAGGATATACGACGCTTCGACTTCGCTATATTTATGAGATCGACCGACGTAGACCCGGAAAAGTATAACCGGTCGCTTCCGTCATTTCCGCGAACCATGAGCGACGACGCCTTAAAAAATAATGTGTTATTCGCGTGGAGTAGAACACCGGAACAGGTTGTATTTTTACCCGATACTGTAGACGCCATTCTGGAAACAGCTACGAAGCTGTCTAAGGTATACGGAAACGCTACAGATATTCCGCTGGTATCGCCTTCCGATCAACGTAACAAGGTGGCACGTTTGGCCGTGGCCCTTGCTTCACTTACGCACAGCGTAGACGAAAGCGGGGAACGAATTACCGTTTACCCGGCACACGTAAATTTTATTTATGATTATCTGGTACAGCTGTATAACGCCCCTGGTTGTGGCCTTAATTACTATGCACGACTGGCAGTATCAGAAGAAATAGTAGGGGATAAATTCGACAAGATTACAAACGAGTTAAGAAAGCTGGATACCTTAAAGGGTGCCAGTAAGTATAACGAGTTTATAGACCTTTTCGCCAGACAGAAATACTTACGACTTGGCGACGTAGAAGCTATGTTAAGCATTGAGAAGGAAGAAGCAAAGGCTATTATTAACCAGTGTGTCCGCCTTCGTATGCTGACTATGACAAGCGGCGGATACAGAAAAACGCCACGGTTTAACTCTTATATATCAAAGTGTTTTGAAATGGGATTATTCGATCACATGGAAAACGACATTTAAAAAGGGGGTTCTATATTGAATTTAAGTAATATGTTCCCAGCTTCCGGCGGTCTTGCAGCACAGATTAAAAAGCCAGTCGCTACGGCAGTAGCAAAACCTACAGACAATAAAGCTGTAGGTTCTTCCCTGGCGGACTGTATGCAGACAAGAAAGCGTCCGGGAGAATGGGCGATCAAATGGCCGAAACTTCGTAAGCAAGGTTTTAAAGACTACAGACCGCTTCTTACCATACAGGAAGTTATTGATTACTGTAACCGTTGTGAGGAAACCGGGTTAGGTGGTTTCGACTACGAAACAAGTGGAGATAAAGACCACAGGATACCGCCGACAGACGAAGACGGTAATACAGTAACAGGAAAAGCCTTAGACAGCTGGACGCGTGACGTCAACCTTGACCCGTGGAAAGCGGAAGTGTGCGCTATGTCTTTATCGGCAGCGTGTGACGAAGCGAGGGCTATCTTTATCGACAATCCGGGGGTTAATCAGTTTGAGCCTGGTTTATCCAGAAGCGAAGCCAGAAAACGACTTTTTGATACCTTAGAACAGTATTTCTTTACTAATCATAAGATCGTAAAAATTGCCGTAAATATGAACTTTGAAACGAAATTCACGGCGAAATACGGAAAATATATTCTTATGCCATGTGCTGACCCGTTCATAGCATGGATAAGGCTGTCACAGCTGCTATTACCAAACAAGATAAAAAATCCGAAACGCCCTTACGTTGGTAAAGGTCTTAAGCCTATGACGAAGGAAGTCTTCGGCGTACAGATGTCAGAATTTACTTCTGTCCTGGAACGTAACCAGGCGTTATTTTTCGACCAGGTACCAAACGACGAACACGACGCCTTAAGCTACTGCTGTGAGGATAGCGACTACGCCGTACAGCATTACCTTTACTGGGACGAAGTAGCGAAACAGATAAGTAATGATAACGAAGTGTACCCGACCTATTCCGACTGGTTAAAAAATATCGAAATGCCTTTTACAAGAGTTACCGGAATTATGGAATACTGGGGTATGAAATGGGACAGCGACATAGCCCAGGTTAAAAGGGAAGAAGCAAAGAACGCGATCGAGGTAGCCGCCCAGACTATGAAGGACCTGGCCGCAAGCGTCGGCATAAAAGACCTTAATGTAGGTGTTGGCGGTAAAACGAAAGACGTTAAATCTTTTGTATTTGATACGCTTAAGCTTCCGGCGGCTGCCTGGTCTGACAAAACAAAAGACCCTAGTCTGGATAGTAACGCCCTTATGGATATGATCTTTATGTTAGAAAACAAGCTGGAAGACCCAGACGAAGAAAAGTACCTGGAAACACCTTTACCGGAAGAATGGGAAATGGTAGACCCGGACTTATCTTATCAAGATCAGCGTCTTTTATGGCCGCGCGAATATACTACAGCAGAAGTTAAGCGTATCAGAATCGCGCGTAGGGAAGAACATCCATATAAGGACATTGGTATTAAATTTTTAAAGAGTATGCAAACCATACAGAAGTACGCTACCTTGTTATCTTCTCACGTAGAAGGTCGTGAAAAATACGTAAATCCTGTTACCGGAAGAATCCACTGCAAAAGTATGAACCATGGACAGAAACCGGCCCGCCTTGCGTCCAACAGTCCGAACGGCCAGAACGTACCGCGCCCGGATAACGACGAACTGGGGGGCTACGAAACTTCTACAAGGCAGAACCCGGTAAAGTATTCCTTCTGGAAGACGAAAGTGGCTTTGAACTTCGTTTAACTGCCTGGAAGTCCGGGTGTGAAGTTATGCGTAAGGCTTTCAGAGATCACGAAGACCTACACAGAAAAACAGCGGCTACTATGACGGGTAAACCGGAAGCAGAGGTTACGAAGCACGAACGTAGCGGAGCGAAGGCCGGAAACTTCGGTTCTGTTTACGGTGGTACGGAACACGCCTTACAGAAAACCTTTAAAAAATGGGGCTTCGTAAGAGCCTTCCAGAGTGTAAGAAGATCGTAGACGCCGTTATGAAGACTTACCCAGGTATCCCGCGTATGCAAGTAAACGCCAAAGTAAAAGCTAGGGAAACGGGATACGCGGAAACCATTTACGGCTATAAGCGTCTGCTTCCGGCGATTAACAGCAGTAACCGTTACACAAGGTCAGAGGACGAACGACGGGCAGCGAATACACCGGTACAGGGTTCCGCCGCCGATATTATGAAACGCGCCCAGAATACCGTATACGAAAAATGTGGTATGGATACCGCAAGCCATAACGGTATAGCTGTAGAACCGTGGGACGGATACGCTACAGAAACAAAAGAACTGTTAAGCTGTAAGCCTTTCATGTTACACGGACATACCGATATGGTAGCCCAGATACACGATGAAATTATAGTAGAACTGGACGACGATACCACGCTTGTAGATACTTACGCAAAATGGCAGAAAGCCGTTATGGAAGTTCCGCCACTTAAGGACTTTCCTGTACAGCTGGAAGCAGAAGCCAGCGTAGCCTACAGCTGGGGTAATAAAATGAGCCTAGAAGACTGGGAGAAAGCGAGGGGGTTATAAAATGGGAAAACCATATAAGCAGCCGCAAAAGCGCGAAGTTATGGCCGGTAGCAAACTGGAAATTGAAATGTTACAGTATTCGCTTAATGAAGCGAACCAGAAGCTTGCTAAGAAATCCGCTGATCTGAATACCGTAACACGTATTATGGAACAGACTACAAAAGTGGCAGATCAGCGAAAAGAGAAGGTAGACAATCTTATCAAATTAACAACGACCTTAACGAAGCGCGTTACTTATTGGAAAGTGGCGGCGATCATTGAAGCCGGTATTATTATCGGTCAGATTTTATTAAAGGTGGTGGCATGATGTACAGAATGATAATTGTAACAGCGCTGGGTAATTATGTGGTAGAAATGGTACCGGAAAAGGAAGAACCTACCGCCGACGAACTTATGAAAATGTTTCTTGAAACAAAGGCGGACGTAGAAAGCGGCTGCTTTATGGAAGGCTGGACACCTACAGACGGCTTAAGCGGGGCGCCTGGCGTGTTCGCGATCGGTAAAGGCTTGGAAATTTTAGCGTACCACGTAGAACGTCGCCCGGAATTTGACTTACCGCCCATAAACCCAGATACCGTTAATACGCGTCGCCCGCTTTCGATTAAGTTTAGCTACTTGGGTAATGAAATGACCGCGAAGTGCATACAGGACGATATAGGAAGTGTAGCCGTGATCTTCTGCTATGCGGTAAATGGAGAACCGCCGACAGATGTATTAAATACTAAGAAGCTTTCCGAAATTCTTTGTAGCCGTATCCGGCACCACTTAAACTACGCCGACGACGAATACCTTTTACAGATTGCCGAAGACGGGATTATAAGAAATTATTCGCAGGCGGAAGAAGTTGTAAAACAGCTGGAAGACCAGTTTAATACCCTTCACAGTAATAAGACAGGGAAAGCCTGGAACGGCTGGAAAGGGGAAAGCTGATGGCAGCCAGGAAACTTACCAGAAGCCCAGAAGGGGAAGTAGTAACCTTTTCTACGAAACGCGGAAAACCGGATATCTGTAGCGAAACGTGTGGCGGTATTTATCGTTTCAAAGGGGAATTGTACTGTAAATATTTCCACAACGTTGTCGGTAAGCGTGACGAAGAATGTATAAATAATGAGGTAAAAGGTGGTGGACGGCATGGATAAAGACCTTATGGAAGAACTTGGACTTATGGCGACAGATAGCCAGTTAGACTACATAGACACGCTGTTAGACCAGGCGGGCGGCTTCCTGGAAGATTACACAGATACACCGCTAGAAGAACTATCTAAGGACGAAGCCAGCGACATTATAGACGAACTGAAAGGGGAACTAGGCTATGACTGAATTACCGAAGAAGATTATAGTAAACCGGATACCCTACAGCGTTTGTAATTCAAATGACCCGTACAGTTATGAAGCAGACCCAGGGGTACAGGAAATCCGGGTTACACAGGAAGCAGCACCGGCAAGAAAGCGCCAGTATTTCATGTGGGAAGTAGCACACCTTTTACTGGTATCGGCCGGTATGTCACAGAAAGAAGCAGACAAGTACCACGCTGGCGTAGGAAGTGTCCTTAACCGCCTGGTTATTGACAATGATATGGATTTTGTGAAGGGGCGTAAGCCCGTCCCTTCCATGATCTGGATAAACGGACTTCCTTACACTATCCAGCAAGACATTTTTAAAGAATTACAAGACGAAGACCTGGGCGGGCGTGTTACGTATGACACCTTATATATACAGATCATGGAAGACCTTAAGCCAGAGATTAAAAGCTATGTAGTCGTCCATGAGATTACCCACGCGGTACTATTTGAAGCAAACGCCGGAAATTACGACAGCAAGGAAACGTTTGTAGAAGCCCTGGCGTGGCAGCTGCTTTATTTTTTACAGGATAACGATTTATCAATATTAAAACCAGAAGGAGAGTAAGAACATGACAAAATCAGAATTTTTAGCACAGAAAAACGTACCAGAATTTATTAAGGCGATTGTATCCAGTCTTCCAGACGACGCCGACGTAGAGATTGAAGGCTTTAAGCTTGGCAGACCGCCGAAAAAAGAAAGCTGTAGCTGTGATCGTGTCCATGAAGACGGCGTAGACATTTCCCCTTACATTGAAGGTATTGCAGACCCCCTGGAATCACTGGTAGACCTTACAGACTGCAAGGGGCGTATTTCAAGATCTGATTTAGATAAGGCTATTGGACACGTAGACGTTATTTCTGGAGTCATAAGCCAGCTGTATAACTTCCTTGCCAACGAACCAAAAGAAGGGAAAGAAGTACGTTTACCGAAAGACTGATTAAGAAAGGAAGTAAAGACAATGAGTGTAAAAACGACGACGGTTTATAATTGTGACTATTGCCAGAAGCAGCTACCGGACGATTACGCCACCACGAACGGCGAAGGTAAAGGCTACTATGTAAAGAAAGCCCATGACACTATCCCGCTGGATACACCCATAGCCGGGTGTACCGGTATCGTGGTAGAGGTAACTTTAGGAACCCCGAAGGACGACCACCACTTTACAGACCTTTGCGACGACTGCCGCCTTAAGTTCCTTAAGATGGCTGTAGAACACCTGGAACGTAAAGTAGCCGCAGAGAAAGAAGGTCTTAACAATGATGGCGAAGAAACCAACGTATAACCAGAAGAAATTTTTAAGGGTGAACCGACTGGATCCCTTTAACTGGTTAGTACAGAAAGATACCCCGGAATTTATGCAGATCATTCATAAGTATTCTGGCACCGTCCGCAAGATTAAAAAGAAGGTGGCTGTATGACATTGTTTGAACTTTTCAGTATTGTGCTTATGGGAATTATTGCGTTATTCGGAATTGGTGTAATTTTGGGTCTTATCCTGGTCGGTGTTATCATTATCAGTTATTTCAGATGGCGACACCAGGAGAAAAAGGCAGCCAGAAAGCGGGGACAGAATGGGGAAACGTAAGTATTATTTTCCACCTAAGGCAGAAAAGAAGCCTATCACGATAAGCGACGACGTAAAAGAGGAACTAAAGAAACTGGCGGATAAGTACGCCGACGACGCTATAAAGGAACGGCAGACCGAAGACTTGGACAACTACATAGCGTTTACACTGGAAGCCTTAAGACGCCTGGGGTGGACCGGTAAAGTACGTCTTAATCGCTTTCTATCGGTACTTACAACGGTAAGTGAAGAAGCTGCAAACGCCGACGACCCACCGGCATACGCGAACCAGATAAAGGAACGTTTTAAGAAGATCGGCGTTAAAGCGTTCACTAAAAACGACGACGCAACCCCACAGCTGGAAGATCACGTAGAAAGGAAAGACGACAAATGAAGCTGTATGTATTTTATTTTTCAAAAGCAACGAAGGAAGTAGTAAGGGACGAAGTAGAGGTAGAAGACAAGCCGAAGTCTTACAAGACGCCAGCCGGATACTGCTTACCGTATCTGGAAGTGTCGAAGTTCTTAAAGGCGGATACCGATAAAATTTACCATGACGCCTACGTTTCAGAGAATGGCGACTTTAAAAAAGCGGTAACCGCTTTCCGTAAATACTTCGCCGTAAAGCACAAAGAAGCGAAAGCCGAAATGGAGAAGTACGACGACTTTTACCGTAGCTGCTTTAAGTATACTACGCCGACAGGTACCGTTATGGTTCCGTAAGAGGTGGAAAGCATGAGTAAAGAAGAATTTATAGCCCTTATCGGGCAAGACGTTGTAGTAGACTATAATTTTTGTGGAGAACTGCAACAGTGGAGCATGAAAAACTTTAGTATCAAAGATGGAGTTATCCGACATAACAGACTGCCGCTTATCATGGACGTTTTCATAAAGGGCGCCCATAACCCACATAAGGGAAAAGCGACACACGGGTAACCGATCGGAAAGGAACCGGTAATATGAAAGCAAAAGAAAACCCGTTAAACCAGAGCGTAACAGGTAACCCGTATTATGATTATCTGATACACGAAGTCCAGGTAGTATGTAATTGCCCGACAGATAAGGCTATGGCGATCGTAAGCTATGTAAATAGTCTGGGTAGCAGTCCGATTGACTTTATAAGAAAGCTGCCGGACTACGTAGGTAATCCCCACCCGGACGCCGACGAAGTGCTACAGGCGTTAGAGAATATCAGAGAAGACCACGGCGTACAAAGGTACGGTATCTGTTTCCCGGAAGGTTATGCAAACCGAAAGGAAAGACGCCGTCAGGAAAAGGAAGCACGTAGACAGGCCAGAAAGGAACTGTTGCAGTATGGGAGATAACACACGCGAGGTAGAAGCTGTAATTAAAGGTGTTACCGCAGATCGTAAGCAGCTGATCTTAAGTATCGGTAATGTGGAAATGACCGCGACCCGAAACTTTACCGGTCTGTTTGCGGCTACCGACCTTCGTAGCATTGTGGGAGAACCAGACAAAGAAGTAAAGATACCCGTGTTAAGTCTTTCGACCCAGGAAGTCAAGGGCTTTAAGGTTCCGGCGTCGTGCAGAGTGATATGCTGAAAATCACGAAGCTGTAGGTACAGCGAAGAACGTAGAAGGCAGAGCGTAGAGCGAAGACCAGAGAACGTAACAGGTAAGGCGCGGTTCGTAAACGAATGGGAAGGGAATACAGCCCAAAAGAAAAGAATTGTCTAATATTACTATATTATATACATACTACTATATACATTATT
>ENA-OQDT01000953-OQDT01000953.1-human-gut-metagenome-genome-assembly--contig:-NODE-953-length-17972-cov-2.395853_pt1 | contig 17972 bp, 19 predicted proteins | sample MGYA00242786_ERZ504617 | MGnify/ENA primary metagenome ERZ504617 (study PRJEB26092, sample SAMD00036337) | human gut metagenome | host: Homo sapiens | study: EMG produced TPA metagenomics assembly of...
AAGCTGGTTACAATTATCGTTTCACCACTCTTGCGGTAGATGCATTCGACTCACGTGTACATCTCTACATGGGTAAATGGCAAACTGCATATGACGCTGCCGAACGCGTATTGGCACAAAAGAAAACACTGGAAGATTATAATAACAATGTCAGTTTCCAACTTCCCAATCACTATGAATCCGTAGAGTCCATTACAGCGTATGAGAATGTTTATAGTAACGCCACAATGGAAGCTTCACGGGCTACATCTAAATTTGCACAATGTTCCAAGACGGTGATTTGCGTAAAGACTACTACTTCGGTGCTATGAGCCAAAGTGGTAATTACCCTATCAAAAAAACAAATAATACAACTTATTACAAGTGCAGTTTCCGAATCGGTGAGTTATATCTGAATGCAGCTGAAGCAGCAGCCTGTCTAAACAACTTACCTGCTTCTCGCAACCGTCTATTACAACTAATGGAGAAAAGATATACTCCAGCTAAATATTCACAGAAAGAAAGCGAAATTAACAAGATGAATCAAGCTGAATTAGTCACTGAAATATTAAATGAACGCGCACGTGAGTTAGCGTTTGAAGGTCATCGATGGTTTGACTTACGCCGTACTACCAGACCAAGAATCGAAAAAGTAGTGAATAGTGGCCAAACCGTAATTATCGAACAAGATGATCCTCGTTACACATTACGTATTCCACAAAGTGCTACCAATGCAAATCCAGATTTGATGAATTAAATCCTCTATTCATTCCAAATTGGATTCAATATAAATCACCTTTTACAGATATCATACTACAGACGATATTCTGCTCTTAAACATCCCCTTGCGAATAACAACGTAAGGGGATTTTTCGTACATTGGTCCATGTTAAACCTTTAATATATAACAATATGATCATCGGAGTACCCAAAGAAATCAAGAACAACGAGAATCGGGTAGGCATGACACCTTCCGGAGTTGCCGAAGTTGTGAAGCAAGGTCACCAAGTATATATCCAGCATACGGCAGGTATCAATAGTGGTTTTCCTGATGAAGCATATCTGTCTGTCGGTGCACAGGTGCTTCCGACAATAGAGGATGTCTATGCCACAGCAGATATGATTGTAAAGGTTAAAGAGCCTATCGCGCCCGAATACCATCTGATCAGAAAAGGACAGTTATTGTTCACTTACTTCCATTTTGCTTCCGATAAGGAACTGACTCTTGCCATGATTGACAATAAGTCGATCTGTCTGGCATACGAAACGGTAGAAAAGGAAGACCATTCTTTACCCCTGCTTATCCCTATGAGTGAGGTAGCCGGACGCATGTCCATTCAGGAAGGAGCACGCTTTTTGGAAAAGCCGCAAGGAGGAAAAGGTATCCTTCTGGGAGGAGTCCCCGGTGTGAAGCCTGCCAAAGTATTAATTCTCGGAGGCGGTATTGTCGGAAGTAATGCAGCGCAGATGGCTGCGGGAATGGGTGCGGATGTTACAGTTGCAGATATTAATCTGTCACGCCTGCGCTATCTCAGCGAGACATTACCGAAAAATGTCAAGACGCTGTACGCATCCGAATTAAGGATAAAAAAGGAATTGCCGGATGTTGATCTGGTCATCGGTTCCGTGCTGATTCCGGGGGATAAAGCGCCTCATCTGATTACCCGAAATATGCTTGCAATGATGCAGCCCGGTACGGTACTTGTGGATGTAGCAATAGATCAGGGAGGATGTTTCGAAACGTCACATCCCACGACCCACAGTGCGCCTACCTATGTGATAGACGGTATCGTTCATTATGCCGTAGCCAATATCCCGGGAGCTGTACCTTATACTTCTACGCTGGCTTTGACCAATGCTACTCTCCCTTATGTCATTGCTTTAGCAAATAAAGGATGGAAAAATGCTTGTAAAGACGACCCGGCACTAGCACTCGGTTTGAATGTAGTGGAAGGAAAAGGTGGTATATAAAGCTGTAGCGGATGTATTCGATCTAAAATATGAAAATTATAAAGCCTATAAATTTAGATTAAGCAGCCAACTTTCTGAAGTAGTAAAGTTCTGAAGTAGTCAGGTTTTCCAAATCCCACTACTTCGGAACTTGTTTTTTTCACCAATATTTCTTCTCCGCTGCCCGCTGCATAGCCTCCACCAATTCATTCATGACTTCCGCTACTGACTGCTGACGGGAAACAATAGCCGACACCTGCCCTATCTCCAGTTCGCCTTCTTCCAGATCCCCTTCAAAGATACCTTTCTTCGCACGACCTCTCCCAAGAAGAGTCCGCAATTCTTCGGCAGAAGCACCGCCATCCTCAGCCCTCTCCACAGCATCCCGGAAATTATTCCGTACCAAACGTGTCGGAGCCAGTTTCTTCAATAATAATTTAGTATCTCCTTCTCCCAAACCCAGACAATATTCTTTGAAGACCGGGCTGGCTGAACTTTCATCCGTCAACGCAAAACGAGTACCGATTTGTACCCCTTCTGCTCCCAGCACCATGGCAGCAAAGATACCTTCTCCCGTACCGATACCTCCTGCAGCGATCAAAGGCAAAGTGGTCGCATTGCGTACCGCAGGAATCAAGCAGAAAGTGGTAGTTTCCTCACGCCCGTTATGTCCGCCGGCTTCGAAACCTTCAGCGACTACCGCATCTACTCCCGCCTCTTCACACTTCATCGCGAAACGGGAAGAGGAAACGACATGAGCTACGATAATACCACGTTCGTGCAGCCATCCGGTCCATGCTTTAGGATTTCCGGCAGAAGTGAAAACGATCTTGACGCCCTCTTCTGCAACAATCGCCATGATTTCTTCAATCTGAGGATACATCAAGGGAATATTGACTCCAAAGAGACGGTCTGTAGCTGCACGGCATTTCCGGATATGTTCACGAAGAGTCTCCGGATGCATAGAGCCTGCGCCAAGCAGTCCCAATCCTCCCGCATTACTTACTGCGGAAGCCAGACGCCAACCGCTACACCACACCATGCCACCTTGAATAATAGGATACTGAATACCGAAAAGAGAAGTAATTCTGTTCATAAATTAATCGTTTTTCAATGTGCTAATCTGATAACATGGAACATGAGACATGTCCATATTTAATAAAACAGTTTCAGCGGGCAATCTGTTCAATGGGGCGATTGATCAGTACAGTCGTCGAATCGCCATAGGTTCTCAACACTTCCAACGTACGCTCCCGACGTTCTTTTCCTTTTTATCCCAGAAGTTTTTGGTGAAAACCGCCATCAGATCAAGCCCTCCGATAGTTCCTCCATTGATGTACACGCCGCTGCCTCCAAACAAAGGAATCGGGCTATCCATCACTACCGAATTAACCATCATTCCATTCGCCCGTTCACTCAACTGACGGAAACGTACCCCACTCGCCCGTATCTCCTCCAATGATTTACGGACTCCTCCCGCCATCGGATTACGCGCCCAGTTGCTGTACGACCTTTGATGACGCATTTCGTAATGCGGATCTCCACGCCAGGTATTCTTATCCATTCTTATTTTCTTCTGAAAAACGGGGTCCCCAATTATAAGGAGTATTTGCCTTATAGGGCATCAGACTCAATACCACTTTCGGTTTAGGCAATGCTTCGGGAAGCGACTCATCGGGCAGCATCCACTTCTTTTCCACCGACATGCGGGGAGTGCCGACAGCGCTGCCGAAATCAATCTGCCTGACTGCATCCTGATTCAAATTCAGCTCCTGATCACTGTCCAGCAACTTTCTCAGACGCAAGGAATCCTCCTTCGTCCATTCCTGCGCATATACCAGCAAAGCTGTCAGGCACAGTGTCATAGCTGTTATCAAACGTTTTATCAATTCACTCATCTTTCTACCTCTGTTTTCTATATTCCTCAAGTACCCCCATCGTACGTGCGCGCATTCGTTTCTTCCTGAACTGCCAGAACTCTCTCGTAAAGACCTGCAGTAAATCCAAACCGCTAAACGTACCTCCGTTCACTCTTACTCCATTCCCTAAAGATATTCCTTCGGGGGGAGGGAGCTTAAACTCCATCGCAATTTTCAATGTATCCAATGGCAAGTGAGCATAAACAGGCTTGTACACTTCAAGCATTTGAAGAGGAAGTTTCCCACCTGTTATCCTCCGTTTATCGTACAAAGTATCCGATTCGACCACAGCAGAAGGAGAAATCACACGCGGAAGCGACTCATCAAAACGCATCCATCGTTTCTCCTCATACACACGCGGATTGGCTGCTCCTGCATTCAAATCAATCTGTCTGACGGCTTCCTTATTCAGCTTCAGCTCTTCGCCCTCCTTCAGTGATTTCTTCAATCGCAGAGAATCTTCCTTCGTCCATTGGGCATAGCACGCCCCTGTCAGCAGTACAAAGACTGCTGATACAAATAAACGTTGCCTCATGTTTTTTAGTTTTTATGCCCCGAAGGATTTTTCTTTTTTTACCACCATCGGTATCCTGATCCACAAAGCGGCTCGTCGTAGCACGGATCAATCGTCCAGGTCGTCTTCGGATATTTCCGGCCTTCCCACCATCGACGATAGCAGGCTGCTGCGTCAAGCACTTCGTCGTCGGTCAGGAAATAGATGGCTTCGTAATTTTCGGCATTCGCCAGTACCATCCTGCAGCCTAACGACGGGGCTGTCCCCTGACGGATCGACTCTATCACCCAAAGCATACATTCACCCAAACGGATTTTACCGTTATTCGTATTGTAGACTGACGGGAAAGAGGGAATAATAGTCAGATCTTCTGCATATTTCAATAGTTCGGGAATGTCCTCTTCAGTGAAATGAGGAACTTCCACGACCCCTTTTTCATTCTTCATATTATAGGTACCCGCTTTCAGCTGTTTCACAAAAACGGTTACATCGGGATTTTCATAGTCCATTTCTTCGCTGCTGCATCCCACCAGGGATACCATCAGGCTAACAGCCATCCACAGCATCATAAGTGTTTTTTTCATTTTCATAAGGATTAATACGTCATGCGAAGTCCGCAAAGCAAATTAAAATTAGTCGGCCGTTTCGTGCGTACCGTAGCTAGTTTCGAATCAGTTTTGAAATGATGAGAAACACCCGGTTCGGCAAAAAGCGCGAGGCGATCATTTATCTTATAATTAATTCCAATACCAGCGGTCACAGCCAATTGGACAGGTTCTTCTTTGAAACTGTTGTCCGGTGCACCGGCAATGCATTTATCTATAATTCCTCCTACTGTAGCGTAAAAGGTCAACTTTTTTTGTATCCAACAATGTCACGTTAATTTTGACGGGAATACCAAGATAATGTAAATGCTGCCCTGCCGAGCGGAGATTTGAATAAAGCAATCCGGTTTCAATACCCAGATAATCATTTAATTTCCGTTCTACGGTTACACCTACAGAAACCGGCATTTTATAGACGCCATCCTCTGCTGGAAGTGCCGTACCAACTTGGGCTTTCATCGCCCAGCGGTTTTTCTTTGTAGAGATCTTCCGGACTGCTGATTCGCCCATTTCATATTGTTCTTTTCGCGAATCCGATGATTCCGTATTACCATTCGTTGCCTGCCAATAGCCATTATGGCCTTGGTTTCCATATCGGTTTCCATTTCCGGTGGAAGTCGTAGCCGAGAAAGAGAACGACATAGAGAAGGTAATGGAAAGCGAATCTTCTTCTGTGTATTGAGACAACATTTCCATAAGATTTTAGGAGCCGGTTTCGGCAACACTGGTTTCTACCGGCAACGGTAGTTGATTGACACGTATTCCATCTCCGTCCAACTGCCCTCCGTTCGCCACGGCTATCTTGGTAAATGCTTCTTCCATTTCCTCTTTTTGGAGAAAGATATAAGAAGGTAGCCGATGAAGCCGCCAAGACAAGCAACACAGATGCCGCAGCTGCTACACGGAAGAGTAGTAACCGACGACGTTGCTGGCAAGCCACAGGAATTTCCTGCGAGAGCTCTTCCCAAAAGCCATCCCGTACACTCATCCCGGCATCAGCGAGACGCGTGCGAAACAGATCGGTTATTTCATCATTTTCTTTCTTCATGATTTCTATACTCTTTAATTCTTTTTGCTAACAAATATTTGGCCCGGTGCAGCTGCGAAGTAGATGAATGCTCTTTAATATGAAGCATCTTGGCTATCTCCTTGTGTGACTTCTCTTCAAACACATAAGGTTGAAAACGGTTCGGCAACCATCCGGCAATTCGGCAATAAAAGCCATCAACTGCTCTTCGGAGATTCCAGCCCCTCCTCCCGAATCCGATATATCCGGTATATCGGGAAGCTGCTCTTCATGCACTACCAACTGGCTGACTCGCTTCTCCCGTCGCAGGAAATCGAGTGATTGAGTAACCATCACCCGGGTAATCCATGTACAAAGTGAAGACTCACCCCGGAACGAAAAGTTGGTAAAAATCTTGATGAAACCGTCATGCAGTACATCGTGCGCCGCATCCATATCGCCCGTATAGCGGTAGCATACCGCCAACATTTGTTTGGCATAGAGGGTGTAAAGTTCCTTTCGGGCTGAATCCTGTCCTGCCCGACAGCCCTTTATCAGTTCTATCTCGTTTCCAATGCCAATTGTCTTTTTTAAATCGAACGTATGTCTGCGCCGTTTTTATCCTTTAGACGCAAGTATTTGAGGAATGCTGCAAAGAGTTTTGCTAAAAGAAGTTAAAGAAATGATGATTCGTAAATAATAAACGGTGAACAGCTGCAGCACGATAGCAACAGCACTGTTCACCGCTTATTTATTATCAGTTCATCATTTATAGATTCAGCATGCTTTGAAGCTCATGTCAAGTCCTTTCACCGAATGAGTCAAAGCTCCAACAGAGATAAAGTCTACGCCACATTCGGCATAGTCGCGAAGGGTATCGAAAGTGATACCGCCGGAAGATTCTGTTTCGTATTTGCCGGCTACCATGTCGACTGCCTTCTTTGTCATTTCGGGCGTAAAGTTGTCGAACATGATGCGGTCTACGCCACCCAAGTCAAGCACTTGCTGCAATTCGTCGAAGTTGCGTACTTCGATTTCAATCTTCAGGTCCTTGCCCTTTTCCTTGCAGTAATCCTTGGCACGGTTGATCGCTTTGTCGATGCCTCCGGCAAAATCCACATGATTGTCTTTGAGCAGAATCATGTCGAACAGACCGATACGATGGTTTACACCACCACCGATTTTGACTGCCATCTTTTCGAGGATACGCATACCCGGAGTTGTCTTGCGGGTATCCAGTACGCGGGTGTGAGTGCCTTCCAGTACCTTTGCATACTTGCGGGTCATGGTTGCGATACCGCTCATACGCTGCATGACGTTCAGCATCAGGCGTTCGGTCTGGAGCAAGGATTGTACTTTTCCTTCTACGATCATGGCTACGTCGCCCGGTTTCACTTCGGTGCCGTCATTGATAAACACTTCCACTTTCATGGACGGGTCGAAACGGTTGAAGATTTCTTTGGCAACTTCGATTCCGGCCAGTACACCGGCTTCTTTGATCAGTAGTTTTGATTTTCCCATTGCAGTAGCGGGAATACACGAAAGGGTGGTATGGTCACCATCACCTATATCTTCTGCAAAAGCAAGATCGATCAGTTTGTCGATCAGTTCTTTTTCCTTATTCATTGATCTTGTCAATTCTTATTTGGTGTATTAAATATTGAGTCTGCACTTTTTTCAGGAAGCAGTTCACACGGAATTTCCCTTTTGTAGTCGTCAGCGTACCTATGACAAAACTGGATTCATCCCGTTTTCCCTGATGATTCACGTCAAATGCGTTGACCTTGTTTTCCGTGAAAAACTCTTGCATCATTGCTGTCGCTTTCTTCTTGTCAACGTTTGCCGAGCTGCCTTGGAGAACGAGGTTTACCTTGTCTCCCATATACTTACTCAGTTCCTGCGAGCTTCCCCGCTTAAATGCCGTAATCACTCCTGCCGGTATCTCCTGCGCCATCAGCAATGAGACAGAAAGAAGCAAAGAGGCCATTCCTAAAAGCACTCGTTTCTTCATAAATCCAAGCTTTTGGGTTGAAGTTTAAAGGCTTAAACTTTCAACTAATGATAGGCAAAGGTAAGCATTAATTGCAGAATAACATAAAAAATGCCTATTTTTGTGCTCGAATCAGAATATCAGACGCATGAAAACAACTTTGCTCGTCGTTGGACGAACCGTAGAACAACACTATATTACAGCTATTAATGACTATATTCAGCGTACCAAACGCTTCATCACTTTGATATGGAAGTGATCCCCGAACTGAAGAACACCAAGAGCCTTTCGATGGAACAGCAGAAGGAGAAAGAAGGGGAACTGATGATTGAAGGCACTTCAACCGGGGGATGTGATCGTACTGCTCGATGAGCACGGGAAGGAAATGCGTTCACTCGAATTTGCCGATTACATGAAACGGAAAGATGAATACGGTGAATAAACGACTGGTTTTCATTATCGGTGGTCCCTACGGATTTTCGGAGAAGGTGTATCAGGTAGCTAATGAGAAGATTTCAATGTCGAAGATGACGTTTTCACATCAGATGATACGGCTGATCTTCGTGGAGCAGATTTATCGGGCGATGACGATATTGAATGGAGGGCCGTATCATCATGAATAACATGCCTCCATTCAACAGCAAACTCTCCTTATCCTGCTGAGTTTTTCCGCTAAATATAATTTATCAAATACCGTTCGCAGTTCTTCCTCATTCTCCATCAACTGACGCAACTCCGCCAACCGTCCGGCATTATCCGATTGGGGTATCCATAACTTCAGATACCCTCCTTCTGCATATTTATCGGCAAGATGTTTCCGGAAGCGTTCATACTGCTGCTCTTTATCCATCTCCGGATAATGAGACAAACCATACTGTACGGTGCGGCGCAGTGTTACTTCCGGATCAATAATCCGGTCTGCCTCAGCCACTATTTTCCCGTAGATACTTCGCGGAGCATCTCGGTTGGAGGCACGATGATCCTCTATCGCTTCCTTCATCTGCAGCATTTGTTCATCGGTAAACCAACGGTGCAAAGTTTCATCCGCCAACAATATTTTACCCGAAACGATATGATGAAATTCACGTCCCTCGCATAAACCCAAGTCGTGATAAGCGGCAATCGTATAAACCATTGCAGAATCGACTTCATAATGAAGAGCCAGCTTCAGACTTTCTTCGATCACTTTTTCCACATGGTCAATCTGATGTGCTTTATCAAAGCCGGCATATTGCGGGATAATCCTTTCCTGTACGTATCTCTGCAATTCAATAGGTATATTATGAGTCATATTCTGCCCGTATATTATTTTTTAATCTGGTTATTCCCGATTCATCAGCCTATGGTCCGCCATCTGTTCGAACTTCGTTCCCGGACGGCCATAATTGGCATACGGATAAATCGAAATACCGCCACGTGGAGTAAAGATGCCCGTAACTTCGATATATTTGGGATTCATCAGTTTTATCAGATCTTTCATGATGATATTCACACAGTCTTCATGGAATGCACCATGACTGCGGAAGCTGAACAGATAAAGTTTCAAACTCTTGCTTTCCACCATCTTAATGTCGGGGATGTAGCTGATACGTATTTCTGCAAAGTCAGGTTGTCCGGTTATGGGGCACAGGCTTGTAAATTCGGGACAGTTGAAACGTACCCAGTAATCATTTTCCGGATGCTTATTATCGAAAGCCTCCAATACTTCAGGAGCATAGTCTTGTTTATACTCCGTTTTTCTTCCTAATAAGGAAAGTTGGTCTTTTAATTCAGCCATTGTTTAATATAGTTTTAAACTCTCTTCATATAGAAAAAAACGCAAAACATCTTTCACCTGTCACCATATTCTCTGAAACGGCTTATCCATCGATGGTTCAGTGGTGAAAGATTGATGATTGCAATCTATCACCGATCTTTCATCTTTCACCATCCGGTATTCCTATTATCATCTGGTACTCCTATTATCAAAACGACCGTTGCTTTTAGTCGTTTCCTATAAAGGAATGAAGTGTTTCACCATGATGAAACTCTAGTTTCAAAGCCTTGAAACTAAAAGTTTCGAGCGTATGAAACTATGGTTTCAAGCAATGGAAACTAGAGTTTCAAGCGTATGGAACCAAAGTTTCAAGCGGTTGAAACTCTTCGAAGATACGGTAGATCTGATTGACTTGACCGCACGATGTATTGACCGGACTGCATCAGCTGTTCCGATCAACCTATTCATTCAGTCAGCAACAACTCATTTACCAGTCAATAATGCATGAGTTATTGGCTATTAAGGCCTGATTTCTCAACTATTAAGAGCTGGGAGATCAATTGTTAATGACTGACACATCAGATGTTAACACATTGGATATCAGATGATAATATTAGTAGAATGACATATAACGCAATCAGCAAGAGTGAGAGCAACTGTTTGCCCTCACTCTGCCACCACGCTTGCTATCACGTCTGAAACGCCGATGAATAAAGGGATACAAACGAACAGTTAGACCGTGAGAGCAAAACTGCATTCAAATCACTGTGGAGAGAAATCTTCTATTGTATCCTTACGATTACCCTTTGCGGCAAAAGCACCGTACCTAATTATGGGTATCCGTACGCCTGAAAATAGCTATTATTTGCGATTGTAGTATTAACGATATAGAACGAAATTTGCACAAAATTTGTTCTATGAGGTTTCTTACACTTAAAATAATGCTCTGCTTGCTTCTTTCTTTGATCATTTCCAGAATTGAAGCCAATACTAACAATTATTCTATTTCCGGTCGTATATCCGACGAAAGGACGGGTTCGCCGTTGCCCGGCGCATCCATTTTAATCAAAGGCACCTATTTGTGGGCTGTATCCGACCAGAAGGGGGAATTTACGATACAAGGAATACAGGAAGGCAAGTATCAATTGGAAGTTTCCTTCCTCGGTTATGTTCCGGCAACGGTTCCGGTGAATGTGAACAACAGCATCAAAGGATTAAAGATACAACTGAAGGAAAATACACTTGCCCTGAACGACGTAATCGTTACCGCACAAGCTCCGAAGACTGAACTGAACACCACGCTCAACATCGGGAGTAACGCACTGGAACATCTGCAGATATCGAATGTAAGCGATATTTCCGCCCTTCTTCCGGGAGGAAAGACGAAAGTCCCGGACTTGACCAGCAACAATATTTTCTCTCTGCGCGACGGAGGTTCATCCGCAGGCAACGCGGCTTTCGGAACGGCGATAGAAGTAGACGGAGTACGCATCGGCAACAACTCTTCTTTCGGCAATATGACCGGAATAGATACCCGCAGCATCTCCGTGGCCGATATCGAATCGGTAGAAGTCATCACCGGAGTACCTTCGGCAGAGTACGGAGACTTGAACAGCGGTATGGTCAAAATACATACGAAGAAAGGGAAGACTCCGTGGAATGTACTGCTATCCATCAATCCCCGCACAGAACAGGTGTCCTTTTCCAAAGGGCTGGACCTCGGCAACGATAAAGGAATCGTCAACATAAGCGGTGAATGGACCAAAGCTACTCAAAAAGCTTAATTCACCCTATACTTCTTATACCCGCAGAGGATTCTCCGCAAGTTACAGCAATACGTTCCGGAAAGTGCTCCGATTCGACATCGGGCTGACCGGTAACATCGGAGGTATGAATACGAAGGATGAATCCCGACGCATATACGGGAGAATATACCAAAGTCAGAGACAACGTTTTCCGTGCAAACACGTCATTGGCATGGCTGCTCAACAAGTCATGGATTACCAACCTCAAACTGGATGCATCGGTGTATTACAATGATAACAAGTCGCATGCACATACACCTTATTCTTATGCGTCCGAACAGCCGGCAGTCCACGCCGAACAGGAAGGCTATTTCATTGCAGGCAAACTGCCTTACCATTTCTTTGCCGATCAGATTGTCGATTCCAAAGAACTGGATTATGCCGCTTCGTTGAAGTACGAATGGAACCGTCGTTTCAAGAACATAACCAGCAATCTGAAAGCAGGCGTGCAATGGAAAGGAACAGGCAATGTGGGCGACGGAGAGTATTATCAGAATCCTTCGCTGGCTCCCAACGGATATCGCCCCCGTTCTTACTCGGCTTATCCGTATATGCACAATGTTTCGTTGTATGCGGAAGAAAGCCTGTCGGTACCTGTCGGCAGCACCATGCTGAGGCTGATGGCGGGATTGCGTTGGGAGAATCTGTTCATCAGCGGAACGCAATACGACAAGCTGAACACACTGTCGCCACGTTTCAACGCCAGATGGCAGCTGAACGAAAACATAGCGATTCGGGGCGGATGGGGAGTGACCGAGAAGCTGCCTTCGTACTATGTACTCTATCCCCGACAGGAGTATCGGGATATTCAGACTTTCGGAGTCTCATACAATAACAATGAGTCGGCTTACGTCTATTACAGTCAGCCATATACTTTATTACACAACGAGAAACTCCGCTGGCAGAAGAATCAGAATGCCGAAATAGGAGTTGACATCAATGTAGCCCGCACCCGTATTTCACTGGTAGGATACTTTAACCGCACGAAGATGCCTTATAAATATACAAGTACCTATACTCCGTTCGCGTACAATGTTCTACAGTTGCCGGAAGGATTCGAGCTGTCCGCCAATCCGCAGATTACCGTAGACAATCAGACGGGCATGGGATATATACGTGACGATGAGAACAGTTACTGGACACCGCTGGACGTAAAGGTGAAAGACCAGACTTTCGTCAGGTCAACCTCTCCCGATAACGGACCGGACATCACCCGCAGAGGAGCGGAAATGATCATCGATTTTCCGGAGATCACTCCTCTCCGTACGCAGTTCCGTGTGGATGCGGCCTATACATATAGCAAATACATAGACAATTCCTTGTCTTATTACTACCAAAACGGATGGTCGCACACCACTCTCGCCAACCGTTCCTACCAATATGTAGGTATATATGCCAACGGCGACAACTCATCCACGACCGCCAACGGCAAGCGCACTCACTCGCTGGATGCCAATATCACAGCGATCACCCGTATCCCGAAAGCAAGGCTGATCATATCCTGCAAACTGGAAGCCTCGCTCATCAAGCGGTCGCAGAATCTCTCCGAATATAACGGTACGTCCTACGCGTTCAACGTCAGCGAGAACAGCAACGAGAAAACAGGAGGCAGCATCTACGACGGAAATTCTTATACGGCCATTTATCCGGTTGCCTACCTCGACCTGAACAACGAGGTACATCCGTTCACCGCCGCCGAAGCCGAAAATCCGGACTTCGCGCATCTGATACGTAAATCGGGCAATGCCTATACTTTCGCAGCCGACGGATATGATCCGTATTTCTCTGCCAATATCAGCATTACCAAGGAGATAGGCGATCATGTTTCGCTGTCGTTCAACGCGATTAATTTCACGAACTCACGGGCGTATGTGAAATCATACGCAACCGGAACCAGTGCAATCTTTACCCCGAACTTTTATTATGGACTAACCTGCCGCATTAAACTTTAGAAATATGAAACAACAGTCAATCTATATCATACTGCTTTTCGTCACATCCTTACTCGGAGGATGTACGGACCTCGACAAAGGCAATCCTTACGAAGACCAGCTGCACACCTTGCAGGTGACTGCCGTCTATCCGGACGATTATGCGGAATACCTTCGGGAAGGCATCACCGTCCAAATCGAAGACATCGCCCGCGGCAACTCCTACAAGACGGTAACCGACCAGAACGGTACAGCGCAATTCGCCCTGACCAACGGCATATACCGCATACAAATCAGCGATAAAGCCGATCAGCATATATTTAACGGACTGGCAGACAAGGTAAAACTCGTAAACGGAGATATCACACTCAACGTTCCGCTTACACACTCCAAAGCCGGTGCCATCATTATCAAGGAAATCTATTGCGGAGGATGTACCAAGCTGCCGCAGGAAGGTACTTATCAGGCTGATAAATACATTATCCTGCACAACAATGATTCCCAGACGCAGTATCTCGACCATTTGTGTTTAGGTACGCTCGATCCTTACAACTCCCAGTCCACCAACGTATGGGTGACGCAGGACGAAGCAACCGGAGCAACCATTTTCCCCGATTTCGCTCCTATCGTCCAGTGCATCTGGCAATTCGGCGGTAACGGCACTTCCTTCCCGCTGGCACCCGGTGCCGATGCGGTCATCGCCGTCAACGGAGCCATCGATCATGCCGCGCAATACCCGCTGTCGGTCAATCTGAACAAACCGGGATATTTTGCCTGCTACAACAATGTTTATTACTGGAATACGATGTATCATCCTGCTCCGGGCGACCAGATCAGCCGCGACCATTATCTGGACGTGGTCATCAAACTGGGACAGGCGAATGCCTATACATTCTCTATATTTTCTCCCGCCACTGTCATCTTCAAGGCTCAGGACACTACGATACAGGAGTATGTACAGCAAACGGGCAGTGTGATACAAAAGCCCGGCAGCACGGTGGATCAGGTCATCAAGATTCCGCTCGACTGGGTGATTGACGGGGTAGAGGTGTACTATGGCGGTTCGTCGAGCAACAAAAAACGCATTTCGCCTTCCATCGATGCCGGATATGTCAGTCAAAGTGCACTGTATGACAGACGCAGCCTGCACCGTCGGGTAGACGAGGAAGCATCGAAGGAGGCCGGTTATGAAATACTGGAAGATACGAACAACTCTTCCGCCGATTTTTATGAAAGAGAACAACAATCCCTGCATGAGTAATATGAAAGGAATATATATAGGATGTATGCTGTTGTGTATAGCAGCCGTAAGCTCGGCACAGACTTACGATGTTATCGAACGACGAAATTCATGGAATGCCGGAACAAACGTAACGGGAATCATGATGGACAGCGTCACCGTCTCCTACGCCGAACTGTACGGCAAGAACAATCACGGTGACTTCCGCAACTACTACGAAGCCGGCAAATTATGGAGTGCCGGTGCAGTAGCCAAGTCCATCACACACTTAAAGAAGTATTCTCTGATCGGCTCGTTCTCATTCGACCACACTTCCGGCAAGGATATGAGCGGCTCCATGTTCATCCATCCCGGATTTTATCCGGTAGACCTACTGGAGTTTACCCCCGGCCGAAAGGATTTACAAACTTATGCGTTCATGGGAGGTATAGCAGCAGATGCCGGCACCAACTGGCGCATCGGCGGAAAGATCGATTTCACCTCTGCCAATTACTCCAAACGCAAGGACTTGCGACATACCAACTACAGACTGGACTTAAAAGTAGCTCCCGGCATCATGTATCATTCGGACCATTATGCGATCGGATTCTCTTATATTTTCAGCAAAAACAGCGAATCCGTTTCAGCAGAAGAGATCGGAACAGCCGCTACACCTTATTACGCATTCCTTGATAAAGGACTGATGTACGGTGCCTACGAAGCATGGTCGGGAAGCGGAGTCCATCTGAGCGAATCGGGTATCAACGGATTCCCCATCAAGGAACTGTCTCACGGAGCAGCAGTTCAGGTCCAATGGGGATCGCTTTACGGAGATGTGGAGTATCTGCATTCTTCCGGTTCCGCCGGAGAGAAAGAGGTTATCTGGTTTAAGTTTCCGGCACACCGGATTACATCGCATCTGAGATACCGTTTCGCCAAAGGCAGTACCGAACATTTCCTGCGGATCAACCTCTCATGGTCACGCCAGACAAATGACGAGAATGTATTGGGACAGGAGATATCCAACGGAATCACGACTACCCATGTTTACGGTTCCAACCGGATTTTCGAAAGAAAGGCTTTATCCGTTCAGCCCGAATATGAGTTGATCGCTCCTAAAGGAGAATTGCGTGTCGGAGCCGAGATTTCGTCTTTTAAAAGCATGACTACCCAAATGTACCCTTATGTCGCGTCACAGACAATGACTTGTGGACGGGTTTACGCATCCGGCGTACTTCATGCCGGAAGATTCGATGTGAAAGCTGCCGCAAGTTTATCCATAGGAGACTTCACGGAGAAGAGCAGGACTACTGAAACGACAGCCGAACCGGGCGATCCTCCATACCGCCTGACAGATTATTACCATCTGCAGAATGAGTATGCAACTGCCCCACGGGCGACAGTGAACGTCGGATTACGCTATCACTTTCATCGGGGGATTTATGCCGAAATTCAGGGCGGATATACGCACGGTTTCAACCTTGAATATATAGCAGGTTCGAGCCGTTGGAATGAGACGATTAAGTTAGGTTATACATTTTAAAATTATTCATTTACATAATATAAAACTATCAAATGATGAAAAAGGGGATATTATTTGTGCTGACAGCAGCATTTCTGGCATCTTGCCAGCAGGAGGAAAACGAGGGAGTAGCATCTGTGGACCGGGTGACCATCACTCCTATTATCACACGTGCCACAGAGGTTAATTTCGAAGATCAGGATCAGATCGGATTGAGTGTCACTAAAGAAGACGGCACTGTATATGCCACCAACGAGCTTATGACTTTCAATTGACGGAGCTTTCGCCGGAAGTCTGAAATGGTATCCCGAAGGAGCAGACAAGTCTTCATTCGTGGCTTACTATCCTTACAGCGCAACCGGTGTACCGACTTCATTCACCGTGCATGCCGACCAGACCACCAACTACGGAATCTCCGACTTTATGGCGGCAAGCAAATCCGACGTACTTCCTTCGGTGAACTCCATCAGCATGATCTTCAAGCACATGCTGACCAAACTGGTTATTAATGTGACAAACGAAACGAATTTGGATATTTCATCTATAGTGCTCAAAGGCTCTGTTCCTACTGCCAATATCAATTTGGCAACCATGAAGACAACCGTAAACGAGAGCGCCGCCGCCACAGACATCACAGCACAACAAGTGACAAAGAATAAGACTTTTCGTGCCATTGTAGTCCCACAGACGGCTGCGTTCACTCTTGCAGTAACAACTTCAGATAACAATACATTGATGCAAAAGCTCGTATCCACAGATTTAGTTCAAGGCGGACAATACAGTGTCAATATACGTGTATTACCCGATAATATCATCGTTACACTCAGTGGTGAAATCGAGAACTGGACAGACGAGGGAGAGATCAAGGGAGATGAGCCGGAAGTTCCTTTTGAAGAGCATGACGGATATTTCATCTACGACGGCATTACCTACAATACGGTAACTCTCTCCAACGGAACAACATGGATGGCGGAACCATTACGCTATGTACCGGATGGATATACTCCGTCAAGTGATCCGGCTGCAGATTCTCACATCTGGTATCCGTACGAATTGGTTACAGTTGACGGTACACTTACTGCAAAAGCATTGCAGGACGCAACTTCTATCAAGCAGTACGGTTATCTCTACGACATCCATGCCGCACTTAGCGGCAAAGCAGTTACTCCGGAAAACTGCTACGACTTTGAAGGAGCACAGGGCATCTGTCCGAAGGGATGGCACATCCCGACTCGCGCCGAATATTTCAGCCTTGTAGGTAATTCGACCAAAGATGCGGACGGCAATAGTTTGGAAAACGGAAAAGACGCTCTTTTCTATGACACAGCATATGACGGTGGTAAAATCCCGACACTCAACGAGGCTAAATTTTAATTATCAATTCTCGGGAAGTACGTATGTCAACCGGTTATTCAGCCGTCCCCAAATATCAGGCAACGGCAATAACCAGCAGCAACAGTACGGTAACCGAATGGTTTGGAAAACCCAGTATGAGTTATTACATGACTTCAACTGCATATAAGCCTATTTATAGTACAAGCACCGGCGACCTGACCAATATTCAGTTCTTCGGACTAATGAGCACATTCTCAATGGCGAAGTATCCGGAAGGCAGATTGTCTCTGAGTTATATCAGTGTACTTAGTGGTCAAACAGTTCGTTGTGTAAAGAACCAGAACTAAAAGCCATTTGCAAGTTTCATAAAAAAGAATTATAAACTCATAAAAACAAAAAGTAACATGAAAAACAAAAAAGCTAAGCATCGCAATCGCTCTA
>ENA-OQDT01000954-OQDT01000954.1-human-gut-metagenome-genome-assembly--contig:-NODE-954-length-17968-cov-6.139959_pt1 | contig 17968 bp, 17 predicted proteins | sample MGYA00242786_ERZ504617 | MGnify/ENA primary metagenome ERZ504617 (study PRJEB26092, sample SAMD00036337) | human gut metagenome | host: Homo sapiens | study: EMG produced TPA metagenomics assembly of...
ACCAATATAATGCGAACCCTTCGAAAAGTTATAACGGGAGTGCGGATTTGAGCTATAGCGAACCGTTGTTTGAGGGCGCGCATTTGCAGTTCAGCTACCGCTACCAGTACCGTTATTCGGATTCCGACCGTTCGATGTATTCTTTGGATAGCTTGGTGTCCAAAGGTGTCATTACACAGGAACAGCTCGAGGCATTTCCTTTGGAGTATATTCCGGGTGTGGATTGGTTGGAATTGGCTCGCAATTACCAAAACAGCCAGTATGCCACTTACAAGGAGCATAACCAGGAGGCTACGGTGATGTTCCGTTATGGGAAAGACAAGATACGTTTCAGTGCGGGTGTGTCTGTGCAGCCGCAGAAAACTTATATGGATTATACCAAGGGGAGTCTTGATACTTCTGTGGTGCGCAATGTGCACAATTGGGCGCCGCGTATAGATTTCCGTTATAAGTTCTCTGTCGGCAGCCTTTACCGTGGTATCGCCCATCTGGTAGTACTTGCACACCGCATCAAACTCGATCAGAGCGCTCATTCATCCCTCCTGCGTCAATCCACCACGACTGCGCCGGCCTCGGCGGGGTCGATGCCCTCTGCGGGCTCTTCAGCGTCCGCTGCGGGGGCTTCACCGTTTTCCGTCTCCTCCGGCAGCGTCTCCTCCCCGCCCTCGGCAAGGTCTGCATTGTTTCCGGCGCCGCCGATCACTTCGCCGCCCATATCATCATAGCCGCCGTCGTCATAGTAGCTGTCGCTGCTCACGGAGCTGGGGTCGTAGGCGATGGTATCACTCTCGGACAGGCCGCTGGTCACCTGCGTATAGTTGTCGTCGCTGACACCGGTCTTGACCTTGACATACACATAGCCCTCCGGTGCGCTCATGGAATCATCGGCGTTCACGGCGCTGGGAGAATCCTGCCGCACCAGCACATAACCGCCCCGCACAATGGCGGCGTTAGGCACGGTGAGCGCATTTTTAGCCTGTGCCACCACGATCTCGGCGTTGGCATTCATGCCCGGGCGCAGACCATCGGTCTCGTCAATGCGCACGGTCACCGGGTAGGTGGTGGTACCGCCGCTGGTATCACCCTTCATGGACACACGGGTGACCAAGCCCTCGTAGGTCTTATCCTTCACGGCATCTGCGGTCACCTGTACGGACTGCCCCACCTTCAAGCTGCTGACCTGCAGCTCGTCCACGTTGATGGTCATTTCCAGATAACTCAGGTCGTAGATGGTGCACAGGTCGCTGCCGGTGCTCAGGGCATCGCCCACCTTGGCATTTTTCTCGATGATGGTGCCGCTGATGGGCGAGGTGATGGTGTAGTTATCCATGGCGTCCTGCATATTTTGCATGGACAGTTCCGCGCCGCGCAGGGTCTCGGAGGCAGACTGGATGGACTCTGTCAGTTCCTCACCGCTGAGGGTCAGGATGATATCGTCCTTGTTCACGCTGCCGCCCTCCCGCACATTGATGGCGGTGACGGTACCGGAAGCCAGCGCAGTCAGGGTACGCTCGGCCTGATACTGGAAGTTGGCTGCTGCAATGGAGCTCACCCCGTTGATAGTAGCCGTTGCAGCCTGTGCCGTGGTCAGACCACCCGCATTGGACACCGAGAGGGTCACAGTGCGGGTGAGCAGGTTGCCCGTGCTCAGGGCATCGGTGCCGGTCACAGCGGTAATAGTGCCGGGCAGCACCTCAAAAGTACCGTCCAGCGTCACCTGGGCGGTCTGCCCTACCGAGAAGTTAGCAGCATCCGCAGCCGGGAACTCCAGCACCAGATTCATCTTGGAGCTGTCCCGCACCACGGCCACCTCCTGACCGCTCTTTACCTCATCGCCCTTGTTCACCTTCAGGCTGCTGACGACGCCCGCCACCTCGGCACGCACATACTGATGGTCGGCGGTCTTGTCGTAGCTGCGCTGCGCCTGCTGCAGGGTGATGGCTGCCTGCTCCACCTTGGTGGTTGCATCGGAGGAATCCACCGTGTAGAGCACAGTGCCCTCCTCCACGATATCGCCCTCCTCAAAGCCGCCGGTCAGCACCTTGCCGGGCACCAGCGATTTGACGCTGTAAGTATTGGCAGGCTTCAGCGTGCCAGTGCCGCTGAGCGTGTTGGAGACATCCCGGGTCTCCGGCACTGCTTCTGTATAGGAAGTATCCACGTTGGCGGGCTTTGCCCCCTTGGGCTTCAGCAGCCACCAGCCGCCTGCCAGCACCACGATGGCCACCGGCACCAGCCACTTCCAGTTCTTTTGGGCAAAGGCTGCCGCACCGCCTTTTTTGGGTGCAGCCGCTGCGTCCTGCTGCGGGTCGGCGGGCTGTTTAGACTTGTTCCAGATCATTCTTGCCGTTCCTCCTAGGTTCTTTTATGACAAGGTGCTTTTTGCAAAAGCACCCGTCAGAAACTCTTATTTGTAGTGTATCGCATTTTGCCCCGATAAACAAGCGTCCAATTTTCGTTTCACGGCATTTCCACAAAGTTTCAGACTTTTTTAACAAAGAATGGCTTTCTTTGTGCGCCGCTGAGCAGTTGCATATCTTTATATAATACGATTCAAACTGCCTCTTCTCTGCTCTCCTTCCTGTGAAAAAGGATTCTGAAAAGCCCGCAGGCTTTTCAGAATCTCAGATGGGGGAGATTCTCTGCAACTATCGGCTCACGCTAAAAAGCTCCCCCTTCGGGGGAGCTGGCATCGCACAGCGATGCCTGAGAGGGTTCTTTTTGCCGTTTTTTCCTCAAAAAGAAAATCAGCCGGACCCGAAGGCCCGGCTGATTTATTCTTTTTTACTCTGCGTCTGCGGTGGGCTCTACCACCACATACACCCCTGCGGGCACACAGGCGGCCCATGCGCCGTCCTTGTCCAGCCAGCCGAATTGCTCACAGACATGGTCCGGGCACTGGCTGTCCAAAAACGCGATGGCACCATCCTTTACCTGCAAGTGCACGATGTAGTCCCCTACCTCGTACAGGTAATCATGATCCTGCGCAAGTGGCAAGGTCTCGGTAACGCCGTCACCGAAATCCACAACGGCCTGTAAGCCGCTGCCCTTGGCGGGGTGCTGCGCCCGCACCGCAAGAAAAATACCTGCGGCCAGTGCCAGCACCACCAGTGCAAAGATCACATTTTTCTTCCACGCGCTGCCCTTGGGGGCGGCGGTGTCAGAGTTTTTTGGCTTTATGCTCATGCAGCGTACTTGCTGGCAGCTGCACCGGCAATGCGGCCAAAGACGGTAAAGTCGGCCACAGCGTTGCCGCCCAGACGGTTTGCACCGTGCACGCCGCCGGTCACCTCACCTGCTGCGAACAGGCCGGGGATCACAGAGCCGTCAGCCTTCAGCACCTCGGTGTTGGTGTTGATCTTCAGGCCGCCCATGGTGTGGTGCACACCTGCGGTGACCTTGATAGCGTAGTAGGGAGCGGTATCCAGAGCCTTTGCAAAGCTGGTACGGCCAAAGTCGGGGTCGTTCTTGGCCTCAACGTAGCCGTTCCAGGTCTTCATGGTCTCGGCAAAAGCAGCCTCGTCCACGCCCATAGCCTTTGCCAGTTCCTCGTAGGTCTGGCCGGTCACGGTGTAGCCCTTCTTGATGTAGCCCTGAATGACGCTGGAGGCATCGACCATAGCCTGATCCACCACCAGCCAGCTGTAGCTGCCGGTCTGAGCGATCTCGGCAGCGGAAACCACGTCACGGGTGCCCACTTCGTCGATGAAGCGCTTGCCCTCGGCGTTGATCAGCACAGCGCCATCGCCGCGCAGACCCTCGGTGATCAGGGCAGCGGTGTTAGCCTCCACGGTGGGGTGGATCTGGATCTGATCCATGTCCACAGTGTCAGCGCCCACAGCGGTAGCCATCTCAATGCCCTGACCCTGTGCGCCTGCGGCGTTGGTGGTCATAAAGCCCTTCAGCTCGGGCTTGTACTCGGTGACCATGTCCAGATTTGCGCCGAAGCCGCCGGTGGTCAGCACCACAGCCTTGGCATTCACGGTGATGGTCTCGCCGGTGGAACCGGTAGCCTTCACGCCCACAACAGCGCCGTTTGCATCGGTCAGCAGCTCGGTAGCGGTGGTGTTCAGCAGGGTCTGCACGCCGGCCTTGTCGCAGTTCTCCTGCAGCAGGGGGATCATGTAGGAACCCACAGAAACGGTCTTGCCCTCATCATTCACGGGGCGGTGGATACGCTTGACGGATGCGCCGCCGAAGCTGGAAACGCTGTGCAGGGTGATGCCGTGCTCGTCCAGCCAGTCGATGGCGTCAGCGCTGTTGGAGCACAGAGTCTCCACCAGAGCGGGGGTCGGTTGATGCCCTTGCCGCCGATCATGGTGTCCAGCTCCAGTCAGCTCCACAGAGTCGAAGTAGCCCTTGGGGTCTGCCTGATAAGCTGCCCACTGCTCAGAGACGGTCTTTGCCAGAGCGGTGATGGTAGCGTTGTCGGCGTACTTTTCAGCAGCGGTCTTCAGGGTCTTTTCCACGCCTGCGGACTCGCCGAACTCGTTCTCATCCTGATACACGGTCTTGCCGGCGTTCATGCCGCCGGTAGCGCGCACGGAGTTGCCGCCCACCATGGGCTGGCTCTCCAGAATGACCACGCTCTTGCCCTCGGCAGCAGCAGTGATGGCAGCAGTCATGCCTGCACCGCCTGCACCCACGATGGCAATGTCTGCATCAATGGTGGAGTCCTCGGCCTTGTTTTCCTCGGCCTTGACCTCGGTCTTGTAGTCATCAGCGTTCAGGCCGGCTGCGGCCAGAGCGGCAACGGCAGCCTCCTTGATGGCGTCGGAGGTGATGGTTGCAGTGGCCACGCCGTCCACGGCAATGCTGCCGCTCTCGGCAATGGCGCCGGGCAGCTGCTCCAGAGCCATGGTGCCGATGCCGGGGGTCTCGTCCTTGCCCTCGGCGGTGCAGCCGGTGATCTTGCCGTCGGTCAGGGTCAGGGTAACATGGAAGAACTTGGGAAACCTTCCAGAAAGAAATCGCTGCCAACTGAATAAAACGGCATAAAGACCAACATGATCATCAAAATCACACGCTGGTAAAACTTTATCTTTTTATCCACGGTAGTTACTAACATTCCTTCCCTAAAAAACTTTTTGCAAAGATAAAGAATCCATATCTTATTTCAAAATACCGTTAATTAATCCCATAAAGAAAAAGTCCCGACGATAATAAATCATCAGGACTTTGCGGAGAAAGCGGGATTCGAACCCGCGAAACCCTTTAGGGGTTTACACGCTTTCCAGGCGTGCCTCTTCAACCACTCGAGCATCTCTCCTTTTCGGTTGATTATGTATATCAAGAAGCAACCTGCCTCCATAAAACGTAAAAAGCAGCTTTTGCTGCTTTCAGCGGAGAGAGAGGCTCTCGAACCTACATATTCAAGAAATATCATAAAATTGCAAATCATTAATAATCAAGCACTATTTGGAGTACATAGTAAATCTAAATCTTTCTGAATATCTTTTGCTATTCCAAATATTGGGTGTATATTTGGGTGTAGAATTTCAAACACACCCAATTATGAATATCAAACGAAACATCATTTTTGCATTGGAAAGCCGGAAGAAGAACGGTGTGCCAATCGTGGAGAACGTGCCTATCCGTATGCGTGTCATATACGCAAGTCAGCGCATTGAGTTTACAACGGGTTACCGCATTGATGTAGCCAAGTGGGATGCTGACAAGCAGCGAGTGAAGAACGGGTGTACCAACAAACTAAAGCAAAGTGCATCTGAAATCAATGCCGATCTGCTGAAATACTATACCGAAATTCAAAACGTGTTCAAGGAATTTGAGGTACAGGAAGCCATGCCCACTACCCAACAGCTAAAGGACGCATTCAACCTGCGGATGAAAGATACAAGTGAAGACCAGGAAGACGTAAAGATAAGTTTTTGGGAGGTATTCGATGAATTTGTAAAAGAATGCGGCAACCAGAATAACTGGACTGAATCCACATACGAAAAGTTTGCAGCCGTTAAAAATCACCTCAAGGAGTTCAAGGAAGATTTAACCTTTGAATATTTCAATGAATTCGGACTGAACGAATATGTCAATTTCCTGCGCGACAAAAAGGATATGAGGAACAGTACCATCGGTAAACAAATGGGATTCCTCAAATGGTTCCTGCGGTGGAGCTTCAAGAAAGACTATCACCAGAATATAGCATACGATACGTTCAAACCGAAATTGAAAACCACCCCCAAGAAGGTAATCTTCCTGACATGGGAAGAACTGAACAGACTTAAAGACTATCAGATACCCAAAGACAAACAGTATCTGGAACGTGTCCGGGATGTTTTCCTGTTCTGTTGCTTTACCAGTCTGCGTTATTCAGATGTTCGCAACCTAAAGAGAAGTGATGTCAAGTCCGACCATATAGAAGTCACCACCGTTAAAACGGCAGATAGTCTGAGTATTGAACTGAACAAGTACAGTAAAGCCATACTTGAAAAATACAAGGACATCCATTTTGAAAACCACATGGTATTGCCTGTTATCAGCAATCAGAAAATGAATGATTATCTGAAAGAACTGGGAGAACTGGCAGAAATTAACGAACCTATACGTGAAACCTACTATAAAGGGAATGAGCGCATAGATGAAGTTACCCCGAAATACGCATTGCTCAGTACTCATGCAGGAAGAAGAACATTCATCTGTAATGCGCTGGCTCTAGGTATTCCGGCACAGGTTGTAATGAAATGGACAGGACACAGTGATTATAAAGCCATGAAGCCCTACATTGACATAGCCGATGATATTAAGGCTAATGCAATGAACAAGTTTAACCAACTATAAAAGTATCAGTCTGTTTCACAGATTATCCATTATTAGAGTTATCTTTGTTAAGTAATAGTTAGTAATATGGAAAATAACAACGAACATAATATAAAGAAAGGTCATTTTGATGCCTTTGTCCATGCTGTCGGTTCGGAAATAGAACAGGCACAAGTCCGGCTCATTACCGCAGCCAATGCCCAGATGTTGTTCCATTACTGGAAAATGGGCAATTATATACTGTACCACCAAAACCTGCATGGCTGGGGTGGTAAAATTATCAAGAAGTTGGCACAGGCAATCAGATTCAATTATCCTGAAAAGAAGGGATATTCGGAGCGTAATCTTACTTATATGTGCCAGTTTGCCCGTTTATATCCGTTAAATGTACTTCGTAGTTTTATTGAAACAGATTCAATACTGTCAGTCCCTAATATTCAAAACATTACTAATGAAGTCCTTAAACTCAACAGCGGGCAATTTACGCAGGAGCTTACTGCGCAAATACAATCAGCTGATAATCAATCTTTAGAAATTACGCAGGAGGTTCCTGCGCAATTTCAGAATGTAGAAAAAACAGTAGCAACCATCTATAAAATAAAAATAGAGGATATAGAAGATTTATTCTTGGCGTCACCGATTGCAAGAATAAATTGGGCAAGCCATATGGTCATACTCAATAATCCGCTACCATTAGGTGTAAGGTATTGGTATATGAAACAATCTGTAGAAATGGGTTGGAGCAGTAATGTGCTGAAAATGCAGATTGAAAGTAATCTGTATGACAGACAAATCAAGAGTAACAAGGTAAACAACTTCACTGCCACACTTCCGGCACCTCAAAGCGATCTTGCCAATTATCTGTTAAAAGACCCGTATATCTTTGACTTGGCAGGAGCAAAGGAAAAGGCTGACGAAAGGGATATAGAAGAACAGTTGGTAAAGCATGTAACCCATTACTTGCTGGAAATGGGTAACGGCTTTGCTTTTGTTGCCAGACAAAAACATTTCCAGATTGGGGACAGTGACTTTTTCGCCGACCTGATTCTATATAATATCAAGCTCCACGCCTATGTCGTCGTGGAATTGAAAGCAACGCCATTCAAACCGGAATATGCAGGGCAGTTAAATTTCTATATCAATGTTGTAGATGATAAACTGAGGGGAGAAAATGATAACAAGACCATCGGTCTTTTGCTGTGCAGGGGTAAGGATGAGGTCGTGGCACAATATGCCTTGGCTGGATATGACCAGCCGATAGGTATCAGCGACTATCAATTGAGCAAGGCAGTACCCGAAAATCTGAAATCTGCCCTACCGAGTATAGAAGAAGTGGAAGAAGAACTGACCTTATTCCTTGACAAGGACAAGAACCCATAATATAAAGTATATGGCAGGAAAGATACAGACGATGATTCCCCAATATGGAGAACTTAACAGAATATACAGAGACTATATAGATAATTACGCTTTTTCTTTTGACAGGCAGAAATTCATATCGGATTTCTATCAGGAGTATAATGACATGAAATCCTTTGAAGCCGCTATCCTTGAACTGGTGCTTGACAAGCAAAAAGAGCAATACACCTTGATACTCAACAGTCTGAAAACTGAAATAGAAAAGAGCATACAGGCTTATGAGATACGCCCGTTAAGTGACAGAGCCATAGAACGTGCTTGCTATCAGCACATGGAAAGGTATTCTCAGGAAATTGAAGCCCAGCTGGATGTTACAAGAAGTCTGAGCAAGCCGCTGAATGAAGCCAACAACAGGTATGATTCCATTGGTTACAGGGAGCATACAGCCGAAGAGGAAAAACAGGCAGAGAAAGAATATGAACGCTGCAAGGCTGAATATGACAGGGAAAAAGCCAAACTGAACAAACTCTATGACCAGCAAAAGGCTACAAGAACAGAGGCATTCCAATATATGAAGAACTGTTGTGCGGACATATACCGTCAAAGCTGCCTTTTTCTGGATATATTGAAGAAATACATTCCTGACGGAAAGCAAGAGAATAAATCAAGCGAGCCAATCAGTCAGCAGGAAACGACAGAAGAACAACAGGAATATTTCAGCATGAAATTACTTTCGCTCATTCATGAGGTGTGCAAAGGAGAACAGTTCGAAGAAATTTCCGCACCAGATTTCTATGCCAATATGAATCTTCACCCCTGCAACTGTAAGCTGAAAATAAAACCGAGAGAGAAAATACGTGTATGCTATCTGATATTCCTGATGAGCGAGAAACTCTCCAAACAGGACAGGGACAAATGGAAAGACAGAATACTGAAACTGCTGGATATTGACGACAGCTACTACAAATCCAAGTACAAGGAGCCTGTTTCAGATTTCCCCAGTGACAGCAACCAAAATTTCGCCAAGGAAATGGAACATATATTCAGATAATCCGTGATATATCCTGATACTTTACGAAAGTTCCACTTTTACCACTCAAAATAATTTTTGAGTGGTATTTTTGTTTTCTGATATTCAATAAGATACAATGATATTCAGTTTGTACCGTCCCCATCCTTACCACTCATAACCCTACCTAATTTTGCATCGTTCGAGAACAGAAATAACAGCCAGTGCGCAGGGCTGATTGTTTAACGACTAAATAGATTGGACGATGACAAATATCCAAGAATTATTATCAAAACCCGTCTGGCAAATGACAGGCGAAGAATTCATATTCCTGAGTAAGCACGCTTCAGGTCAGGCCGAAGCATTGCCGCAACCCGTTACAGACACGGAAAAGAAGTATGTGTACGGAATACTCGGTATAGCCAAACTGTTCGGGTGCAGTCTGCCCACTGCCAACCGCATAAAGAAAAGCGGTAAGATAGACAAGGCGATTACCCAGATAGGGCGCAAGATTATAGTTGATGCAGAACTGGCTCTTGAACTTGCCGGAAAGAAAACAGGAGGACGGAAATAATGGGAGGTATGCTTATGGACTATATGAGAGAAATAAAGGAAATATCTGCAGAACAGGCGATAATCCTTTGGCAAGCCTCACGTCTGAGCCTATCGAAAATCTATGAGAAAGCACCTGAGATTTTAAAAGTGCAAGGTTCGGTCATTGGCACACTGGGCAATTTCAGTGCATCCATAGGCAAAGCCAAAAGTAAAAAGACTTTCAATGTGTCGGCTATTGTAGCCGCCTCATTGAAAAACGGTACGGTACTACGGTATGTGGCAGAACTTCCGGAGAACAAAAGGAAAGTCCTTTATGTGGACACGGAACAAAGCCATTATCACTGCCTGAAAGTCATGAAACGTATTTTACGGCTGGCCGGTCTTCCTGATGACAGGGACAATGAACATCTGGAGTTTCTCGCTTTGAGGAAATACACGCCCGAACAGCGCATCAGGATTGTCGAACAGGCTATCTATAATACACCGGACATAGGGCTTGTAATCATAGACGGCATCCGTGATATGGTATATGACATCAACAGTCCGGGAGAATCGACACGCATCATATCCAAGTTGATGCAGTGGACGGATGACAGGCAAATACACATCCATACGATACTCCACCAGAACAAAGGCGATGAAAACGCAAGAGGGCATATCGGTACGGAGCTGAACAACAAGGCGGAAACCGTTCTTCTCGTGGAAAAGGACAAGAGCAACGGGGATATAAGCAATGTTTCGGCCATGCACATACGTGCAATGGATTTCGAGCCTTTCGCTTTCCGTATCAACGACAATGCATTGCCTGAACTCATAGAGGGGTACAGACCCGAAGCGAAGAAACCCGGAAGACCGGAAGAGGAAAAGTTCGACCCTTACAGGCATATTACCGAACAACAGCACCGCATAGCACTAGAAGCGGCTTTCGGACTGAAAGAGGAATACGGCTACAAGGATCTGGAAACCGCCTTAATCAAGTCTTATATGTCAGTAGGTGTAAAACTGAACCATCAAAAGGCGGTATCACTTATCACCATGCTCCGGAACAAACGGATGATAGTACAGGAGAACGGCAGGAAATACACGTTCAAGCCAGACTTTCACTATTAGACCGTCTAACCTGTAATCACTTCACTTTATTCGGCAGGTCTATATATTAAGGATAAAGCGAAGCGATTGCAGAGAATGTAAAACCGCTTCACTTTATTACCGTATCCTATATATACGAAAATAAAGTGAAGTGATTATACAGACCGTACTTCATAAAAAGGTACGGGCGAAAAGAGAAATAAATATTCCAACCATTATTCAAACACTCATCTTATTATGGATATACAAACAGCAAAACAAATCAGGATAGCGGATTTTCTGTACAGTTTGGGACATTCTCCCGTCAAGCAGCAAGGTATCAACCTGTGGTATAAATCCCCGTTACGGGAAGAGACAGAGCCCTCGTTCAAAATAAATACCGAACGCAACCAATGGTATGATTTTGCAATTGGTAAAGGTGGAAATATCATTGCACTGGCACAGGAACTCTACTATTCCGACTATGTACCTTATCTTCTACAGAAAATCGAGGAACAGACTCCGCACATCCGTCCCGTATCTTTCTCTTTTGGCAAGCAGTCATTTTCCGAACCGAGTTTTCAGGAGTTGGACATTGTACAGCTGACTTCTCCTGCCCTGCTTGCCTATCTACAGGAAAGAGGGATAAACACGGCACTGGCGAAAAGAGAATGTAAGGAAGCCCGTTTCACCCACAACGGCAAACGTTATTTCGCCATTGCTTTTCCGAACATATCGGGTGGATATGAAATCCGCAACCGATATTTCAAGGGATGTATCGCACCAAAAGAAATATCCCATATCAGACAGTCAGGAAAGCCAAGGAGTGCATGTTACGTTTTTGAGGGATTTATGGATTACCTTTCCTTTCTGACCTTAAGACTGGAAAGCTGTCCGCAATCACCCGACTTCGACAGACAGGATTACATAGTTCTTAATTCCGTAGCCAATGTTCCCAAGGCACTCTATCCGTTGGGAAGCTATGAGCGCATCCACTGTTTCTTTGACAATGACCGTGCAGGAATGGAAGCAATACAGCAAATCAGAAAGGAGTATGATGCTACCCGGTATATACGTGACGCCTCGCAAATCTACAGTGGATGTAAAGATCTGAACGAATATTTACAGAAACGAATAGCCGATAGGAAAGAGCAAGCGCAATCTGTCAAAAAGAGGAATGATACACTATCCAAGAAACCGAAAGGCTTCCGGTTATAGCCCACTATAACTACACGCTTCGCTTTCGTAGTTGTGGGCTCTCCCGAGGGGATTAGGGCTTTGCCCTAATGACCCACTCAGGGCGTTTCACCCCTGAGAACCCCGAGCAAAGAGTGACCCTCTCTTTGCAATCTCCGCTTATGGGTTACCCCTAAGAACCCCTCTACGAAAGCGAGCAGAATAATCAATTGCAAACAAAAAAAGAAGCTATGGCAACAAAATCAAGCATACATATCAAGCCTTGCAACATCGCATCGAGCGAGGCGCACAACCGAAGGACTGCCGAGTATATGCGTAATATCGGGGAGTCCAGAATCTATGTCGTTCCCGAACTTTCCACCGATAACGAACAGTGGATAAATCCCGACTTCGGCACTCCCGAACTGCGAACTCATTATGACAATATCAAGCAAATGGTCAAGGAAAAGACCGGACGTGCCATGCAGGAAAAGGAAAGGGAACGCAAGGGAAAGAATGGAAAGATTATCAAGGTGGCGGGATGTTCACCCATCCGTGAAGGAGTATTGCTTATCAGACCGGACACCACACTGGCTGATGTACGCAAATTCGGTGAAGAGTGTCAAAGACGCTGGGGCATCACTCCGCTACAGATTTTCCTGCACAAAGACGAAGGGCATTGGCTGAACGGTCAGCCGGAAGCGGAAGACAAAGAGTGCTTCCAAGTCGGTAACAGATGGTTCAAGCCGAACTATCATGCCCATATCGTTTTCGACTGGATGAACCACGAAACCGGGAAGAGCCGAAAGCTCAATGACGAGGATATGGCAACTATGCAGACCCTTGCTTCCGATATTCTCCTGATGGAACGTGGGCAGGCAAAAGCTGTTACAGGTAAAGAGCATTTGGAACGGAACGATTTTATCATTGAGAAACAGAAAGCCGAACTGCAACGTATAGAGGAAACCAAGCGACACAAGGAGCAACAGGTAAGCCTCGCCGAGCAGGAACTCAAACAGGTAAAAGCAGAGATACGTACGGACAAACTCAAAAGTGCAGCTACCGATGTAGCCACAGCCATAACCAGCAGTGTAGGTTCTCTTTTCGGAAGCGGTAAATTAAAAGATTTGGAACAATCTAACGAGAATTTACGTCATGAAATTGCCAAACGTGACAAGAGCATTGATGAATTAAAAGCCAAGATGCAGCAAATGCAGGAACAGCACGGCAAACAGATTCGTAATATACAGGGAATACATAATCAAGAGCTTGAAGCTAAAGACAAGGAAATATCACGATTGAATACCATTCTCGAAAAAGCATTATGCTGGTTCCCATTGCTCAAAGAAATGCTGAGAATGGAAAAATTATGCTATGTCACTGGTTTTACCAAGGGGATGGTTGATTCTCTTTTATACAAAAGGGAAGCTCTCAGATGTAGTGGAAAAATCTATTCCGAAGAATATAGACAGAGATTTGAAACAAAAAATGTAATTTTCAAAATTGAACGAAGCCCGATCAATAAGAATAAATTGATGCTGACTATAAACCAACAGCCAATCAGCGAATGGTTCAAGGAACAATGGGAGAAGTTACAGCAGCATCTGCGTAACTCAGTGCAGAAAGAACAAAAATCCAAAGGATTCAGAATGTAATCTGATAGTATTTGATTGGATTTCAATAAAATTGACTATCTTTGCAAGCGGATGGAGGTAACTCTGTCCAGACATATTAGAATTTTGAAGAAGCGTTATGCTTATCTTGTAAGTTAGAAACCTGAGAAACTTCGAACGTAGTACAAGGATAGCATAGTGGTTCTCACGCTATAGCGTGGGCTGCTATCACCATATCTGTACTACAAGGTTTTCTCAGGACCTCTAACTTAGGACGTGGGCATTTGCAGTTCCACGCTTCGTGGTTTAAACTAAAGGGTACTCAAGGAAGCTGCAAGACCCAATTCTCTTTTATTATGGAAATTATTTTTATTGGAATTGCCGTTATCTTAGGAATTTGGCTTCTATTTCATGCGGCTATATATTTATGGGTTTTATTCGAGGAATATGTTCTTCCTATACTCATATTTTGTGGAGTTGGCTCATTTTTCTTTTGGTTGATATTTTGGATATTTGGCATAAAAGAAATCTTTGGCATTTCTACCATGATTATAGGTGCTGTTATCGGTTTTATTCTATGGATATGGATAACTTTTTTTTGGCGACAATGGGGGACATAGCGATTATGAACATGAAGATATGGATCATGACATGCCGATTCATGTAAAAATAGACAATTAATAACCCAATAAAAAAGAGTAAATATGAAAAAGTTTTGCTATTCGATTATCGGCTTATTTGTAATAGTTTTAGTAAGCAGTTGTAGTAATGGAAGTAAAGTGTTACAATCGCCTGAAGATGCCGTACGCGAAAGGTATGGGCTGCCGTGGCAAACAGAAGAAGAATATGAAGCCGCTTGCAAGTCTAACAGAAAGTTCCAAGGGCTTACACCCTTTACAGAGCTTCAAGAATGGTCGAAATATTATTATGAAGAAGATGCCGTATTCGAAGAAAAAGTCAAACAGTACGACATGATAAACAATACGCTTCAAAAACTGGCATTCGGGGTGATGTATAACAAGGGCAATGATGAAAACGCAATGAAAAAACTACTCATAGAATCAGGCTATGGCGATAATGAAGAACAATGCAAAGCCCTTATCGAAGGATTGAAAAAAGACGGATTCCTAATGAAAGAGCTGAATGAAATGCGCTTAGCGCACAGAAAGCGTATCATGGCAGAGATAACCCCTCTGTGCGAGTCTCTAAATGATGAAGGGATTGCGTTTCAGGCAGAAAACAGAGAAGGGATAGAAAACAATGTCATCAAAGAAGCGTATGTTACTGCGAAACCAAAGGACTATGAAATACAACCGGGACAATGTCCCTTTAATTTCTATATCAAGGCATCAATGCTGAAAGACGTCTATGTGAGTAGTTGTTCGATATATAATAAGACATTTCTAATGCATGAAGACGGAGAAGATTTTATATCGGGCATAATAGGCTTTGAAGACTTGAGATTGTTTCCATTTATCACAGGAAAGTTAGTTACATTTAGGTATTTCTAATATTAAAACCAAGAAACAATGAATATTAAGACATTTACTATTATCGCTATAGCATCATTTGCCGTTTTGTCAGTTACCGCATGCGGTGGGAAACAAAAAGCATCAATCGAAACCGAACAAACAGAAGAAACTTCAAAGACAGAAGTTATAGTGAGTGACAATAAACTTTTTATTAACTCTGATTTGTATAACATGTCGGAAGAAAAAGTGATATTCAATGCGCACGGCAGACTAGATCCTGACAACCCATCCTTTGGTACAGACCACATAGACCATTATCGCACTTTATTCGTTAAAGAAAATGGCGGATTGACCGTTGGCTATGTAGTTAAGACAACGAGAGGAATCACCCTGCAAACCGGGAAGACTTTCTATTTTTACAATGACTTATGTTTGAAGGAAAGAACAAGGGATCTTTACAATATTGTTGGGATGGTGAAAAACAATGGAGTCTTGATACCAATGAAAATCACAATTGACGGAGAGGACAACCGCATCATGCTGGAATGTAAAGGAGATGAGACGCTTACATTCGTTCCGCTTCGTGGTGATGATTCCGAAATTGAATATACGGTTCAAGCACTAAAAGATTATTGCTACAAGAACAAACTTACTATCCATGCTGTACCTTATCTGGAATTTACAAATTAAACAACCCTAATATAGCGAAATTCACTCTTTTAGTGAAATTGGGTAGTATAATTCCACAATGGTAAAAACAAAAGAGTCGTATCATTACTCATAAACGAGCTTGATACGACTCTTCTATTTAATTAGGTAACTACAATTCAAGAAGGTTGTTCTATTGGTTTATCAAAAATAACTAATTCGTCAAATAGAAGACATAATCATAAATAGCCCAATCTTTATATTTATAAATACCTTCTATCGGGAACTGTAATTTGCATTTCTTTTGGGCAGTTGAAAGTATAAGAGAAACATCGTCATCCGTAACTGTTAAGCCTTCAGGAAAAGCTAATGTAATATCAGTTATACAGCCATTTAAATCCGAATACAAAAAAATATTCATCCAACCTTTTACACCTTGAGACTTATATTTATTACAAATTTCATCTAAAAAAACTGATCCTTGCAAAATTACCGGAGGTGCATATAAACTTTCTTCTGCAAATGAGAAATTTCGGATAGACTCAGCTTTTTTCTCACTTGTATTTGTAGATACATACACATTGTTACCGATACTTTTTCTTTCAAATATTGACTGCGCAACAGTATATTGAAATGCAAGAAAATGCAAATAAAAAAAACCAATATCTTTTTCATAACAGTAAATTTAATAAAGTTTGAGTAATAGAATTAATTGCATGATGTACCATAGTCGTAATTGCCAAACTTATATCCTTTTCCACTATATCCTCTACTATATTCTCCAAAAATATTGCTCCACTTTACGAATTCATTAATATCTATAGATGTAGGCTTCCCATTTGCACATATAGAAGCAACATACGTTTGAAATTCTCTTTCATATTGAGGTATTAAAGAAGGGTCAGTCAAGCCCGAAGTCCATAACGATTGATATGAAGGGTCACCATCTTCACCTTTAAAAGTCCAAGAATACCCAGCATGAATATATCTAATAATACCTTGATAAAAGGCTAATTCAAATTCCATCATACCTGTATCTCTTTTTTCCTTATCAGTATCTACTTTTTTACCCTGAACATCTCTTTGATACATGTGAATAAACTCATGTTCCATGCTGCTGGCTAAGATACCATAAGGAGGAAAAGCTAAACTTCCTTTTCTAAAATATGCCGACGCATATGTGTCATCCAAAAAGATAGTTCCAGCATAAGAAGTCTTATTGCGTACTGCTTCATCTATATTTCTATAGCAATTTATACTGGTCATTTTTGCATAAGCATCATTAACTTCTTTAATTTCAGCAGAAGTTAATGTCGGAGCTCCTCCTGTAAATAACGATGCCAAATTAGCGTTTAAGGCAGTTGAAACTGAACGGGTGCTTGGTTCAACATTACCTATAAATTCATCAACCTCATTAGTACAAGAAGACCAACATAGCCCAACGCATGTAAGTAAATACAAAATTTTCTTTTCCATAAGAGATCTGATTTTTAAGGTTATTACAAAACAGGAAGACTGTCACTATTTATAAGCAACTAATCATCCATGTTAATATATTTTTAAATAACAATTTTAGAAAAACAACTTAAATCGCTTACAGAAAGGATTAGATTATTTAATACTTTAAAATTTCAAAGGGGATGGAATGGAGTAACAAAATCGGGGTATTCACAAAAACTCAAGGTACAAAACAACAAGCAATACAGAAAACACCATTAGTTTTCATGATATACTTACCGCTCATCAAAAGTGGACCTGGGGAGAATCGAACTCCCGTCCAAACGAGGAAACCATATGCTTTCTACATGCTTATCTTTGCCTTCGGTTTTCGAGCATAAGCAAGACCAAAGCCACCAACCTATGCCTTATCTCCTAATATTTCGTAAGAGCTATGGAGAAGAACTCAAACTATCCCCGATTTTGCTGTGCCGCTTTATCAAACGCTTCGGAGCAAGAGCTTTTGAGCGACATCTCGTTTCCACCACTTTGGCAGAAATAAAGCTAATCTACTATACTTCGATTAAGCAGCGAGAGCATAATTTTCGTTGCCAGATAAAATTTTGATAACTGAGATTTAAGTGGAAATTACCGACCCACTGCATGCTTACATACCATTCCAACTCGCTGTCAATTCCAGTCAAGCCCAAAATGTAATATCAAAGTTACAACAAAAAAGTGAAATGCGGAAAGATATAGTGATAGAATTGAGTTACAAGGGTTTTGGTTGAAGTGGCGATAATCCGTGAAGCCATTACAATCCCTGCCGAAGCCAAATCCTGACGCCGCTACGTTAC
>ENA-OQDT01000958-OQDT01000958.1-human-gut-metagenome-genome-assembly--contig:-NODE-958-length-17927-cov-4.101573_pt1 | contig 17927 bp, 15 predicted proteins | sample MGYA00242786_ERZ504617 | MGnify/ENA primary metagenome ERZ504617 (study PRJEB26092, sample SAMD00036337) | human gut metagenome | host: Homo sapiens | study: EMG produced TPA metagenomics assembly of...
CATGCTTTCAGGTGAGACTGCACAGGGAAAATATCCGGTTGAAGCACTGAAGATGATGGTACACATTGTAGAAAGTACGGAGCAGCATCTGGATTATAAGGAGATGCTGGAAAAAGCAGGTGCGCACGAATGAGAAATGCTTCCAGTGCTCTGGCATATGCAACTGTAACAACTGCAAGAAATCTGAAAGCAGCGTGTATTATTACACCAACTGTATCAGGAGCAACTGCAAGAGTTGTATCCCAAATTTAAACCGAAGACAGAGATTATCGGTATATCACCAAACGAAGAAAAGACCTCCGTGTCTGCCCTTGTGTTGCTCCAGTTGCTTGCCGCCATTTATCATCTTTTCCATAAACTGCTGCTTGCCGCGTATATTGTAATGATATACATGGATATGGCTGTCGGCAGAGTTTTGTGGGAACATGGTTACTTTATGGTTTCCCATTGAAATTTGCAGGTAACCGGCAGTCCGGTGAATGACTTTTTTGTTCTGACGCTCAAACAGCGAATAGAGTGACAAGTCATATTTTTCAGGTTCGGTTACCGCTTTTACAGTCTTATCCCATTGCCAAAAGGGCTTTTCTTCTTCAGGATAGACACTTCTCATTTCACAATTCAGCACATTGGCATTGGTGGCATATAATTCATCTTTCAAATTGCCGGTAGGGGCATACCATAATTCGTCGGCATCGGCATTGATAATCCAGTCGGCCTTATAAATGGTTTTGGCTTTCCAAATCATACGGTCTACCCAGTCCATTTTGTTCATAGTTGGTAGCCTTTTCTTCTATCACTTCTTTAATCCACCCTTTTTGTTTGTATTTACGGATAATGTCCGGAGTTGAGTCTGTGGAGTTATTATCAGTAATGATAAACCCGTCCACTCCCATCGCTTTATGGAACTGTAAATTCTCTTCCAGCATCCCTTCTTCGTTTTTTACCAGCAATGTCATGAATAATTTGACTTCTTTCGTTTGTTTAAAAGCCAAAGGAAATTCGGATATAACGTGCCCTATTTTGGATAGTAATAAATTGCTCATAAATAACCAATGATTATTGATTTCTACCTGTCATATTAGAGATAATTAATACTATTGTCAAAAGAATTTGTTTTATTCTGAACTCATTATAATAGATAACGTAATCCTTAGTTTTCTCATAATATTCTGATATCTAATTATATAACAAATTTACTCTTTTTCTGTAAATATAGTATATAAATGCTAGTTTATTATGAAACATTAACTTGTAAGAGTGTTGCCGTTTTTCAGCTCATAATTCCAAGTTTTTCATGTATTCCGTCGCAATAGGCTTTCCATAATCGGGGTATATCTTTCCATTGATAGGCTTTTGCAAACGGACTGGTGAACAACGCGATGAAAATATATCCCATTACTCCGTTGAAGCCGCGAAGATATTTCACTGCTATGTTGCGTCCGTAGTGATGGTTTAAATAAGTTGAATTACGGATCTGATAAAAGCGTTTCCACTTTTTCTTCTTGCTTCGCTCATTCCATGTGTCGTTGGAGAAGAATTTCTCTTTATCCATCAGGGCATCAGGTATATAGAGTATTTTGTACCCTGCCCGTATGGTGCGGAGACAGTAATCTGTATCATCACAGAAAATGAAAAGGTCTTTATTGGGAAGACCTATCTTCTCAACGACTTCGCGGCGGATGAACGGACCTTCGAAAGCTGTTCCCATAATTTCTGTCGGTGAGGTGATGTGCCGTCCTGCCAGTTTCTTGCTGTACATGGATACAAAAGGATTGCTCAGGTTGTATGCCTGGAAGTCATGGGTGAATATTTCTCCTTCGAGCAACCTGCGAGGGGCCAGTATGCCGATATCTTTCTTGCCGGTATACGGCAAGAGTTGTTCCAGACAGTCGGCCCGCGGAAATACATCGTCATCCATGCACCAAATCCAGTCGGCACCCGCCTGATAAGCGTATTGTATGCCTGTATAGAATCCTCCCGCACCGCCCACATTGGTCTGATTGATTACTGTCAGCCCTTCCTGTGCGGCAAGCCATTCCGTTGTACCGTCCGTGCTTCCGTTATTTACTATTACAATGGAAGATATCGGCTTGTTTTGTTGCAGACAACGAATATTTCTTTTCAGAAGTTCCATTCGGTTGTAGGTTACAACTACGGCTATAATGTTCATGATGCATTTAGTTTTTAGTAAAGGTTATCTATTTTCCCGGCTGTACGCTTCTATAGGCTCTCATGAGCTCAAAGCATTTTTCCACATCAAAGTTCCGTGCCTTGGCGTATTCTTCTGCCATCCATCGGTGCATTTGTGGAGTTGCCGGCAGGCGTTCAAAGTTTTTTGCAGCCGGTCTTCATATCTATGGGGCCGATGTACATCCGGTTCAAATCGACAATTTCTATTGTTATGCCATTGGGAGTTTTCTGAAACAGGATGTTGGCACGTCCGTAGTCTTTGTGGGCGTATCCGTGTTCGTGAAGACGGGCGGTCACTTTGCCTATGGCGCGGAATACTTCCTCGGCGTAGTCGAATTGCTGTGTGAACAGGTTGTCGTAAATGTAGGGGCAGGTGGAGAGGAGGCTGATATAATAACTTTTATCGAACAGCAGCCCTGAACGTATATTCATATATCCCACCGGTTGCGGAGTGTCTACACCTATTTTCAGCAGCATTTCTGCATGGTCGTAAGAGCGTTTTGCCTTGGATGGACGAAATATGCCATATACAAACCGGTTGATAAGGTGGGGGCTGTGAAAGGATTTGATAACATATTCTTTGCCATTGTATTCCATTTTCCGCAATTCATTGCGCCCTTGGTGAATAACAGTACCTTCATTCCTTTGGAAACGTTCGGGAATGGATACTATAAATTCTTCCAGATTTTTGAAATCAGGGTGAATCACTAAGGTGCGGGGATGAAACAAACGCTCTGTCTTGCTCATATCATTATAATAGTGTTAAATTTTGTCTAGTCCTTTGGTATATTTCAACCAGTAATATTTTAAAGGATTCTTGTATTTCAGTTGTTTCCACGGACGGCTGCTATGGGGCCTGTGCCATACGGGCAACGTGGTGAACAGGTAGTTTTGGAAACCTCGTTTCAGTGACTCGTGCGAGATGGTCACATCATACCAGTTCTTGCTTGGGTCTAATGTTTGAAAGTCAAATGCTTTCAGCAGTCCGGGGGTGAGTAGTGAACAGCAGAAGCTGCAATGCTTTTTTTCCGGGTACACTTGATTCTCGTGTCCCTTGGCGTGTAGGTAGGGGTAATTGATTACGCCTTTTTCATCGGTTGTCACAGCTGCTGCAATTCCGCATTGTTTCTGTTGCAATGCTCCATTGTATAGTGATTGCAATGTGTTTTTTTTGACAATAACATCCGATTCCACAATCAGTAATCCTGCATCTGCTTCGATGGCTTCTTTTTGTGCTGTTTGTAACACCAGTAGATAGTTGGGAGAGGGGTGGTCGGTCAGGTCTGATAAGTTGACCAGACGAAAATTCCATTGACGGGCGGCCTCTTCCAGCCGATGGGTATTTTCTTCCGTGCTGAAATCGTTATAGACAGTATAAGTGAAAGGAACCAAAATATCCGATTCCATGATTGCTTTTACGGTTTCAAGCGTGGAGTCAATCGAATCTTTTACGGGTGTTATGATATGAAGGCACTTCATTGGTTTGTTATCTATGTTGTTTGTCAATTTAGGAATATCATGCAAATTTAGCGGAAAACCTTGGGGAGTCCAAGGATTTCCTTTTATTTAAATGTCTTTTTGCATAAGGCGAGGGCGGCGGCTACGGTATCGTCCATGTCGGCGTATGCGTATTGTGCCAGACGGCCTCCGAATAAAACGTCTTTCCGCTCAGAGGCCAGTTTTTTATATTGGCTCATCATTTCGGTGTTCCGCTTGTCGTTTATCGGATAGTAAGGTTCTTTGCCCGGCGCGAAATCATCGGGATATTCATACGTGATTACAGTGGTGGGCTGTGTGCCGAATTCAAAGTGCTTGTGCTCAATGATTCGGGTATAGGGTACCTCACGTTCTGTATAATTGACTACTGCGTTGCCTTGGAAATCTTCTGTTTCCAGCTGTTTATGTTCAAAGCGCAGGCTTCTGTATTCCAGATGTCCGCATTGGTAATCGAAGAACTGGTCTATGCATCCGGTGAACAGGATATTGTCTGCCAATGCGTCCAGTTCATTGCGGTTGCTGAAATAATTGGTGTTGAGACGAACCTCGGTTCCTTCCAGTAACGCATCGATAAGGGCGTTGTATCCGCCTTTGGGGATTCCTTGGTAGCTGTCATTGAAATAGTTGTTGTCATAAATGAAACGGAAAGGAATACGTTTGATGATGAATGCCGGTAATTCTTTGGCGGAACGTCCCCATTGTTTCTCTGTATAACCTTTGATAAGGCGATGGTAAATGTCTTTTCCACATAGCTTTAATGCTTGCTCCTCCAGGTTGGCGGGGGTGGCGATATGGTCAAATTCTTTACGTTGCTCTTCTATCTTGGCCTTGGCTTCTGCCGGAGTCTTTACTCCCCACAGCTGATAAAAAGTGTTCATGTTGAAGGGAAGATTGTATAATTTCCCGTCAAAGTAAGCCAAAGGGGAGTTGGTGTATCGGTTGAATTCGACAAAGCTGTTTACATAGTCCCACACTTCTTTATTGTCGGTATGGAAGATATGTGCACCATATTTATGTACATGGATGCCCTCCATATCTTCACAGTAGATATTGCCTCCGCGATGATTGCGCTTGTCAATTACCAGGCAATGTTTACCTACTCGTTTTGCTTCGTGGGCAAAAACGGCGCCGAACAAACCGGCACCTACTATCAAATAATCATATTTTTCCATAATCACTTAGTTTCTTCCTGTTGTCTGCGCAGCCACTCTTCTTTGGTTCTTTTCCAGCGGTTATGGCTCCAGAGCCAATATTGGGGATGCGCTTTTATTGTTTGTTCCAATTCTCGGGTAAACAAATCGGTCAATTCAAAATCGGGTACTTGCCGGGGGGTGTCGCACAATGGTTTGAGCCGGCAGTGGTAGTATCCTCTTTTGACCCGTGTTACGTCAGCATAATAAATCAAGGCGTCCACTTGCTTGCCTATTTTCTCCGTACCGATGAAAACCGGTGTTTCTTGGTTTAGAAATTCAGTCCAGTGATGTATGCTGTTCCACTTGGGTGCTTGGTCCGAAATAAATCCGATAATTGCCTTTTGCTTTGTCCGTTTCAATTCAATGATGCGGCGCAAAGTCGTTTTCATGGGGATGCATTCGCCTCCGAACTGGTTGCGTAATCTTAGAAATAGTTTGTCGAAAGCCTGATTGTACAGTGGATGATAGATTTGTCCGCAGGATATGTCTTTGGAAATCCAATAAGGCAAGGATGCAATCCATTCCCAGTTGCAATAATGCCCTAAATAGATAAAACAGAAATCTTTGTTCTTTTTGTTCATGCTTTCCACTATCTCGTCCAGTCCTTCAAAAGGTCATTCTTCTCATCAGTTGTTTTTTTCGAAATGGAGAATAACTTGAGCGTTTCTACTATATAGTCGCAAAAGGAAAGAGTAAAATTGTTTCTCGATTTGGACAATCTCTTTTAAATCTTTCTCGGGGAATGAGTTCGATAAATTATTGCGTATGATTTTACGTCTGTAGCGGATGCAATAATAGAGCGGATAAAAAATGAAGATCGGATATGAAATATAAGAATCGCAAGGGTAGAAGCGAAAGCAAATACCACAAAAATGAAAATCGGAATAATATATGAGATTTATTTGTTTCATTTAACTGATGACTTTGTTTATGTGTTCTATTACCATTTCGGGAGTTATGCCTTGCAGACAGGCATAATCTTTTCTATAACAGTGCTTTTCTCCGGATAAGGAACAAGGACGGCAGGGCAGGTCTATCTGTATTGTGTTTGCCGCAGACTGATTCCATCCTGCAAAGCCTGCACAGGGATGCGTTGCCCCCCAAATGGACACAACCGGGATGTTCACTAATGATGCAAGGTGCATATTGGCGGCATCCATTACCAGCATGACGTCCATATTGCTCATGAGGGCCAATTCCATATTTATGGTTAGTTTGCCGGCTGTTGAGATGACATTGGGGAAATGTTGGGCCCATTCTTCCAATACTTTGATTTCTTTTTTCCCGCCTCCGAATAAGAAGATTTTTTGTATGGTCGCGTGCAGATAGATGTTTGAGGATCTGCTCTTGCTTTGACAACGGATAGATTTTGCCTACATGTGTTGCAAAGGGAGCGATTCCAATCCATGTTTCTTGGTTCTTCTCACCGGTTAACGGAGCCAGGCTGGAAATATTGCCTTTATTCTTTCCGAAAAGGGAGAGGAAACTTAACCGGATGGGGTAACCTATCTGACTGAGCGTATGGGCACAGCGCTGAAAAAAGGAGTCTTGCTCTGTATATATTTTATGTTTCCGCCGTATCAGTTTTTGCAGTTCCCGCCTGTTCTGCTTGATGTGGGCTGCTTTTATGCCTGCCAGACGAAAACGCCAGCAAAGAAAACGGCTGCGGAATGTGGGCTGGAAAGCGGCTACGGCATCAAATTTTTCTTCTTTTAAATCATTGTACAGCCATCCCAGACCCATTAATCCGGCATGTTCTCCTCTGAAATCTGCCCCACGGAAAATAACATTGTCCGGCACATTCTCGAATAAGGGGGAGAATGTGTCTATGCTCAGCACCATGATTTGATGCTGGGCATATTGCGTAGCCAATGAGTGAATGACCGGGATTGCCATTGCCACATTATTGATGGATGAAAAGCAGATTACAAGAATCTTGGACATAACAGCTGTTTTATTGAATGTACAAATCTATGCAAAGTTTTCTAATCAGCCAATTATTATTCGGTAAAAGTGTCTACCTTTGTTCCCAAGCAAGTTTTTGAAAGATGAAAATAATTGTAGATAATAAAATACCTTATATACATGAAGCTGTCGAACAGATAGCCGATGAAGTGGTGTATTTGCCCGGCAGTGGTTTTACCGTCGGGGATGTACGGGATGCTGACGCATTGGTGATCCGTACCCGTACCCGTTGTAACCGTGAACTGCTGGAAGGAAGCAAGGTGAAATTCATTGCTACTGCGACCATCGGTTTTGATCATATTGATGTGGACTATTGTGATGAGGCGGGAATTGTATGGAAAAATTGTCCCGGTTGTAATGCCGGCAGTGTGGAGCAGTACCTGCATTCGGTATTATTATTGTTGAAACGCCGGAAGGGGGTGAGATTGGAAGAAAGCTGTCTGGGGATTGTTGGGGTAGGACATGTGGGAAGCCGTATCCAACGTATGGCGGAGGCATTGGGGATGCGGGTCTTGCTGAATGATCCTCCACGTGCGGACCGGGGGGAAACGGAATTTGTGGATTTGTCTGTACTGGCACGGGAATGTGATATAATAACCTTTCATACTCCGCTGAACAGGAATGGGAAATATAAAACGTTCCATTTGGCGGATGCGGATTTCTTTGCCGGTTTGCAACGGAAACCTTTTATTGTGAATACTTCTCGTGGAGAAGTAATAGAGACATTGGCTTTGCTTGATGCGCTGAAGACGGGCCGGATACGTGATGCGGTTATTGATACGTGGGAAAATGAACCGGATATTCACCCGGATTTGTTGCAGAAAGTTTTTTTGGGAACCCCTCATATAGCAGGGTATTCAGCTGACGGAAAGTCGAATGCTACACGGATGGCATTGGAGGAGCTTTGTAACTTCTTCCATATACAGGCTGATTTTAAAATAGTACCGCCCGCTTTGCCGTATATGGATTATTCTTCTGATCCGGAAGAGGCTTTTCTACAGGTGTATGATCCGACTCGTGACAGTGATGCATTGAAACGGCATCCCGAAGAATTTGAACATTTGCGGGGGAATTATCCATTGAGGCGTGAAATTTCTTTTTTACCGTAGGGGTACATTTCAATGTACCCCTACGGTGGCCAGAACTTTTAGTCTGCTTTTGCTGTTTGCATCTCTTCTGCTACAATCTGTTCGCAATCTTCAATGCTGTATCCCGATGCGGGTTCGCTCCAATACCATAAGGCGGGAGCTTGTTGTAATGTATCCATAATCAATTATTTTTTAGATGGGTTATTCAATGTTATAGTTGTTTCCGAATGTTGGTTGCCGCCCAGAATACCTGTTCCTCCCTCCACATTGCTGTAAACCCGTAGAGGTTCGGCTAGTCCAATGTTACCCAATCCTCCTTCTAACGTGCTTCCGGCAATTTTTTGTAAGGACAACAGGTATAAAAAGTAGGATTCGGAAAGGGAATAGATGGAAATGATTCTTTGTTCTGTTTCGTCTAACTCTGCCGTTGTCTCTTTTATTTGTAAAGTATAGGTTTGTCCGTTAATGCTTTGGTCGGTAAAGAGGGCTCCTCCTCTTTTTTCCAATCCGTTGAATGCCATACTTTCGTCCAATATGGCATCCTGTTCCTTGAATACAGGATCTATATAATCTATTTCTGTTTCGTAGTAACCGTAATAGCCCGTTTTTATTTGTGTGATTTTGGCCAGATAATAATTGTTCTTTTCCGGAAATTCATCAAACGTGACTTCATAGTATATTTCAAAATAGTCGGAAATTGTTCCTTGATAAACTCCGTTACCTTTTTTAATTGTATGACTGGCGTTTTTTATAGGTACTTTCTTTGGTATGATATCTTCTGCCGTTACCGTACCATATTCGGGGGTGGATGCAACAATTTTTATCCGGTCTCCTTCTGCCGGGATTGTATTTGAAAGGAATAAGGTATCCGGCTGGTCTGGGTTCCGGGGATTATTCAGTGTTTTCCATTGCATGGTTTCTATGTATTGATTGTTGATATAGAGCTCCACATGGGCGTGAGGGAGATTGACATAAGGCTTCTTGTCTGGATAGAACCAGGTCCGGGTGATGGAGGCCATTACCACTGTGTCGGGGGATACTACACTGTTTATTACTATTTTGGGCGTAGTGCGATATTCGTCCAAATCTATTTTTCGATAACAGGAGGTAAGGAACACTCCTAGAAGTAATGTATATAGCAGATGTTTCATAATCATTTAAAATTTATAAGTGTAAGAAACTGATGGTATAATGGGAACTATGCCCAGGGTATAGAAGCAGTCGTTATTATACCACCATCCTTTGCGTATGCTGACGGGTGCCATGTAGGAATAGACATTGTAGATGCTGATATTCCATATTCCCATCCGGTTCTTTTTCTTTGGCCGGTAAATATTGATGCCCAAGTCGAGTCTGTGATAGGCGGGAAGTTGGAAATTATTACGTTCCGTATAATAGTCTAATCCGCCTGGATCTATATAAGGAGGAACCAGGCTGCCTCCCGGAAACGGATGTTGGGGAGAAACGGCCTGGTAGTTTTCGAAAGAAACCGTGAGCCGGTTACCGGTTGCGTAGGTCCAGCTTCCGGTCAACTCCAGTTTGGGCTTGATTTTCCAATTGGCTATTATATTGAATTTATGCCGGTTGTCGAATTTGGCAGGAAAACGCTTGCCTTTATTTATCTCAGTGAACTGTCTGTCATTCCAGCTTAGAGTATAGCCTGCCCATCCGGTTATTTTCCCTTTTTCTTTGCGGGCAATAAGTTCTACGCCGTAAGAACGTCCTTTTCCTTGAGTCAGTTTGTCTTCCCAGCTGGTGGAAGGAGGGAGAAACTGGTAGTTGTCTTTATAGTCCATCAGATGTTTCATCCATTTATAATATCCTTCTATGGAGAAAGAGTAGATTTTGTTGCCGGTGGTGTAATAAGCTCCTACAGCCAGTTGGTCGCTCTGCATCGGTTTCAGCTTGCGGCTGACCGGTATCCATGTGTCTGTGGGCAGGTTGATGTAGCTTTCATTGACTTGATGTACATATTGGCTCATCCGGGTATAAGAGGCTTTGAGGCTGAGTTGCGGATTGATCAGGAAACGACTGGAAAAACGGGGTTCCAGGGAAGTGTACGTTTTCCCGTCAATGGTGTATAGTCCGAGGTGAACCCCAGCGTTCAAACGTATTCTTTTGTTCATTTTCCAGTCTTCTTCCATATATATGCCTAATTCATGTGCAGGTAGGGCAGTGTCGTTGTTTTGTCTGGTCTGGGTGGTCATGCCATTGGAAAAATGCGATTTTTCGTCTACGGGATGAAAACGGTGGTAAATATAATGAGTGCCGAAATGCAACTGGTGGGAAGCATTGGGGCGGAAATCGAAATTGGCTCGTATGCTGAGGTCGTCAATGCGGTTCCGGGTTGAACTTTCCTGTGATACGTAGTTGGCTTCTGTTCCTTGGTAGTAGTCTCCTTTCAAGGTGGAAGAATAGTGGGTAAAGGCGGCATTCACATTACCGAAGAGTTGGTTGTTGAATACGTATGACCAGCCGGTAAATGCCATGATGTTTCCCCATCGCAGTCTGCCGGTGTTTCTGCTTTCATATCCATTGTCACCTTCTCTTTTTCTCCTCCCTTCAAAAAATCGTTTCCCCAGTAAAGACCGGCATATCCGCGGCTGCGGTCATTGAACTGGTGGTTGAGTTTAAAGTTCATGTCGGTAAAAGCGTATCGTGCCACTATTTGGGTTTCTCCTTTATTCTGGTAGCGTTCCAGATGGCGATGGTTGGGGCCGAAAGCGCGTCAATCCATGAACGGCGTAATGCAAAGTTGAATGAGGTCCGGTCTTTGACCAACGGACCTTCCAGATTCAGGCTGCCTGAGGTCAGTCCCAGCATGGCGCTTCCGTGATATTCTTTCATGTTGCCATCCTTTGTATGGATATCGACTACGCTGGACAGTCTTCCTCCGTAACGGGCGGGGAAGGCGGACTTAAAGAATTCTACATCCTTTACGGCTTCGGCGTTGAAGGAGGAAAACAGACCGCCCACATGGTTGATCTGGTATAACGGATTCCCTTCTATCATATAAAGATTGTCGTCTCCATTACCGCCCCGCACATACATTCCTGCCAATCCGGCTGTGCCTGCCGATACACCCGGCAAGGTCTGTAGAGTTTTTATAATATCAGCTTCTCCGAATAATACCGGGGTTTGTTGGATCAGGTCTTTGTTGAGACGGGTATGTCCCATATCGGATGTTTGGACTAATGGAGAAGAGGTATATTCTCCGGTCACTACCACTTCGGCTAATTGCTGGTGGCTGTTCAGCAGAACCGGAAGCAGCGTGTCTTGTTCCAATTGTGTGAATGAACGGTGGAAACTGTCATAACCTACATAGGAGATGTTCAGGTATACATCGTTTCCGGCTTCCAGAGTCAGACTGAAAAAGCCGTCGGCGTTGCTGGTTGTTCCTTGATGGCTTTTGGCATCATAGATGGAGGCGCCTATAAGGGACTCTGAGGAGGATTTGTCTCGTATGAAGCCGCTGATTACAATGTTTTTCTGTTTTTTCTTGAGGATGATGTATTTGCCTGATTGTATATATTCTACGGGCAGTTTTTGAAACAGAATGCGCAAACAGTGGGATAACGGCTGGGCGGTTATTGTTATATCTATCGGTAACAGATGTTTTGTTAAGGAGGACTCATACGAAAAGGTTACACCTGTCTGCCGGGTGATTTCTGCCAAAACTTTACGGATGGGGGTTTGTTTCATATCTAATGTTACGAGGGGCTCATCATGTTCTGTTCCTTTTGCCTCAATACAAATGTGCATGAGGCAAAGGAGCAGAAGAAAAGAAAATTTAGAATGGAATTGCATCATTGGGTTATGTCTAGTTTCGTATCTAGTGTTTGGTTTATGATTTCAATTATGTCTTCTATCGGAGTATTGTCAAAGGTCGTGGTCAGATAGTACTCTTTTTGTGGAATTCCGCCGATATGGACCTTATAGACTTCTTCTAATTCTTTTACTACCTTTTTCAAGGGGGCTTCATTATAAACAAACACGTGGGTCTTCCATGCAAAAGTGTTGGGGTCACTTTGTTTGTTTATTTGCATTTGTCCTTTTTGGTTAATGAAGGCATACATGCCTTTTGTCAGAATAGCCTCTTTTTGTTCTTTGTTATAAAAACGGACTTTTCCAGACTCTACGGTTGCCGAAGTCTGATTTGCATTTGCCGTTACTTGGAATTGTGTACCCAGTACTTGTATGTTTGCCAGTTCGGTCTGTACCCTGAAAGGACATTGTTCTTGATGTGTGACTGAAAAATATGCTTTTCCATTTAAAGTGACGTTCCTGTTTTTTTTACCGTATGCCAAGCGGTCATACTGTAAGGCCGAATTCTCTGCCAGCGTAATATGGCTGTTGTCCGGAAGCGTGACTTCTTTGACAGCGTGTGCGGATGAGGCAATGACAATCCAGTCTTGCCTGTCGTATATCCACCACCAACTGAATCCGGCTATCAGGAAAGTGACAGCAGCGATAGTTATCAGTCTATATAATAAGATAGAGTTATTTCTTTGTTTGCCGATACCTAGTTTTTGCCAGGCTTGTGTTGTGTCCAGCCTGTTTTCCCGATAGAACCGGGCTACAAAACGAATATCTTTCTCTTCTTTCTCCATGCGATCTTCTTTCTTTTTATTGTTAAGACAGGGAAAAGACAAAATCCCCCTATTCGCTTGCCGATTTTTTTATCCGAAGAAAAAAGTATATATTTTAATGGCTGTTTCTCGTAATGTTTTCAGTGCCTTACTGATTTGATGTTCGACAGTTTTTATAGAAATACCCAGTTCGGTGGCAATTTCCTGATAAGTAAGGCCGTCACGTTTGGAAAGCAGAAAGATCTTTTTCCGTTCGGTAGGAAGGTGGTCGATGGCTGTCCATAAACGCGCGTCACGTTCTGACCGGATGATGCGTTCTTCTTCTGTTAAATCTTCCAAGTCTGTCAGTTCGGTTGTTTCACAGTGTGTTTGTCGGTTGGTTATCAGTGTGAGTGAGCGGTTACGTACAGTTTGGTACATATAAGCTTTCAGGTTTTGAATAGATGTGCCTCCGACAAGCTTCTCCCATACATCAGAGAAGGCTTGTTGGACGATGTCTTCTGCGTCATCCAGATTTTCAGTATAGCGCAGGGCATACATATTCAGCGGACGGTAAAGACAGCGAAATTGGTATTCAAATTCCTTGGGTGATAATTGCATCCTGTGTTTTATTCTTTTTTGGAAAGCAAACTTACGGCTTTTCTTTTATTTGCCAAGCAACAAGAGATGAAAAAGTCTTTAATTTCATTTAGTAATGATAACAATTCGGGTGCGGGAGGTTATTGTATCGGCTTTTCGGAGGTAGTCATAAAATAGGGCAAACCTCACGGTCTACCCTATCCGAAACTTTAATATGGAATACCTATTGAAACAAAAATCACAGTCTTTACCTTAAAATATTGCCTTTAAAAGTTTCCTTTATCAGCATTATCCCACCAAAGATGTGTACCGCCTTTGTCGCCGGAAATACCGAATTTGCTGGAATTTTCTTCGTCCAGAAGCTTGATTCCGCCTTCTACTCCCTTAGCGTTGGCATCATAAGCCTGGCTGCTATAAATTACGCGGCGCACACCTTCTTCTGTGTTTACGGCTCCATTACTTTCATTGACGAATGCAGGGAAGAAGCGTGGATAGCCGGTGCGGCGTTGTTCTGCCCAGCCTTCGGTGGATAGAGGGAATAGGGCGAGCCATTTTTGGGTGATGATTCTTTCCAGCTTTTCTTCGTTGCTTGCGCTCTCATCCCATTTTACACTTAATTTATTTACAGCCGGAGTGCTTAATTCGGCTTTGATGGGATCTGTATAGTCTATTTGGGTGCTTGTTCCGTTGATGTAGGCATCTACTGCTCCTTCCGGATATTCTTTGATTCCGGCATAAGCCCCCCGATAAGCTAATTCATTAGTCATGGAAACACGGATTCCATTTTCATATAGGTTCTTTACACTTTCACTGCCAATATCCCATCTTAATTTTGCTTCAGCCAGTAGGAAATAGGCTTCCGCTGCTTTCATGATGGGCAGTGGCATGGAATAAGAGGAACCGTTGTTTCCTTGAATCCAACCGGAGAAGTTACCCCAACTGTTTGGTTTGGCAGGCAGGCCACTGGCAAAACGGATACCCAGGTATTGACTATTGGCAGCTACTGTGGTAGTACCGGCTTCGTTTTTGATATCTCCGGTATTCAGGGTCATATATAACGGTTGGCGCGGATCTTTGGTTCCACTCATAATAGTTACCAGATTGGCATTGAACCCACAATCACCCCAATTGAACATCAGCCACATTTCATTCTCAAGACTTTTATCGATCAGAATATCCTTGTTGACTGTTGCCAAAGTGTTTTGGGCAGCCTCGGTAGCGATTGCCTTAAGGTTCATTCCGGCGTTGCCGGCTTCGGTTTCCCGTTTGGACAGGCGTAACGCCATGCGTAGTTTCATCGTATTGGCTATTTTTACCCATAGGTCTTTGTCGCCGTTGCACCAACAGTCAAAGGATTTCAATTTGGCTATTTCATCTGCTCCCATGGCACTGATGTCAGTAATGGCTGTACTCAGATCTTCAAGCATGGCTTTATACAGGTCTTTCTGGCTGTCGAACTCGAAATACACTTCGTTTTCTCCCGATAGGATGGAGCTGTAAGGTATCGGTCCGTAGGCATCTGTGGTCATCAATGTTCCGTAAGCCTGTACGATACGCATCACGCCTGACAGGCCTCTTTCACCACTGGCGTCACATTGTGCGATGATGCGGCGGGTGTTATTGAAAATATGGAGATAATAGTTTTCGTACATACCACCGCTATGTCCCCGGTTCTCTCCCATATCACCGTTGGTGAAGTTACCGTTGGGAGTCATAAAATAACCTCCATAAAGGTCAATAGTCAGGTTGGTCCAAAACTGGAACATATTTTGCTGAGGAGGATAACAGTAGGTCATCGGTTCGGTACATTGTGCGGCAAAAGGAAGGTCTGCCGGATCTACCTGTATGTTACTGGTATTCAATTTCTCGAAGTCGTCTGTACAGGAAGAAAAGATGTTTCCTGTAGTCATGGGGATTGCCATTAAGAAGGCGTATGTTAATATCTTATTCCGTTTCATAGTTTCAAGCATTAGAAGTTAAGTTTTAAATTAAGACCAAAGCTGCGTGAGGTAGGCAGTGCAAACATATCTACACCTTGTATTCCATTACCTGTACCTGCCGATACATCCGGATCCATCGGGGCGTCTTTATGGAAGAAAAACAGGTTGCGGCCGATGATGGCTGCTGTCAGGTTCTTGCCTGCACCCAGCAAGTTACGGAAGGTATAACCGAAAGTCACTTCACGAAGACGTATATTGGTAGCATCATAAACATAGTTTTCCACAGCGTATGGACTGTTGAAGTTGTTGTTACCGGTGGTACGATAGTACTTGTCGGCATCAAATTTTACTCCGTCCACTGTAATACCGCCGGCATCACGGGCTTCACCTGAACGTTTCGATACGCCCCATCCGTCCAAGGCGGCTTCGGTCATACTAATCACTTTTCCACCGAATTTAGCATCAATCAGGAACGATAGTGAGAAGTCTTTGTAGCGGAATGTGTTTGTCCATCCCATATTTACTTTGGCATTCATATTGCCTGCGTATTCCAGTTCGTCCATAGAATCACCACTTACGATAGGCTCTCCTTTTTCGTTTTGCAAGGGTTTGCCGTTCTCATCACGCATCAGATGACGTACATACAGATCTCCGTAGTGGCCGCCTTCTTTCAATATAACTTTTGCACCTCCGAAATCGGTCAATGTCAGTCCGTTGGGAAGGTCATCTACCAATTCTTTGATTTTATTATCATTATAAGAGAAGTTCAGGTTGGTACTCCAGCTGAAGTTGTCAGTGAACTGCTCGTACCATCCGATATTGAATTCAAAGCCTTTGTTTTCTACATTACCGGCGTTTACATAACGGTTTCTCAAGCCTGATTCGTAAGGAGCCGCAACGGAGAAGAACTGATTTTTAGTGTTGGTTTTATAATAAGTCAGGTTGATATTCAGTCGGTTCTGTAAGAATGTACCGTCAAAACCAATTTCTAAAGAATGGGTTTTTTCCGGCTTCAATGTTCTGAACGGAGCTTTGTCGGGGGGAGTGATGGCACCTTGAGAACCTAGAGAATAGAGTAGATTACTCATGAATACAGGTACGTCATTACCTACGATAGAATAGCTTGCACGGAATTTGAACAAATCAATGTTCTTACCCATATCTACAAATTTGTTCAGCAGGACACTACCTCCAAAAGAGGGATAAAAGAATGAACAGCTTTCTGTGAAAGCCAATGCCGAAGACCAGTCATTACGTGCTGATATATCAAGGAATATGCCTTCACGGTAACCGAGTTGTGCGGTGGCGAATACTGAGTTCAGCCGTTTTTGGGTCATCCAGTTGTCATCTTTGCCCACGGTGGACATATTGCCATAATAGTTGTTCGGAGTAAAGATGTTCGGATAAAAAATGTTTCCGGAACCGGGCTGTGAGAACTGGGAACCCTCGCCCCATAGGTCTACATGAGAGGTTTTGGTTTTTGTAAAACTGGAACCTGCGGTAGCGGATAGAGAAAAATCATTGAATGTATGGTTGTAGCTTACTAAAACATCGCCATAAAGTTGGTCGCTGAAATAGCGGTTGTCTTTCATGCGTCCCATCGGATAAAGGTTTCCTACGCTGGATGCGTAAGCATTGTGTATCCAGTGTTCTTCTCCTCTTTCGTAACGCATACGTCCTTGGATATTCAGATCCGGAGTAATGTTCCATTTGATGCTTCCGCCGAATTCATAGCGGTTACGGTCGGTGATAGGGGTCTGTCTGTTCAACATCCAATATGGATTACCGAATTGCTGTTGTTGTGTATTTGTCCAGTTTTGGACATAGCAGCCTCTTGCGGGATCATATACCTCGAAGTTCTCTTTATAGCCATTCCAGTCTTCTCCTCTAGGGAAGAGATAAACACCGGTCAGCGGATTCCATAAGTAACCGGCAGCTGCCTGATTGGTGATGTGCTGGTTGGTAAACTTGGCCGTGAAATCAATATGAATGTCTTTCAGAATATTGAAACCTACTTTTGAATTCAAATTGTGGCTTCGGTAGTCATTCTGGGGAGTGATGCCTTGTGAATAGACATTGGCATAGGAAAAATAAGATTGGATATTTTCATTGCCTCCGCTTAAGGAGATGGAGTTATTCGTTGTAAATCCGGTACGGAAGAATTTTTTTGCATAGTTTGGAGCTTTGCTGCTTAGTTTCTCACCCCAGCTGAAAGTACCGTTGTCGCTCATTCCATAAGTAGTCTGGAATTCGGGTAGCACCATTGGGCTCTCCATCGTGGTGTTGCTGGATACATTAACGGAAACTTTACCCGACTGTGCTGATTTGGTGGTAATCATAATGGCGCCATTGGCTGCTACCGCACCATAAAGCGCTGCTGCCGATGCACCTTTCAGCAAAGTGATTTGGGCGATGTCGTCCGGATTGATTGTAGACATGGCGTCACCACCGTCTCGCTGGCCTCCGTAGTTGCTGTCTACTTGTGAGTTGGTGATATTCATCATGACAGGAACTCCGTCTACTACTACTAACGGTTGGTTGTTACCGCTGATGGACTTATTGCCACGGAACAGAATCTTGGAAGAACCGCCGGCTCCGGTTGAGTTCGGTGTGATCATCATACCGGCACTTTTACCTTGCAGGGAGTTAATCATATTGACGCTCTTGATGTCATTAACGTCTTTACCTCCTACTGTTTGCGCAGAATAGGTCAGTGTTTCGGATTGGCGTTTAATACCCATTGCCGTTACTACGACTTCACCCAGTGTTTCTGTATCCGATGCCATTTTTACGTTGATTACTGTACGTCCGTTTACAGGTTCCTCTATGGTTTTCATACTTAAATAGGAGAATACCAGAATGTCTTTGTCACCGGCTTGCAGTATA
>ENA-OQDT01000959-OQDT01000959.1-human-gut-metagenome-genome-assembly--contig:-NODE-959-length-17917-cov-3.001293_pt1 | contig 17917 bp, 19 predicted proteins | sample MGYA00242786_ERZ504617 | MGnify/ENA primary metagenome ERZ504617 (study PRJEB26092, sample SAMD00036337) | human gut metagenome | host: Homo sapiens | study: EMG produced TPA metagenomics assembly of...
TACAGGAGAAACGGTCTGTCCATGTCAGTTCTGAAACGGGAGAGGGAATCCGGAAATTAAAAGAGCTTCTGGCAGAAAAATCCCGGAAGGCTACGGTAACAGAATGATCACCGGGAATCTGGTTTCCAAAGATGATCTGGTACTCCTTGTAATGCCACAGGATATCCAGGCACCAAAGGGACGGCTGATCCTGCCCCAGGTACAGACTCTACGAGAACTGCTGGATAAAAGATGTCTCATAATGAGTGTGACTACTGACCGGTATCCGGCTGCATTGCAGACTCTTTCCAGACCACCGAAGCTGATCATCACAGATTCTCAGGTGTTCCCATACATCTATGAGAACAAACCAAAAGAGAGCATGCTTACTTCCTTTTCTGTACTGTTTGCGGCATACAAGGGAGATCTTTCTTACTACATAGAGGGAGCAAAAGCAATTGACAGTCTGAAAGAAACTTCTCATGTACTGATTGCCGAATGCTGCACACATGCACCTCTGAAAGAGGATATTGGCAGAGTGAAAATTCCCCGGATGCTGAAAAAACGATTTGGAGAAAACCTGCAGGTAGAGCTGGTAAGCGGAACCGATTTTCCGGATGACCTTACCGAATATGATCTGATCATCCAGTGCGGAGCATGTATGTTTAACCGGAAATATGTGATGTACCGCATCGACAGGGCAAAGAAGCAACAGGTACCTGTGACCAATTACGGGATAACCATCGCACATCTTACCGGAATACTGGATCATGTGGCATTGCCGGAATGATGATTCCAATCCCGAAAAATAACAGATATTAACAAATACATAAAGACTGCTGTACAGTTAGATTACTGTATGGCAGTTTTATTGTTATATTACAGGAAATTAATCCTGCTAATCCTGCAAGCAGGATTCTTTTTTATAAATAATTGCTTCACAATTTGGATGAATTTCGCAAAATTTTCATGAAGATATTGACAAGCAGCCTATGTTAGTTTATACTAACTTACAGTTAGAGAAAGTTAACCATACCCAAAGTATTATCAATGCCCGATTATCAGGCAAGGGATAAATACTTTCCAATCCCCATATTAATATATCTAAAAGAACAAAAGGAGGATAATACATGAGTATTGTAATCGTAGGCGGACATGACAGAATGGTAGGACAGTATAAAAAAATCTGCAAATCTTATAAATGCAAATGTAAAGTATTTACACAGATGGAAGCCGACTTCGGAAAAAAGATAGGATGTCCGGATCTTCTGGTACTTTTTACAAATACTGTATCCCATAAGATGGTAAAATGCGCACTGGACGAGGTTGGCGCTTCTACAGATATTGTGCGCTGCCATACCAGCAGCGGAAATGCACTCAACGGTATTCTCGAAGCACGTTGCTGATAAATACTTTTCTTGTATATATTGCATAATATAGTGATAAATTAATGAAAAAAATTATTAATGTTTTAAACTGAAAAACTTTATCATTAAAAATTTCAATAAAGTTATTGACATCTAACCGAAATTAGAATACACTAACCACATGATAAAGATAATGTTTATCACTTATTAAATGCAAAGGAAGGGATGAAGAAATGCCGTTATCAATGGTAAATGCAGGTGAACCTTTTACAATCAAAAGGATCGGAGGCAAAGAAGAAGTGAAGAGACATCTTGAGGAGCTCGGCTTCGTAGTAGGAGGAGTTGTCACGGTTGTTTCTGAGATTAACGGAAGCCTGATCGTTAATGTTAAAGAATCCAGGGTTGCCATTGGAAAAGATATGGCAAGCAAAATTATGGTCTGAACCATAATTTCTTCCTGAAAGAAAAATAAAATTCCAGAGCGTATAGATTGTGGAAATGATTTTTCAGACACGCTCCGGGGAAAGAAGGGAAAGAAACTTGAAGACATTAAAAGAAGTTCATGTTGGAGAGACCGTTAAAGTCCAGAAACTTACCGGTGAAGGTCCGGTCAAGAGAAGAATCATGGATATGGGAATCACTAAAGGCGTGGAAATTTATGTAAGAAAAGTTGCACCTCTGGGAGATCCTGTAGAAGTAACTGTAAGAGGATATGAATTATCCTTACGTAAAGCAGATGCCGAAATGATTGTAGTGGAATAATTTTTTTGACATCATGTTAGGTCTTTCTAACAATTAGCCTTGTCTAATAGTTAACGAAAGTTAAGTATTAGTGATGACTAATAACTGTTGAGAATGATAAATGATATCAGCAGTAGAAAGATTGGATAAAGCGATCAAAATAAAAGTGATCAAGAAATCAGAGGAGAGAGATTATGTCAGTAAAAATTGCACTCGCAGGTAATCCGAACTGCGGTAAAACGACATTATTCAATGCACTGACCGGCTCAAATCAGTTTGTAGGTAACTGGCCAGGTGTAACTGTCGAGAAAAAAGAGGGTAAGCTGAAGGGACACAAGGATGTGATCCTCACTGACTTACCTGGTATTTATTCTTTATCACCATATACACTTGAAGAGGTAGTTGCAAGAAATTACATTCTTCAGGAAAAACCGGATGCGATCATCAATATCGTTGATGGTACCAATATTGAACGTAACCTGTATCTTACAACACAGATTCTGGAACTTGGGATTCCGGTCATCATGGCAGTCAACATGATGGATATCGTTGAGAAAAACGGTGATACAATACATATTGATAAACTGAAAAAGAAACTCGGCTGTGAAGTTGTTACTATTTCTGCTCTGAAGGGAACTGGAATCACAGAAGCTGCAAACAAGGCAGTTTCCATTGCCCAGAGCCACCGGAAAGTAACACCTGTCCATGAATTCTGCGATAAAGCAGAAGAGATCATCGGAGCAGTTGAGAATAAACTGACCGGTGTGGTACCGGAAGAACAGAAGAGATTCTTCGCAATCAAGCTTCTTGAAAGAGATGACAAGATCATTGAGCAGATGAATACATCCGTAAATGTATCTGCCGAGATCAAAGAAATGGAAAATGAGTTTGACGACGATACAGAAAGTATTATCACAAATGAGAGATATGTTTATATTTCTTCTATCATTGGTCAGTGTGTGACTAAGGCAAGAAAAGATAAGCTTTCCACATCTGATAAGATCGACCGTATTGTTACCAACAGATGGCTGGCACTGCCGATCTTTGCAGTTGTAATGTTTATCGTATATTATGTATCTGTAACTACAGTTGGTGCTTTCGTAACTGACTGGACAAACGATGTTCTGTTTGGTGAGATCATTCCTCCGGCAGTTGAATCAGGGCTGAATGCGATTGGCTGTGCAGCATGGTTACAGGGACTGATCCTTGACGGTATTGTAGCCGGTGTGGGAGCTGTTCTCGGTTTCGTACCTCAGATGCTTGTACTGTTTGCATTCCTTGCATTCCTTGAGTCCTGTGGTTACATGGCTCGTGTAGCATTCATCATGGACAGAATTTTCCGTAAATTCGGTCTTTCAGGTAAATCCTTCATTCCAATGCTTATCGGCAGTGGATGCGGTGTTCCAGGTGTTATGGCTTCCCGTACGATCGAGAATGACCGTGACAGAAAGATGACAATCATGACAACTACATTCGTTCCCTGCGGAGCTAAACTTCCGATCATTGCCATGATCGCAGGTGCATTCTTCGGAAACAGCGGATGGGTTGCAACAAGTTGTTACTTTGTCGGTATTGCAGCAATTATCTGCTCCGGTATCATCTTAAAGAAAACAAAAATGTTTGCCGGTGATCCGGCTCCGTTCGTTATGGAGCTTCCTGCATACCACTGGCCAACAGTCAGCAATATCTTAAGAAGTATGTGGGAAAGAGGCTGGTCCTTCATTAAGAAAGCCGGAACAATCATCCTTCTTTCAACAATCATTCTGTGGTTCTTAATGAGCTTCGGATGGGAAGGCGGAAGCTTCGGTATGGTTGAAGAACTTAACGAGAGTATCCTTTCTAAGATCGGTACAGCAATCGCATGGATCTTTGCACCTCTTGGCTGGACAAAAGCCGGCGAAGGATGGAAGATGGCAGTTGCAGCTGTTACAGGTCTGATCGCAAAAGAGAATGTAGTAGCTACATTTGGTATGCTTTATGGATTCGCAGAAGTTGCAGAAGACGGTGCTGAGATCTGGGGTAACCTGGCAGCAGCCATGACACCGATCGCAGCTTACGGCTTCCTGGTATTCAACCTTCTTTGTGCTCCTTGCTTCGCAGCTATGGGTGCGATCAAAAGAGAGATGAACAATACAAAATGGTTTTTATTTGCAATCGGATATCAGTGTGGACTTGCATATCTTGTGTCTCTGTGTATCTATCAGATCGGTACACTGGTTACAGGCGGCGGTTTCGGTATCTGGACAGTGGTTGCATTCGCAATTATCATCGGATTTTTATATCTGCTGTTCAGACCTTATAAGGAAAGCGGCAGCCTTAATGTAAAGGTAAAGGGTATGGCAAAAGCCAGATAAAACAGTAATAAGATCAGAGCCTGCGTCCCATCTGGTGGTGCGGGTTCTGATAAACAGAATTGCAACTGTTTCATACCTTTTTCATCGCGGAGCGTGTTACTGAGAACGAAGTGAACAGTAACGTATCTTCACAGTTAGTGGACTGCTGATTATCAGATTGCAGTATAGTGATTATATGTGTATGATAATGATATAAAGCAGGAGGTGTCATTTATGGGAACATTGATTGTAGGAGCAATTTTGATTTTAATTGTCGGACTGATCATAAGAGGAATCGTCAGAGACAAAAAAAGCGGCAAGTCATCATGTGGCGGAGACTGCAGCCACTGCAGAGGGTGCCATTGAGAATCAGGCATATTACTGAAACCTGATGCCAAACAGCAGCCATATGTCAGGAAACAGAAATTAACAAGCGGAAGGATGATGTGATTTTGGGAGCAGCAGCATTACAGAGACAGGAAAATTGTAAAGAGCCCAATTACCAGAGAACCCGAATGCAGAAAGATGTTGTAATCCAGGAATTAAAGAAGCGAGGATGCAGGATTACCAAACAGAGAAGAATGCTGTTGGAAGTCATTCTTGAAAATGAGTGTTCCTGCTGTAAAGAAATCTATTACAATGCATCCCGCCTGGATCCGGGCATCGGATCAGCTACGGTTTACCGTATGGTAAATCTTTTGGAAGAAATTGGTGCGATCAGCAGAAGAAATATGTATAAAATCGTGAGAAATCCGGATTGTAAAGATGAAAGTGTATGCACCATTGAGCTAGATGATAATACAGTCCAGAAATTATCAAAAGACAGTTTAACAATGTAGTTCTGACAGGACTGAAGGCCTGTGGATACATTGACAAACAGGAAATCGAGCGGATGTTCGTAAATTCCTGTGATTTTAAACATTGAAAACAAGTAAAAATTTAAATAGAGAACGAACTGATGACCGCCGGGAAATACTGAAGAGTATAATTTCCGGTGGCTTTCTTATATTTCTTCAGTTTTTTACTCTCTTTTGGCAATACGGTTTCCGGTAACCTTCTTAACATGTCTGAAATGAGAACATTTCTCAACAAGAAGAAAAAAGTAGAAATATAGAAATTTTGGCTGTATAATACATGAAATATAAATAAGCTGATGTCGCAATAATGCGTTTGCCCATCATATTTATCTGAAAACAGTTCATAACTGTTCAGCACCGAAAGGATGCTGAGTGGTTACAATAAATTAAAAATCACAACAGGAGGATACATCAATGATTAAATTTGACGGTAAAAAAACAGGAATCTTTGCAGCAGGAGTAGCTTTCGGTACAGCAGGTATCAAGATTCTTACAAGTAAAGATGCAAAGAAATTATACACAAACTGCACAGCAGCCGTTTTACGTGCAAAGGCATGTGTAATGAAAACAGCTTCCGCAATTCAGGAGAATGCTGAGGATATTTATGCAGAAGCACAGCAGATCAACGAAGACAGAGCAGCAGCTGAGGAAGTGGTAGAAGATACAGCTGACGAAGCAGCAGAAGAAACAGAAGAGACAACAGATTTCAAAGAAGAGACAGAAGAAACAGAAGAAGGCAGCGAGGAATAATGAAATTTGCTATTAAGCATGAAATAAAAGGACGAATTCGTATCCACCTTGCGCAGAAACACATGACCTACAGACAGGCGGATATTCTGCAGTGTTATCTGGAGAAAGAGGAAAATATCAGCAAGGCATCGGTTTATGTAAGAACTCAGGATGTCGCTGTTGTCTATACCGGCAGCAGAGATGGGCTGATTCGTTTACTGAGCAGATTTTCCTATGAAACTGCTCAGGTATCTGAATCAGCACTTGAGAATTCCGGACGTGAATTAAACGAAACCTATAAAGAAAAACTGATCAACTCTGTAGTAATGCGTACATTAAATAAAATGTTTCTGCCATATCCGGTACGTGTAGCGATCACTACAGTGAAATCAGTGAAATACATTTATCATGGTGTACGTACTTTGATGAATGGAAAACTGGAGGTACCTGTTCTGGATGCAGCAGCAATCGGTGTATCTATGCTCCGCGGTGACTTCAATACTGCAGGTTCCACCATGTTCCTGCTTGGAATCGGTGAGATTCTGGAAGAGTGGACACATAAGAAATCCGTCAATGACCTTGCAAGAAGCATGTCTATCAATGCAGAGAAAGTATGGTTTGTAAATGAAGACGGACAGGAGGTTCTTATATCTGCTTCTTCTGTTAAAGCAGGTGATCTGATACGCGTACATATGGGTAATGTGATTCCGTTTGACGGAGATGTTGCAGCAGGAGAAGCAATGGTCAACCAGACTTCTCTGACAGGTGAATCTGCGCCTGTACGTAAAGCAGAAGGCAGCTTTGCCTATGCAGGAACTGTTCTGGAAGAGGGCGAACTCACTGTTAAGGTTAAAGAAGCAGCAGGTTCCAGCCGCTATGAGAAGATCGTCAACATGATCGAGGATTCTGAGAAGCTGAAATCCTCTGTGGAAAGTAATGCAGAACATCTTGCAGACAGACTTGTGCCATACACTCTTGCAGGTACAGGGATAACTTATCTGCTTACCAGAAACATGACGAAAACCCTTGCGGTACTTATGGTAGATTTCTCCTGCGCACTGAAGCTTGCCATGCCTGTTTCCGTATTATCCGCTATACGTGAGGCAAGTACTCACAGTATTACTGTAAAGGGCGGTAAATATATGGAAGCAATGGCTGATGCCACGACTATTGTATTTGACAAGACGGGTACACTTACAAAAGCAAAGCCTGTAGTTTCAGATGTGGTATCTTTCAGTGAAGAGCTGAGTTCAGATGAGCTTCTGCGTATTGCAGCATGTATGGAGGAACATTTCCCTCATTCCATGGCAAGAGCAGTTGTCAATGCAGCCAAAGAGAAACATCTTGTTCATGAGGAAATGCATTCAAAAGTAGAATATATCGTAGCTCATGGTATTTCTACAACTATTGAAGGCAAAAAGGCAGTGATCGGAAGCTGGCATTTCGTAATGGAAGATGAAAAGTGTGTAATTCCGGAAGGAATGGAAGACAGATTTGAACACCTGCCATTAGAATGTTCTCACCTGTATCTTGCAATCGAAGGAAAACTTGCAGCAGTTATCTGTGTAGAAGATCCGCTTCGTGAAGAGGCTGCAGATGCAGTACGTGAATTAAAAGAAGCCGGCATTACAAAAGTCGTAATGATGACCGGTGACAGTGAACGTACAGCAGCAGCTATTGCGAAACGTGTAGGCGTAGATGAATATTACTCCGAAGTTCTGCCGGAAGATAAGGCATCTTTTGTAGAGAAAGAAAAAGAACTGGGGCATAAAGTTATTATGATCGGTGATGGGATCAATGATTCACTGGCACTTTCTTCTGCAAGTGTGGGAATTGCTATCAGTGATGGCGCAGCTATTGCACGTGAGATTGCAGATGTTACAATTTCTGCAGATAATCTCCATGAGATTGTTACGTTAAAGAGACTGAGTACAGCGCTGATGAAGCGTATCCACAATAATTACAGAACTATTATCGGTATAAACGGTGGTCTGATCGCACTTGGAGTTACAGGTATCATTATGCCTACAACATCTGCACTGCTTCATAACATGTCAACACTGACTATCAGTTTAAGAAGTATGAGAAATCTTCTTCCAAAAGAAGAGAAGCATAAAGATAACCATAAAACCATATCCGGGATTTCATGATAAAGCAACAGATGCTTAGTCATCTGAAAATCCGGGATATGGTTTTTATTATGTTTTTATTTATAGCAATCCTCTAAAATAATGCATCTTAATCCAGCCCATCAGAGTGTGAAATCCTGCGTCAGATATCTTTGCCGTGCGTCAGCACGCCTGCAGATATCTTCCTTGTCTTTCGCACGCTGCTGAACTGTCTTAAATGCATTATTTACGAGGATTGCTATAATCAAAAATCTCATTTTAGAATGATTTTTTATTTATTACTCATGAAGAAAACCAGTCAGTGGAGAGGATGCGCTTGCACCTTTTTCCAGGGTTCTTCCCAGTCCGGCAAGGTATGCACTTCGTCCTGCTTCAATAGCTTTTTTAAATGCTTCAGCCATTATCTGCACATCACCTGCTGTGGCAATCGCAGTATTTGCCATAACTGCAGATGCCCCCATCTCCATGGCTTCACACGCCTGAGAAGGACGTCCGATTCCTGCATCTACAATGATCGGGAGCTCAATTTCGTCAATCAAAATCTGGATAAATTCCTTAGTGCACAGACCTTTATTAGAGCCGATCGGAGAACCCAGCGGCATGATGCAGGCAGCTCCGGCATTTACCAGATCTCTGGCTGCATTCAGATCCGGGTACATATAAGGCATTACTACAAATCCTTCTTTTGCAAGAATTTCTGTAGCTTTAACAGTTTCATAGTTATCCGGAAGCAGATATTTTGAATCATGGATCACTTCGATCTTTACGAAATCACCGCATCCGATTTCTCTGGAAAGTCTGGCAATACGAACTGCTTCTTCTGCATTTCTGGCACCTGAAGTATTAGGAAGAAGAGTAACATTTTTCGGAATATAGTCCAGAATATTTGCCAGTCCACCTTCATTGGCACGACGCAGAGCCAGAGTAATGATCTGCGCATCTGCCTTTTCAATACATGCTTTCACCAGATCCAGAGAAAATTTTCCGGATCCCAGAATAAAACGGGAAGTAAATTCATGACCTCCCAGAATCAGTTTGTCTTCATTATTTGTACTCATAATTTAAGTCCTTCTTTCGTATATTATAATGTGATATCAGGATATTCCTGTTTATCTTCCACCTCCCATGAAGCTGACTATTTCCAGTATGTCATTTTCATGTAAAACAGTAGTGCTGTACTCGGCTTTTGACAGAATTCTTTCATTTAATTCTACTGCGATCTGGCTGGGCACATAGCTGTTTTCCTCCAGATATTGCCCTATTGTAAGAGTATTCTGCAATTCTTTTGTTTTTCCATTAACAGTAATAAGCATACTTTCTCCTTTCCGGGAAAAGAAGGTCCGGCCTCTACAACATAAAAAAGAGTCCACAAAAGAATACACCCGCGGTGGTGCACCCCTTCATGAACTCTGTTCACTCTCATCTTTCCCAATATTCATCTGTTATAATGTAAATTTCCCTGTAAGCCCCGGTTTTCTCTCGCTTATTACAGATTGATTACCGGACAGCTGAATTTCTTCAAATGCATGAGATAAATAAAAAGGAGATGCCAGTCATCTCCCTTTAAAATCATATCTTATAGGTTCCTACGTTGGCATTATCCAAATCAGGTATATGGGTCGAAGTTAATGACTTCCTCTCAGCCTGCACTCACAAGCTCCCCTTTCTTTACATGGATAAAGTATAATCTTTTATCCCATGTGTGTCAAGACCATATTTCTACATCCTCAGTTTCTTATGAAACTCCCGCATCGTATCCTTCTTGCAGAAGATAAACAGTGCAGCCAATGTCAGAAAACTGATTCCGGCACAGATTACTGAAGGTACGGCAAACTGCACTGCCAATATCCCGAAAGGAATCACAAAATCCACAGACCAGCCCTTCCATCCGGTAAACCGGTCCCATAGGATCGCAATTACTGATATGAGCAAAAGCTGCCACATTTCATTCTTCAGAATATTCCTGCGTTTATAATATGCTACCATAACAACCAGCCATGCACAGGCACATCCTGCTCCTGCAAACCAGAACCAGTTCAGTACACCTGCCATCATAAAATTAATCATTCCGCAAATTACCGCAATTGCCAGACACAGGAAGCTGAAAGTCTGGATAACCTTCTGATTTTCTTTTTTCTCAAGCCTGTGCTTTTCTCCATATCCCGGAAATTCATTCTTTAATTCTCTGTGGGAAACATTCTCCTCTCCAAGCATCCGCTGGAAATTCCTCTGGATACTGTCATTCGGTATCTTGGAAGTAAATCCCAGTACCATCTCATCCCCATAAGAACAGGAACACATCTGCAAAGAATTGGTACTTGCAAAAATCCCAAAATGCTGAATATATTCTTTGTACTCCTCCGGCAAACGAATAATGCCGATATTAGAATAAACTGCCGTAATGCTCCTGCTTCCCAGATTGGCTCCGATCATCAGAAAATATATATCCCACCTCAATCCATCCAAAGAAATTTGTCATAGACTGAGACGGAAAATAATTTCTCAGATTCACCGGAATCATCAATGCTACCGGTCGTTTCTGCTGATTCTTTGGAATCTCTTCCCGAATAGAACACAACATCATTGCTGTCAGTAAAACAGTGATGGAAACTCCACAGGAGCGGGCTTTCCGGTGGATATCTCTTCTTTATCTCCATGTGTAATTTCCTCTGCATGCTCAATCTGCGGAAGATCTGCCTGTGGATGAGCCAGGATCAGATAATCCTGAACCAGTTCCTACAGGAAATGCATGGCTCCGCAGGTGAATTACCTGGTTAATCAATCGTGGCGCTCATCCGTATTACTGTACATTTCACAGAATCTTGCAGCAAATGCCGGTGGTTCATCATGCACATATAAATGGGAAATATCACCAAATGCACTAATACGAAAACTTGCAATTCCTTCTCTTCGTTCTTCTGTATTGACAGTTGTCACTGAACTTGGAGCTGCGCAGAATCCATGCCACAGTACCATTGGAGAAGCACCGATCAGATGCGCAAGAAGCACACATTCCAGACCAAAATGGCAGAAGAATACCAGGGTATCTTCATTTGGTTTCTCCACTCTGTAATAATGTCCTTCACGTACATAACCATGTTCAGCAAGAATCTTATCAAACTCTCCTGTTACATGATCATAATATCTCTTGACATCAGATTGCTGAAATCTCTCATTTTCATACCAGTGATCATACTGGTAAAATCTCTCATCCTGTGTCCAGTCCTGTGGAAGCCAGTCCCATAATCTCTTCTGCCTGTCAGTAACATCCGGGCGATCGATCAGAACATCAAATTCCCGTAACCAGTCACACTCAACTGCTGTACGGTTCATTTTATTCAATGTAAAAGAGGCTGTATCCTTTGCCCTTCCAAGAGGCGATACATAGAAATCCTTTACATCAAGTTTTGACAGCCTTTCTGACAGATATTCTGCTTCTTTCCAACCTTTTTCTGTAAGAGAATCAATGGAATAATCCGGATCTCCATGTCGCACGATCAATAATCTCATTCGTATTGTTTCCTTTCTTTTGTCTCAGTTCTTCTGTATCAGATCAGACCGTATCCAAATGGTCTGCCTGCTGTGACTGAGGGGATTATCTTCTCATAAATATTTCCTGATGTGAATAGGTAATGCATATCATATGATGTTTTTATTCTAACATCAGGTTTCTATTTCTGCATCAAATTTTTTTTCATTTTAAATTTGTTATAAATTTTATTTGTTGTTATATTATGAAATTTTTTTTCATTTTATAATGATTTTATATCCCATGTATGCTATACTGATTTTATCACAATCCTCTAAAACAATGCATCTTAATTCAGCCCATCAGAGTATGAAATCCTGCGTCAGGTGTCTTCGCTGTACGTCGGCATATCTTGCAGATATCTTCCCTGTCCTTCATAATCCGACAAGTTGTAATAATTGCATTATTTTATGGAATTCTATAAAAAGAAAGGAGCCACTTATGAAAATTTTAGTCTTCGACATTGGCGGTACCGCGATCAAATACGGAATCTGCAAGAACGGACATCTCGAAGAAACCAAAGAATACCCAACCGAGGCCTTCAGGGGCGGTACTCACATTTTGAATACTATCTGCCGTCTTTCTGAACAGTATCTCCCTTTTGATGCCATCGGTATCAGTACTGCCGGACAGGTCAATCCTGATGAAGGTTCTATTATTTATGCCAACAGCAACATCCCTGATTACACAGGAACACAATTTAAAAGAATTCTCCAAAAACTCTTTCATGTTCCTGTAGCAGTAGAAAACGATGTTAACAGCGCAGCTCTCGGAGAAGCTGTTTTCGGTGCAGGAAAAGGAAAAAAATTCTTTTCTCTGCCTTACGTACGGAACTGGTGTCGGTGGTGCCATTATTGAAAACAAACAGGTTTACCACGGTTCTTCTTTCTCGGCCGGAGAATTTGGTGCCATCATTACCCATGCAGAAGAAAAACTCTCCGGTACAGACCCGTTTGACGGATGCTACGAACGATATGCATCCGCTACCGCACTGGTAAAAATGGTTTCCACTGTAGATTCATCTCTCACTAATGGTCGACAGATTTTTGCAAGCCTGACACGCCCGGAAATTAACGAGGTTATTAATAAATGGATTGATGAAATCGTACTTGGTCTTGCCACTTTAATCCATATTTTCAATCCTTCATGCATTGTTCTGGGTGGAGGTATTATGGTTCAGCCTTACATTCTGGAACGAATCCACACTCGTATTCCACAAATGGTGATGTCCAGCTTTACACATGTACAGATTTCCAACGCAAAACTTGGAAACTCTGCCGGGCTTATGGGAGCCTATTACCTTGCTTCGCAGAAACTTTGATTTTCCGAATATGAAAAGAGCCTCCAAAGCAGAGATTTTATATTTATGGCAATCCTGTTTAATAATACATTTAAGACAGTCCAGCAGGGTGCAAAAGACCAGAAATGTCTGCCGCAGTATTTCACCGCTCTGCCGAACTGTCCTGATTGTATTATTTTGTGGAATTGTTATAATCGCTCTACTTTGGAGGTTTCATATCATCCTTATCTGACCATTTCCGGAACAGAAACCATTTTATAGTAATTTATGGAATTTCTATAAATAAAATATCCGGCAGAAAATCTGCCGGACTGCATACTGCTCTGTAACTTTATTATGTATTTACTGTAATTCTGAAATTGCATCACGTATCATTTTGGCTGCCTCTTCTACAATTGGTATATCTTCGGGATTAAACCCGGAAGAGGTTTACGTACATTTCCAATATCTATGTTTTCATTGATTCGCAGAATTTCCTTCATTACTGCATAAAGATTACCGTGTGCTTCACACATTTTATAAATAATTGCGTCCGCTTTGTTCTGAATTTCCAGAGCTTCTTTCATTTTTCCTTCTTCTAAAAACTCATTCATCTTAAGAAACAATTCTGGCATGACAGCATAAGTTCCTCCGATTCCTCCATCAGCTCCTATTGCCCGTCCACTAATAAACTGTTCATCTGGTCCATTAAATACAATATGATCTTTTCCCGCTTCGGTTTTAAACATCTGAATGTCTTGAGTTGCCATTGAAGAATTTTTTACCCCAAGAACATTTGGATTTTTTAACATATTTTTATATAATGACATAGTAAGTGTAGTACCAGATAACTGCGGAATATTGTAAATAATAAATGGTGTATTTGGTGCTGCAGCTGAAATATCATTCCAATATTCTGCAATTGCATACTCCGGAAGATGAAAATAAATCGGTGGAATAGCCGCAATTGCATCAACTCCCTGGCTTTCCGCATGTGCCGCCAGTTCACAGCTGTCCTTCGTATTATTGCATGCAACATGCGCAATAATTGTTAGTTTTCCTTTTACTGCTTTCATTACATTTTCCAGAATTTTCTTACGGTCTTCTACACTCTGGTAAATACATTCTCCCGAAGATCCGCCCACGTACAGCCCTTTTACTCCCTTCTCCATCAAATGTTTTGCCAGAAGCTGTGTACGTTCTGCACTGATTTCTCCATTGTCATCATAGCATGCATAAAAAGCAGGAAATACTCCTTTAAATTTTTCTGTATTCATTTTGATTTCTCCTCTTTTTTATTTAAACCAGAAATTCTTTGTTTCTGACACTTTTGGGAAGCTTTCCTTCCAGAAATTCTTTTATATTATCCGCAATAATTACCTGAGACCTATATTCACTTTCCAGCGAAGCTGCTCCCATATGAGATGTAATATACACATTATCCATATGCATTAATGGCTGATCTGCCTTAGGTGGCTCTTCTGTCAAAACATCAAGTCCCGCACCGGCCAGCTTTCCTGTTTTCAGTGCTTCGATCAAATCCGCCTCATCTATTATACCTCCTCTGCAGGTATTCACAAGATACGCATGCGGCTTCATACGCTCAAATAGTGACTTATTGATTATTCTTGCAGTTGACGGCATAAACGGCATATGAAGACTCACTATATCACTCCGTTCAAAGAGTTCCTCAAGTGTATCAACAAATGTAATATTTTGACCTGGTACTGCTTCTTTTACAAATGGATCATACGCCAGAAGCTTAACTGAAAATCCAGATATCATACGGGCCAGATTCTTAGCAACTCTTCCATAACCTGCGAGTCCAACTATTTTTCCATCCAATTCATTTCCAGTAATAGTTGAGGGCCAAATTCCTTCTCTACATCCTTCAACGCAATTGGTAAACGTCTTCCCAGATTCAAAATGTGCATCATAGCAACTTCTGCTACTGCCGGTGCATTAGCTCCCGGAATATTTGCCACAGGAATTCCGTTTTTTCCTGCCGCTTTCAAATCCACGGAATCTACTCCAGTACCATATTTCTGAATAAACTTTACTTTTCCTTTTACAGCACCAAGAGTAGTTTCATTCCAGGGCTCCATAGTAGCAATTACAATATCAACATCTTTTACTTTTTTTTATCAGCAATTCCGGGTTATTATCCGGAATTACCTCTGCTTCAAAATCGCATCCAATTTCGTCGAATTTTTTTATATAAATAGCTTTACATCAACTTTCTGTGGATCGAGATTCAACCAAACTTTTGTCTTCATATTATTCACCTACCTGATCCTGAAAATCTTCAATTGCAGCAGTCATACTTTTTAAAGCTTCTGATGAATCAGCAGTGCCTGTTGCTACCTGGTTAACTGCTTTTACAAATGGGTATGTAAAATAATGTTTAGCTGCAACTGTACGTCCCTTAATTGTTTTTACAGGATATCCATAATAACCAGAAGCATTCTCTACATACTTCAATGCCTGAGCATTTACTTCATTGTCTTTCCATGTTGTATTTTCCTTTGCATCTTCAAATACAGGTGCAAATACAGGTGCTATTTCTTCCATATAGGAATCATACCAATCTTTATCCAGAAGATAAGAAATTACATCTGAAGCCAGGTCAGTATCTTTACAGGTATTCATAACTGCAAATCCACGGTTAAAATTCATATATACACTATTGTCGCTTCCTGCCGGAGGAGCAAGAACAACTGTATTATCCAGTAAATCTTTATATTGTTCATCAGATATCAGTGCATTGTATAATGTAGGCGCGTTAAAGCAAAATGCAGTGCGTCCTGCCAGATAAGATCCATTATTTCCACCTGCATCCCATGTCGTTGCATCCTGCGGAATTACTTTATCATCATAAAGTTCTGCATATTTATCAAACACAGCCGTTACTTTATCATCTGCTGCTACATTTCCGTCTTCATCAAACAGATATCCTCCTTCATTCCACATATACTGTCTGATTGTGTTCTCATCGTCATCATCGTTTTCTCCGCATCCAATTGCAAGTCCATAAAAATTCATTATCCGGATCACTGACCTTTTCCGCATCCTTAAATACCTCATCCCAGGTCGTTGGCATTTCAGTAATTCCTGCTTCTTCCAGTTTATCCTTTCTGACGAACATCAATGTGGAAGAGCTGTAAAATGGTACATAATAATATTTATCATCAATTTTTGTTCCTTCATAACTGGCTTGCAGATATGGACGTTCTTCATCAATCTGATCAACAAGATCTGTCACATCATTACATGGAATATTCGGATAATAATTCAGAACTTTTGTAGTATCTGCAGAAATAATATCCGGAACGCTCTGACCTGCTTCAATTGCAGCATTAAGTTTTGTTACAAAATCTGTTGCAGCCACCATCTCACAATTTACAGTTACATTTTTCTCTTTTCCGTATTCTTTCAGCCTTTCTTCCATTTTTGTATTTGCATCATCGCTGAAAATTTTCTCTACCCATACTGTAATAGTTTTTTTATTCCCGGAATCTGCTGAAGCAGCCTGTGTATCCCCAGATGAGGTTTCTTCTACTTTGGAAGTATCAGTGGATTTTTCTGTTTCTCCGGAACTGCTGCCTCCGCATGCTGTAAATGAAAGTGCCAATGTACCTGCCATTACCATTGATAATAACTTTTTTTCTCATGTAGTAGTTCCTCCTTTTATTTATCTTTTTTCGTTTTTTATCAACCTTTTACACCACCGTCAGTCGCTCCGCCAACCAGACCGCTGGATGCCAGCATATATATTACAATAATCGGAATACCTGCAAGAACACCGCCTGCCATAAGCTGGTTCCATGGTGGCATGTCACCATAAATTAAACCTGAAATAACCAGCGGGAATGTCTGTACCTGACTTGATGTCAGGTTTACCAGAGCATACATGTATTCTCCCCAACACATTGCAAAAGTAAAAAATCGTAGTAGATATAATTCCCGGTAATGCCAATGGAAATACAATCTTATACATCGTTCCTATTCTGGAACAGCCATCTACCTTGGCCGCTTCTTCCAGTTCTTTTGGAACCGCTGCAATATGTGGAATCAGAATCCAGGCTACATAAGGTAAAGTAAACGTTGGATAAATTACAATTAATCCCCAGATTGTATTTGTAAGATGCATTTTCGATACCAGCATATATAACGGAATATATAAAACTGTAGTTGGCAGCAAATACATGAATAGCACGGACTTTGAAAAAATTCGTCTTCCCTTAAATTTCAACCTTGATAATGTATACGCAACAGGGTATGCTATTAAAATTGAAAATACAGAAACAGATACCGCAATAATCAAACTGTTTTTCATACTGGACAGAAAATTAGTATTATTTATTAAATAAGAATAGGCAGCCCCTGTAGGATGATGTGGTATAAGAGTCGGCACTTTTGCATAAATTTCAGAATCACTTTTAAAAGATGTATTGATCATCCAGTATATTGGAAACAGTGCTACAATCAGGCATATTATCAAATATACTCTTCCAAGTAATGCTGTTCCTTTTTTTTGCTTTCATATAATTCTCCTTTCATTTTCCTGTACACATTCAGCTGCCTGATCATTCACCTTCCGGAAGCATACGACGTGTAAGGATACTAATAAGAATCATAAGAACAGGCATTGCCAGTACTGCAACCGCAATACCACGTCCAAGCATCATACTTCTCATGGCTGTCTTGTAACTGTATACGTTCATAACCTCTGTCGTTCCGTTTGGTCCACCTCCGGTCAGTAACCATACAGTTTCAAATTCATTAATCGTCCAGATTGTACTCATAAGCGCTGATAAGATCGTTACATCTTTTACTTCTGGCAATGTAATGTGCCTGAATTTCTGCCATAAACCTGCTCCGTCAATTTCAGCAGCTTCATAATAATCTTTGGGAATTGTCTGCAGCTTTGCCAGAATCGATACCCCAAAGAATGGTGTTCCTCGCCATACGTTA
>ENA-OQDT01000965-OQDT01000965.1-human-gut-metagenome-genome-assembly--contig:-NODE-965-length-17859-cov-7.196819_pt1 | contig 17859 bp, 18 predicted proteins | sample MGYA00242786_ERZ504617 | MGnify/ENA primary metagenome ERZ504617 (study PRJEB26092, sample SAMD00036337) | human gut metagenome | host: Homo sapiens | study: EMG produced TPA metagenomics assembly of...
ACTCAACATCACCTTGTTGTGCTTTTCAACCTATCCTGAAGAAGATATTTTTCCGGAATGCTCATTTTGCTTTTTTTATCGAAAATTTTCAACCTTATCAACAGCAACTTCAAATGTTTATCCATTGGTACTGCAAGAACAGCCATATTAGTTTCCTCCTTCGTATTATTAATAGCACACCACACCCTTTTCTTTAGCATACAAATATCTGTATGCAACAAAAAAGTATTTATACTACCTGCTTAATTTTAAACTAATAAACATATCTTGTCAATGATATATTCACAAATAATCAAGAAAGACCATCCAAAACGGATGGTCTTTAAACAGCAACAACTATACAATTAAAAAAATCACCGAAACGCAAAAAAACAGCCCTCATGGCTGTTTTTTGGTGCCGGTGACCGGACTTGAACCGGTACGGTCGCAATGACCGAGGGATTTTAAGTCCCTTGTGTCTGCCTATTCCACCACACCGGCAAATATATTTGGTGACCCGGACGAGAATCGAACTCGTGTTACCGCCGTGAAAGGGCGGTGTCTTAACCGCTTGACCACCGGGCCAAATATGGTAGCGGAAATAGGACTTGAACCTACGACACTTCGGGTATGAACCGAATGCTCTAGCCAGCTGAGCTATTCCGCCATGTAAACATGAGGATTTCTAACCGAAATCAGCAAGATTTATTATAGGGCAAAAAGGACGATTTGTCAACACTTTTTTAAATTTTTTCAAAAAAAGTTTTTATTATTTTAAGAATCCGCTTTTCGGGCAGAAAATACATTTTTCCGCCCGAAATCACGAAGTAAATTTTAACAGTTTGTCAATTATTCAAGAAAAGCCGCACCGATAATGCCAGCATCATTGCCAAGGCTTGCCTTGCAGATGACTGTCTGCTTATCGTTATGCTTTGTATATCTTTCCTTTTCAACAATCGTACGGAGCGGAGCAAGAAGATTCTCACCCTGATTTGAAATACCGCCGCCGATACAAAGGATATCCGGCTGGAAAATATTAATAATATTCACAAGACCGCAAGCGAGATAACCGATATACTCGTCAATTACGGTTTTGGCATTTGCATCACCTGCAAGAACAGCATCAAACGCAGTCTTGCCTGTAACCTTGTTAATATCACCGTCACATGACTTAAGCATATAGCTGAAGTCGAAGTTCTCCTTGAGGATTTCCTGCTTTGTGAGGTTAATAAGACCTGTTGCAGACGCATACGCCTCCCAACAGCCCTTTCTGCCGCACGCACATTCCTTACCGTCTTTAACGATAACCATATGTCCAAGCTCAGCGCCTGCATAGTTAGAACCGCTGTAAATCTTGCCGTTAATAATGATACCGCCGCCGATACCTGTGCCGAGTGTTATTGCAATCGCATTTTTTGCACCCTTTGCACTGCCTGCAAGATACTCGCCGAGGGCAGCAGCGTTTGCATCGTTTTCAACGCAAATCTTTGTATTGAGTCTTTCCTCCATCATCTTGACAACCTGCCAGTTATGGAAGAAAAGATTAGCCGAATACTCTATAACGCCTGTTTTCGGATTAACCGCACCCGGTACACCGATACCGATTGACTCAATATCATCAATTGTGAGTTTTGCTTTTTCAATTGCCTTTAATGCAACATCTGCCATACTGTCGCAGATTTCGCTTTCGGGACGGGGCACATTTGTTTTACAGCTTGCCTTTGCGATAATTTCGTAATTTTCGTCAACAACACCGGCTACAATGTTTGTTCCGCCCAGATCAATTCCGAGTCTGTACATAAACTGTCGGCACATCCTTTTCTTTTATTTTATGCAAATATTTATGATTTATCAATTATGAATGATAAGAGTAGTTAGGAGCTTCTTTTGTAATCTGAATATCATGCGGATGGCTTTCACGCAGACCTGCACCTGAAATCTGAACAAATCTTGCCTTTTCATGAAGATCCTTGATTGTTGCACAGCCTGTGTAACCCATACCTGCACGAAGTCCGCCGAGCATCTGATAAATTGTGTCTGAAAGAGGTCCCTTGTAAGGTACACGACCTTCAACACCTTCGGGAACAAACTTGTTGTTACTTGCCTGGAAATATCTGTCTGCACTGCCTTTGCCCATTGCTCCGAGACTGCCCATGCCTCTGTAAACCTTAAACTGTCTGCCCTGATAGATTTCGTTGTCTCCGGGGCTTTCGGCACAACCTGCAACAAGTGAGCCGACCATTACAACACTGCCGCCTGCGGCAAGTGCCTTAACGATATCACCGCTGTACTTGATACCGCCGTCTGCGATTACAGGAATACCGTACTTTGACGCTTCACAAGCGGCGTCATAGATAGCTGTAATCTGAGGAACACCGATACCTGCAACGATTCTTGTTGTACAGATAGAGCCCGGACCGATACCAACCTTAATAGCGTCTGCGCCGGCGTCAATAAGAGCCTTTGCAGCTTCTGCCGTAGCAATGTTACCTGCGATAAGAGGGAGGTTCGGATATGCTTTCTTAACCTTTGCAACAGACTGAACAACATTTGAATTGTGACCGTGTGCAGAGTCAAGAACAACAACATCAACCTGTGACTCAATAAGAGCGGCAACTCTGTCAAGAACATCCTTTGTAGCACCGATAGCAGCACCGCAGATGAGTCTGCCCTTGTCATCACGGGCAGAGTTGGGATACTGAACGCTCTTTTCAATATCTTTGATTGTGATAAGTCCTTTAAGACTGCCGTCCTTGCCGACAATCGGGAGCTTTTCAATTCTGTGCTCACGGAGAATCTGCTGAGCCTGCTTAAGAGTTGTGCCGACAGGAGCGGTAACAAGGTTTTCGTGAGTCATAACAGCAGAAATCGGCTGTGCAAAATCGGCGCTTGTCATAAAACGCATATCACGGTTTGTAATAATGCCGACAAGCTTGCCGTCACGGCAAATCGGAACACCTGAAATTTTGTACTTACCCATAAGTTCATCTGCATCTCTTACCGTGTTCTCGGGAGAAAGGAAGAACGGATTAACGATAACACCGTTTTCACTTCTCTTTACTCTGTCAACCTGATCTGCCTGCTTTTCAATTGACATATTCTTATGAATAATACCAACGCCACCCTCACGAGCCATGGCAATTGCCATATCTGTTTCGGTAACGGTATCCATAGCGGCTGTCATAAGCGGAGTGTTAAGCTTGATTGTCTTGGTAAGATGAGTTGACACATCAACATTCTTGGGTTCAACATCTGATTCGCCCGGAATAAGGAGAACATCGTCGAATGTAAGGCCCTTCTTGCCAAATTTTTCGTCATAACTTGTATTCAGCATATTATTCCTCCATACTACAAAATTCGATTTTTATTGTTACCTATTATTATAACAAATCGACCTGTGATTATCAAGACAGAAAAAGTTTTTTTAAACAAAAAATTTGTAATTCATTTTTCTGTATTGACAATATGTTCCGTAAATTATAAAATAGTATTGTATTGCCTGTTTTACTGAATATTTGCTTTATTTTGGTTACCGTGACAGGCTTATTATGTGATAACAGAGGTATAAAATGAACATAACAAAACAGATTTTTAAAAAAAGCGTTTTAGTCGGTACAATCGCTCTTTCGATTGCAGTATTTGCAGGGTGTTCCGACTCGGCAAATTCTTCAACAGCTGATACCACAAAACCCACTGAAGCTCAGACAACCGTACAGGCTACTGAAGGCACTGCAAAATCCGGTACGACGAATGAATCGTTTGACTTGAAATCATTGCATACCTGCAAAGAAAATGACGAAGATGACCTTGTAGGCACATGGCAGATAACCTCGGGCGAGGGTTCGCAGTATGCAAGCTTTTACTATATGTTTAATGGCGAGGGCAAGTCTATACTCATCAGCGGAACTTCGGGATATTTCGGCAAATACAGCTACGATACCGATGATGACAACAATCCGACATTTACCACAAAGCTTGTTTTCGGACTGAACGGAACCTACACCTACAAGCTTTCAGATGACAAAAAAACTGCCGAGCTGACAAATACGGATACAAAGGCGGTTTCAACGCTCAAGAAAACAGACGATCCCGACTTTATTCCCACCCCTGACAAAGACGCATCAATTGATGATAAGCTTGTAGGCTGTTGGAAATCAGAAAGCGGTGAGTATCTCTGCTTCGACAAGAGCGGAATTATGTATCAGAATCTTTTTGACTATATGTTTGCATATTCAAACTACACGGCAAGCGAAGGTAAAATTGTTTCAACATACACAACCTCCGACAAAAAAACAACAGATAAATACACATACTCTGTTGACGGCGACACTCTTACACTCAACAATGATACATACTCAAGAATTTCTTTCAGTGATTTAAAGTGATGAATCACCGTTGATCCAATGTTGAAAACTTTTCGTATTTTCTTAACATCATAACAACAATCCCCGAACACAAAAATGTTCGGGGATTTCTAATTTTCAGAAAGTTATTAACATTTTATCCATACGGTCTTAAAATGTCAAAAGGCGGAAGATTTCTGACAACTCCGAAAACGAGCAGTATTCCTATCAGCACAAATGTCAGAACCGTGTCAAATTTTTTCAGAGTAAGCCTGCCGTATCTTATGTAGCCGTAAAGCATTTTTTCCGAGCAGATAGAGAATGAACGGTGAGATTACAAACAAAACCTGATTGCACTCAAAAGCACCCTTAAAATCAAGCCTTACAATATGAGTCAACATTCCCGTAACACCGCAGCCTGGGCAATAAAGTCCCGTTATCTTTCGGAATACACACGGAATTGCAAAGCCGGTAAACGAAACAATTAAATAATATAAAACACCGGCTGCGACCAAAATAATCGCAGCCGTTGAAAATTTTAATAATCTTTTTTCATTGATTACTGTGGAGGAAGCATCTTGTTAAGCTCACTCTGCATAAGAGCATAAGAAACAATGCTAAGACCAAAGATTGAAAGTATAAGATAAAGTACCGAAGCACTTGAATCAACCATAATACCTCTCTGCATCTTTGCTTCATTGAGCTTTTCGCCCTGCTTGTAGCACCAGTAATAACCGTAAATACCGCAAGTCACAAGTGTGAGCAAGAATACAACTCCGCCTGATGTACCGTCCTGCTGATGACCGGAAACATAGTTCGTTTCGTCATTAAGCATGATAAGCCAGTAAATTCCGTAAATACCGCAAGTGATGATTGAAAGAAGAATTGCAATACCTACACTTCTCTGTTTCATAATAATTACCTCCGTTAACCTCTTTCAAGGGATTTTAGCAAGGTAAATTATACCATTAGTACGGTACAATGTCAATATAATTTTGTTTTGATATTTGCTATAGTTTGCTGATTTTTGTGAGAACACAGTATGTTGATTACTTGATAACCTCCATACCGCCCATGTAAGGACGAAGAGCCTCAGGAATTCTGATTGTGCCGTCTTCGTTAAGGTTGTTCTCAAGGAACGCAATGAGCATTCTCGGAGGTGCAACAACCGTGTTGTTAAGAGTATGTGCAAAGTATTTCTTGCCGTCCTCGCCTGCAACTCTGATTTTAAGGCGGCGAGCCTGTGCGTCACCGAGGTTTGAACATGAACCAACCTCAAAATATTTCTTCTGACGAGGTGACCAGGCTTCAACATCAAGTGAACGAACCTTGAGGTCAGCAAGGTCGCCCGAACAACATTCGAGTGTACGAACAGGAATATCCATTGAACGGAAAAGGTCTACTGTGTTCTTCCAAAGCTTGTCAAACCACATTTTGCTGTCCTCAGGCTTACAAACAACAATCATTTCCTGCTTTTCAAACTGATGAATTCTGTAAACGCCTCTCTCCTCAATGCCGTGAGCACCCTTTTCTTTTCTGAAGCAAGGCGAATAGCTTGTGAGAGTGTAAGGAAGATTTTCTTCCTTGTTGATTGTGTCAATGAACTTACCAATCATTGAATGTTCGCTTGTGCCGATAAGATAAAGGTCCTCGCCCTCAATCTTGTACATCATTGAATCCATCTCGGCAAAGCTCATAACGCCTGTTACAACATTACTTCTGATCATAAAAGGCGGTACACAGTATGTGAAACCTCTGTTAATCATAAAATCACGGGCATATGCGATTACTGCACTGTGAAGTCTTGCAATATCGCCCATAAGATAATAGAAACCGTTACCCGCAACCTTTCTTGCAGCATCAAGGTCGATACCGTTGAATTTTTCCATAATCTCTGTGTGATAAGGAATTTCAAAATCAGGTACAAACGGATCGCCGAACTTCTCAATTTCAACATTCTGACTGTCATCCTTACCAATCGGAACAGACGGATCAATAATGTTTGGAATCTGCATCATGATTTCCGTTACCTTTGCAGAAAGGTCTGCCTCCTGCTTTTCAAGCTCTGCAAGCTGCTCTGCCTGCTTTGTAACCTCTTCTTTAAGAGCCATACCCTCTTCTTTTTTGCCCTGAGCCATAAGAGAGCCAATCTGCTTTGAAATTTTGTTTCTGTTTGAACGGAGTTCATCAGCCTGTTTTTTAACGGCTCTGCTCTGCTCATCAAGCTCAATTACCTGATCAACAAGCGGAAGCTTGTAATCCTGAAACTTCTTTTTGATATTTTCTTTTACTGCGTCGGGATTTTCTCTTAAAAATTTAATATCTATCATTTTAAAATACCTCTTTATGTAATGTTATTTAAGTTTGTTTGAAAGCTCTGTCAGTTCTTCGTCCGAATAGAATTCAATCTGAAGAACACCGCCCTGCTTGCCCTTGCTCTTTGAAACGCTGATTTTTCGTCCAAGGCTTTCCGAGAGTGCAAGTTCAACCATGCTGTAAAACGAAGGCTTTTTCTCAGGCTTCTCTTCCTTATGAACTGTCGGTTTTTTCTTGCAGATTTTCTCAACCTGTCTTACCGAAAGATCTTTTGCAACAATTTCATCTGCAAGCTCCGTCATAAGTTCTTCATTCTCAAGCGTAAGCAATGCTCTTGCATGACCTGCCGAGATTTTGCCGTCTTTGAGATATTCCATTATATTATCGGGAAGTTTAAGAAGTCTTAATGCATTTGCAACTGCGGGACGGGATTTTCCGACCGACTTTGCAACTTCTTCCTGCGAAAAACCATGTTCATCAATAAGAGCCTTGTAGCCGAGAGCCTCTTCAACAGGGCTTAAATCCTCACGCTGAAGATTTTCGATAAGAGCAATCTCCATTGTTTCGGTATCGGTAAGCTCCTTTATTATAACAGGGACTTCGGTAAGGCCTGCCATACGGCTTGCTCTGTATCTTCTTTCACCTGCAACAATCTGATAACCGCCGAGTGTAAGCGGACGAACAAGCAACGGCTGTAAAAGTCCGTGCTGTGAAATACTCTCTGCAAGCTCCGACAAAGCCTGTTCGTCAAATTCTTTTCTCGGCTGAGTGCGGTTCGGTTCAATCTCCGAAATTTTAAGTGTTACTGTTCCGCCCTCTGTTTCGGAATCGTTCTCTATAAATATTGCGTTAAGGCCTTTTCCAAGACCACCGAGTTTTTTTGCCAAATCAGCCTCTCTCCTTTCCGACTATTTCCTCGGCAAGTGCCATATATGCCTGACTGCCCTTACAGGATTTGTCGTAGTAGATAACAGGCATACCAAAGCTCGGTGCTTCGGAAAGTCTTACTCCCCTCGGAACAACTGTTTTGAAAACCTTTCGTGGGAAGAATTTTTTCACTTCATCTACTACCTGTTGTGTAAGATTAAGTCGTCCGTCATACATTGTTAGCAGAACGCCTTCAATTTCAATTGATTCGTTGTACTGTCTTTTTATTCTTCTTACCGTGTTAATAAGCTGTGACAATCCCTCAAGTGCATAATATTCGCATTGAATCGGCACAAGAAATGTGTCGGCAACCGTCAATGCATTTGCCGTGATAAGTCCGAGTGACGGAGGACAGTCGATGATTATGTAATCATAATACTGCTTTATCGGGAGCAAAGCATTCTTTAAAAGTGCCTCTCTGTGCGGTTTTTCTGCAATTTCAAGCTCTGCGGCAGCCAAATCAAGGCTTGACGGAAGAATATGCAGATTGTCATACGGGGTTGTAAGAACACATTGTTCGGCTTTTGCACCGTCAACAAGAATTGAGTAAGTTGAAAACTTAACTTTGCTCTTATCAATGGCTACACCGCTTGTGGCATTTCCCTGTGGATCAGCGTCAACAAGCAATGTTTTCTTTCCCATTTTTCCCAGACAAGCCGCAAGATTAACGGAGGTTGTGGTCTTTCCCACACCTCCCTTTTGGTTTGATATTGCAATTATTTTTGCCAAAAAATCACCTTGTCTTTTGTTTTTATGATTTTTATATCTTTTACTTTAAAATTATATCATAATGCACACCATTTTTAAAGCTATTTTGAAGATTTTTTGGGATTTAATGCAACTTTTTTTCTTAATCAAAAGCAAATGTTTCACGTGAAACATTTCCTGTGTAACCAAAAAATAAAAACTATACAACGCAAAAAGCCGCACATTACTGTGCGACTCTTTGCAAGGGGTTTAGATAAGGAAATGGGTATGAGTGGAACGGATGCTTTCGCACCCTCTGAAAAGTGAATTAAGCAGTTTTTTCTGCATCAGGCTTTTGATGTCTTTTAGGAATCCGAATTGTGTATTCAATAAAATTGTCTGTGTCTTTTTTGTCTGATTGTGCGTCGATTCCTGCAAGACGCATTGTATCAATAGCCTTGTTGATTGTGTTAAGAAAAATTCGTAAGTCTTTTATCACCGCTTTGCTTGTACCTTTGGATTTTGTTGTTTTTGGTACTGAATTAATTAAAATGCCGACGAGTTCATCAGTCTGACTTGTGTTGAGATTCTCCGAAATTATTTTTGACAGAGCCTCATGTCTTAAAGCGTCATCTTCAATTCTTAAAAGAGCCCTTGCGTGTCTTTCGCTCAATCCTGCATTTACAATCCATTCCTGCTCCTCATATGTAAGGCGAAGAAGTCTTAGCTTGTTTGCAATTGTTGATTGGCTTTTGCCCAGTCGGTTCGCTGCTTCCTCTTGGGTAAGACCGTAGCGCCTGATCAGCTTTGAAATCCCGCGAGCTTCCTCGAATATACCGAGGTCGCTTCGCTGGAGATTTTCAAGGAGAGCATAAATGGCTGACTCTTTTTCTGAACACTTTAAAACGATGCACGGCACCTTTCGTAATCCTGCCAAAACCGATGCCCTGAGGCGGCGCTCACCTGCCACAAGTTCATACTCCGCAGCCGAGATTTTTCTCACCGACAACGGCTGCAAGATACCGTTTTCGCTGATTGATGCGGAGAGAGCGGCAAGTTCGGTTTCGTCAAAGGTTTTGCGAGGTTGTGCTTTGTTCGGTCTGATTTTAATAATCGGAATCTCTAAAACTTTATTATCGTTTTTGAGCATAAAATTCAACCGCATCGCCTCAATGTTCGTTAGCATCAGGGGTTGTCCCTGTGCTATTATAATAACATAGACACGGTGCGGTTGTTGTCGCTTTGTGAGCAACTTTTTTAAGAAGTTTTACCACAAAATGGTAATTTATCAAAAAAGCTGTCGATATTTATCACAACGGTTGTGACTTTATTTTTCCCGAAATTCTCGGGTATTGTTTTGGTGTGGGTTTTACCTTTTTGATTACAATGATTGTACGCTCGCCATCGTCACACGGAAGATTAAACCTGTGAACCTTTTCAACCTTACCGCCGAGTAATTTCAAAGCATTCTCTGCTCCGTCAAGTTCTTCATCGGCATTCGGTCCTTTCATTGCTACAAATAAACCGCCTACCTTGACATACGGCAAGCAGTATTCGCAGAGAACATTCAACCTTGCAACTGCTCTTGAAACGGCAATATCAAACTTTTCACGATAAAGCTTATTTTTACCGCCCTCCTCTGCCCTGCTGTGAACAAGTTCGGAATCAAGCCCTATATCGTTAAGAACTGTATCGAGAAATGTAAGTCTTTTGTTAAGGCTGTCAAGAAGCGTCAGCTTAATGTCAGGTCTTGCAATTTTCAGCACAACACCCGGAAAACCGGCACCTGTTCCCACATCAATAATGCTTGCATTCTTCTTTACATCAACAAAGTTGTAAAGTGTAAGGCTGTCGGCAAAATGCTTGATTGCAACACCGTGTTCATCGGTTATTGCAGTAAGATTCATCTTTTCGTTCCACTCAACAAGCAATTTAAAGTAGATTTCAAACCTTTGGAGCATTTCATCGTCAAGTTTGGTTTTAAAACCATCAGTAACGGTAGTAAGAGTATCTTTAATTGCCATTACTGCCTCCTGTTGTTCTGAGCAAGCCAGATAAGAAGTACACTGATATCCGCAGGAGAAACGCCCGAAATTCTTGACGCCTGTCCTATATTGAGCGGTTTAATCTTATTAAGCTTTTCCCTTGCCTCAAGTCGAAGTCCCTCAATTTCGTTATAATCAAAATCTTTCGGTAACTGTTTTACCTCAAGTTTTTTCATTTGCTCAACCTGTTTAAGCTGTTTTTGAATATAGCCCTCATACTTAATTTCAATTTCAACCTGTTCAAAGATATTCGGATCAAGCTCCGGTCTTGTTTTGTCAATGTTCTTGAGTGCATCATAACCAAGCTGAGGCCGTTTCATAAGGTCAATAAGTCGTACACCCGAAGTAATTTCAGATGTTTCACGTGAAACAAGTATCTCATTTACCTCATCAGTAGGTGAAATGACCGTACTTTTAAGTCTGTTAAGTTCTTCTTTTTTAAGCTCCTGTTTTTTAAGAAACTTTTCGTATCTTTCGTCACTTATAAGACCAATTCTGTGACCGAGAGGAGTCAGCCTTTCGTCGGCATTATCCTGACGAAGCACAAGTCTGTACTCACTTCTTGAAGTCATCATTCTATACGGCTCATTTGCTCCCTTTGTAACAAGGTCATCAACAAGTGTGCCTATATAGCTTTCCGAACGGTCGAATATAACAGGCTCTCTGCCGAGAACCTTCATTGCGGCATTAATACCTGCAACAAGTCCCTGAGCCGCAGCCTCCTCATAACCTGAAGAGCCGTTGAATTGACCAGCACCGAAAAGTCCTTCAAAATCTTTAAATTCAAGTGTCGGGTTCATTGCAAGCGGATCAACACAATCATATTCAATCGCATAAGCAGGTCGCATAATAAGGCAATGTTCAAGACCTTTTATTGTGTGGTAGAATTTAAGCTGAACTTCTTCCGGAAGTGACGAGCTCATTCCCTGAAGATACATTTCCTCGGTATCAAGTCCGCACGGCTCAATAAAAAGCTGATGTCTTGGCTTATCCTTAAAACGCATAATCTTATCTTCAAAGCTTGGACAATAACGGGGACCAACACCCTCAATTTTACCGGCATAAAGCGGAGAACGATTGATATTTTCAAGAATAATCTGCTTTGTTTCGTCATTTGTCCAACTGACATGGCATTCAACCTTGTTTTCACCGAGATTTTCAGTTTCATAAGAGAACGGCTGCGGAGGTTCATCACCTTTTTGAACTTCAAGCTCAGAAAAATCAATTGAACTTTTCAGAACTCTTGCAGGCGTACCTGTCTTAAATCTTCTCAAAGGCAGACCGAGTTTTTTAAGGCTTGCACCGAGAAACGCGGCAGGGAAAATTCCGTCGGGGCCGCTTTCATATGAAACCTCACCGACAAAAATTCTGCCGCCGAGATATGTACCCGTTGCAATAATAACGGTCTTGCACTTAAATACGGCAAGCATTCTTGTAGTAAGATTATAACCGCCCTCCGTCTTTTCAATATCCGTAATTTCAGCCTGACGAAGGTCGAGATTTTTCTGTAATTCAATCTTATGTTTCATAACGGAAGAATATTTTCTTCTGTCAATCTGTGCTCTCAGCGAATGAACAGCCGGACCTTTTCCCCTGTTAAGCATTCTGGACTGCAAAAAACATTCATCGGCAGTCTTTCCCATTTCACCGCCGAGTGCGTCAATCTCACGGACGAGATGTCCTTTTGCTGTTCCTCCGATTGACGGATTGCAGGGACAGTTTCCGACCGCATCCATATTTATGGTAAATATTGCAGTTTTACAGCCAAGCCTTGCCGCCGCAAGAGCCGCCTCGATTCCGGCGTGACCTGCACCGACTACTGCAACATCATATTCACCTGCAAAATAATTCATAATATCACCTATTTTCCTACGCAGAAGTTGTGAAACACCCTATCCACAACCTCATCACTTGTTCTCTCACCAGTTAATTCAAGTAAGTGTGAAATTGCATCCTCAATTGAAACTGTTACTGCGTCAAATGTCATACCGCATTTAAGTGCGTTCATTGCCTCAATAACCGAATCAAGTGCATTTTTAACGGCAATTCGCTGTCTTTCATTTGAGAGAACGCCTTCACTCGGATTAAAGTTTTGAGTTCCTGCAATTTTTTCAACAGCCTTTGTTAATTCATCTCTGCCGTCATCCACTGATTGCAGATATATATACTATTATATTTTATATTTTTACTGATATATTCTATATCAAGCTTATTGTCAAGATCAGTCTTATTAATTACGGCAATTGAAGGCACAAGCTTTGCAGACTCAATGAGTGCATAATCGTCCTCGTCAAGTTCTCTGCTGTTATCAAAAACAGCAAGCAAAAGACCGCATTGTTCAAGTCTTTTTCTCGCTCTGTCAACACCGATTTTCTCAACCGTATCATCAGTATCACGAAGTCCTGCCGTATCGCTGAGATTCAGAACAACATCGCCCACAGTTACCGTATCTTCAACAATATCTCTCGTAGTTCCGGGAATATCGGTTACAATACTCTTTTCATATCCCGAAAGCAAATTCATAAGTGTGCTTTTTCCTACATTCGGTCTGCCGGCAATTACGGTATCAATGCCTTTTTTTACCGCCTGACCGCAGTCATAGCTGTCAAGTAAGGACTTAAAACACTTGATTGCATTGTCACAGGTTTCAATTACGGAATCAGCCGTAACCTCGGCAATATCCTCCTCGGGATAATCTGCCCACGCAGAAAGGTGAGCCGCCATTAAGAGGAGGTCATTTTTTACACCGTCAATTTTCTTGCGCAAAGCGCCCTCTTTTACACAAAGAGCAGACCTTGCCGCACCCCTGCTTTTAGCGCTTATAATATCAATTACAGCCTCTGCTTCGGTGAGGTCGATTTTGCCGTTTAGAAATGCTCGCTTTGTAAATTCTCCTGCCCGTGCCGGAACGGCGCCGGCATTGAGAACGGCACGCAGAACTCTTTTTGTAATGTAAAGTCCGCCGTGGCACGAAAGCTCAACAACATCTTCGCCCGTATAGCTGTGAGGTGCCTTAAAAACAAGTGCAACCGCCTCGTCAATATCTTCACCGTCTTCCGAAATTTTACCGAACGATGCCGTATAGCCTTTCATCTCAGTAACCTTTTTACCCGAAACGGAGTTAAAAACTTTGTCTGCAATTTGAAGTGCATCGTCACCCGAAATTCTAATAACGCCGATACCGCCCTCTCCCTGAGCGGTACTTATTGCGGCAACTGTATCGTAATTCATAAAATCACCAAGAAAAAAGGGCGGTTAAAAACCGCCCTGTAATTATTTGTCTATTCTTCCGTAAAGACCTGTTGCACCGCCCTCGTTAAGGGGCTTTCTGTCAGGATTTGCGGGAGTGTTATGCTCGGAACGGTTTGCGCTGTATGGGCGTCTGCCGCCTCTGCCTCTGTTGTTGTAACCGCCGTTTCTGCGAACGGGCTTTGCCTTTGGATCAGGACCGATAACAACATGGCGGTTTGCGTTTTCGCCTTCGCTCCATGAAATAGCACCGTTTACCTTCTGAACAGAAGTGTGAATAATTCTTCTCTCATAAGGATTCATTGGCTCAAGATTTGTCTTTCTGCCTGTTTTAACAGCTTTGAAAGCAAGCTTTCTACCGAGAATTTCAAGAGTCTTTTCTCTCTTTTCTCTGTAGTTTCCGGTATCAATAGTTACCTTAAAATAGCTGTTGTCAGAGTGGTTGGCAACAAGGCTTGTAAGGTACTGAAGTGAGTCAAGTGTTTCACCTCTTCTGCCGATTACAAAACCGACATCCTCACCCGAAAGATTGAACTCGATACCGCCTTCAATTTCTTTCTTCTCTATCACAACGCTTTCAAGCTTCATGTTGTCGAGAACATCTCTCAAAAACTGTTCAGCTTTTTCTGCAGGAGTTTCTTTGAGAGTAACCTTAACCTTTGCAGGCTGACCTCCGAAAAGACCGAATTTCTTCTTTTCGGCTCTCTGGATAACCTCAAAATCAACCTCTGCGTTTTCGTCAAGACCAAGCTGCTTTTTTGCATCGTTCAATGCGTCAACTTCGTTATCGCCAATGCCGATAGCTTCTTTAATCACAATATCACCTGATTTCAAACTTCTACTTCTTTTTCTTCTTTTTGGAATTTGTATTTTCTTCTGCACTCTCTGAAAGACCGTGCGGAACATAGTTATACTTAACAAGAGCCTCCTGCTCAAACATAAGAGCGGCGTGTCTTGCTTCGGATGTTGCTGTCATTCTCTGAGGGCTGAAAAGCTTGCCCACGATAACCGACTGAACAAGGCTTACGAGTGAAGATACAATCCAGTAAAATGCAACGGCTGACGGAACAATGTAGGCGATATATGCCGAGAAAAGCGGCATTGCATACATCATAACCTTCATACAGCCCTGCTGTTGCTGCATAGGATTGTTCTTTCCGTTGATTCTCATTGTGATAAACTGTGTAAGTACGTTTGATGCAAAACATATTACAGGGAAAAGAATCATCGGACTCCAAAGACCGTAGTCCTGCGGAATTGCGAAAAGGTTCATACCGAATGTATTAAATCCCTTTTCAAACATAGTGATTGTATTGAGCTGGTCGGCAGAAAAAATATTCTGAATAGCGTCAATATTTTGAAAACAGCTGAAATCCTTCAAAAAATAAATTTCCTGATATGTGGCATTGGTTGCGCCCGACGCCGCAGTATATCCGGGAATTGTATTTACATAGTTAAGAGCTTCGGTTACCTTTGCGCTGTCGATATGAAGTGTGTTTGTAAGCGGATATGCAACAGCGTAGAATACTCCGAAAAGAACAAGGAACGGAACAATCATCGTAAGACAGCCGCCTGTCGGCTTTACGCCCTCTTTTTCATATAGCTTAGATATTTCTTCCTGTGCCTTTTGTCTGTTATTTTTATATTTTTCCTGAATTTCCTTTTGTTTTTTGGAAAGTCTTGCGGTACCTGCCATTGATTTTTGCTGTTTGATTGTAAAAGGAAACATACAAAGTCTTACAATAATTGTAAAGACGATAATTGACAGTCCGAAATCTTTAAGAAGATAGAAAGCTCCCCACAGCACATAGCCGAGCAAGCTTCCAAGAAAACCAAAGATCTGCATACGGTTACCTCACTTTAATTTCTTACTCTTTGGCTTTTTTTCCGGAACGGGATCATACCCGCCCTTTGAAAACGGATTGCAGCGCAGAATACGCCAAACGGTAAGCGCTGTGCCCTTGAGTGCACCAAACCTTTCAATTGCCTCAATACCGTATTGCGAACAAGTCGGAATGTATTTACAATGACTTGCCGTCAACGGAGAAACTGAGGTCCGGTAAAACCTGATAATTGCCAGAAGAATTCGTTTCATAAAACTATCCCTCTTTAAGAACACCTGCAAGCGAAAGCTGTTTTTTCATTTCCTTGTAAACAACAGTGCTTTTAACATAGGGTGTTTTACCTCTGGCAACAAAAACAAAGTCATATCCTTTTTTTATATCGGGATAAAGTTTGTAATAAGCCTCTCTTATTACCCTCCTTGACCTTGTGCGCCTTACGGCTTTTCCGATTTTTTTGCCGGTGGTTATTCCAAAACGCAGGTTATCGGATTTATTCTTTAACACATAAGTTACCAAAACAGGACCAACAAAGGATTTTCCACGTCTGTAAAGTCCGGAAAAATCCCTGTTATCCTTCAAAGTGATATATTCACTCATAAATTTACCACCTTGCAAACAGGTGCATTAAAAAAATGAAAAGACCACCGGTTAAAAGTGGTCTTCTCTTTAATAAGACAACCTTTTTCTACCTTTAGCTCTTCTTCTGGCTAAAACTTTCTTGCCGTTAGATGTAGACATTCTCTTTCTGAAGCCTACCGGCAATTCATAGTTCTTTGTAGGGGCGGACGACTCTGTCCGCCCCGATGGAACGTTGCCGGATTATGATAGTCTTACTTGTCTTGCAGGCAAGCAATACCGGGAAGCTCCAGACCCTCGAGGAATTCGAGAGACGCGCCGCCGCCGGTCGAGATGTGGGTGATCTTGTCGGCAAAGCCGAGCTGCTCGCAGGCTGCTGCGGAGTCGCCGCCGCCGACAATCGTGAAAGCACCGTTAGCAGTAGCTTCGGCAACTTTTTCTGCGAGGTCGCGGGTACCTTCTTTGAAGTTGTCCATTTCGAAAACGCCGACCGGACCGTTCCAAATGATCGTCTTGGCGTCTTTCAGGTATTCAGCAAGCATTTTGCTGGTCTTCGGACCGATATCGAGAATCATTTCGTCTGCTTCGATATCGTCAAGATCACAGATTCTGAAGCCGGCGTCATATCCAATATGGTGGGCCACAACAACGTCAACCGGAAGAGGAAGATGACCACCTTTCTCTTTCATGATCTTCATGACTTCTTTGCATTCGCCGACAAGGGCAGGCTCAGCCAAAGAAGTACCGATGTGATGACCTTCAGCCAAAAGGAACGTGTTGGCAATACCGCCGCCGACAATCAAGGTATCAACCAGCGGAGCCAGATGCTTCAAAATGGTGAGCTTCGTGGAAACCTTGGAACCGCCGACGATAGCAACCAGCGGACGTTTGGCTTCGGCAACAGCCCTTTGTCAGAGCCTTGATTTCTTTGGCAAGCAGAGGACCAGCGCAGGCGACTTCGGCTTCGCGGGCCAGACCGTCAGTGGTGGCCTGAGCGCGGTGAGCGGTTCCGAAAGCGTCGTTAACGTAGACACGCAAAGCTTGCCATCTTCTAACGAGTTCGGGATCGTTTTTCTTCTCGCCGACATGCCTCGGCAGTTTTCAAGAATCACGACTTCACCCGGCTTTACGTCAACGCCTGTGAGCCAGTCTTTTTCAAAACCGGATCGGCATGCCGAGCATCTGCCGAACGTTTCGGCAACTTTAGCCAGACTGTCCTGTTCTGTGAGTTCGCCTTCCTTAGGACGACCCAGGTGAGAGCAGACCATCACGCCGGCGCCGCCCTTCAGAGCCATCTTCACGGCAGGCATGGATTCTTTCAAGCGATGGTTATCAGTAACGTTGCCTTCTGCATCGCGGGGAACATTCATGTCGGCACGAATAAAAACACGCTTTCCTTCAAGCGCGCCTTCATTGACTAATTCTTCAAGTGTTTTGACTTTCATGGATCTTCTTTCCTGTTAAACCAAACCCCGACAATGCGGGGTTTGATCAAAGTGATTTTAAGAATTACTTCGCGTTGTACATCGCAACAGCGGTGTCGAGCATTCTGCAGGAGAAGCCCCACTCGTTGTCATACCAAGCAACAGCTTTCACCAGCGTACCGTCGATGACCTTAGTCAGAGTGGCATCGAAAATGGAGGAGAAGGAAGTGTGGTTGAAGTCGGAAGAAACCAGCGGCAGTTCGTTGTAGCCGAGAATGCCTTTAAGTTCGGGGCTTTCGGAGGCTTCCAGAATGATCTTGTTGACTTCTTCAACGGTTGTCGGACGCTTAGCGTTGAAGGTAAGGTCGGCAACGGAAACGTTCAGAGTCGGAACGCGCATGGCGTAACCGTCAAGCTTGCCCTTCAGTTCGGGGATCACGACACCGACGGCCTTGGCAGCACCGTCTTC
>ENA-OQDT01000972-OQDT01000972.1-human-gut-metagenome-genome-assembly--contig:-NODE-972-length-17798-cov-6.417973_pt1 | contig 17798 bp, 16 predicted proteins | sample MGYA00242786_ERZ504617 | MGnify/ENA primary metagenome ERZ504617 (study PRJEB26092, sample SAMD00036337) | human gut metagenome | host: Homo sapiens | study: EMG produced TPA metagenomics assembly of...
GATGATATATTCTTAATACAACGGTTTGGCAATATAGCAATTGCACCGAGAGTAAACTTCCTGCTAAAGTGTAAAAAAAGTTAGTTTTTCTTGATACTCAAATACTCACCTTCCTTATTATAATAGTGGATTTTTTATATAAAAGTAAGAGTTTGAATTAAAGGAAACTCTTACTTTATTATACTACATTCTTAATTCAAATAAAGCGAAAAAATCTTAATGTTTAATTATAGAAGAAGTGGCTTATCTCTTAAAAATGTTTCACGTGAAACATTTTTGATCTGCACAATCGAATCCGCACCCTGCGCGTGTAATATAGTTATTTACGAAACGCAGTACTAGAAATAAAAGAGAAAACACAATGTTTCACGTGAAACATTTTAGAAAATGAGGAAATGAAAAGGAAGATGTTTCGTTACTGTTCACTCCCGTGTCAATCACTTCGCTGATTGACACGGAGGATGCATGTTTTGGCTTGAATGCATCTCACTCTATCGCCAAAGGCGATTTAAAATGGCGAGATGCGTTGCTGGTCGCACATTGTGTGAACAGTAACGATGTTTCACGTGAAACATTTGATTAGTTCTAGATTAATGAAAAGAAAGGTGATATAATAATGAATGTCCGAGAGAAAGGAGTAAAAATAATGGGTAGAGTGATAGCAATTGCGAATCAGAAAGGTGGAGTTGGTAAGACTACAACAGCAATCAACTTATCGGCCTCTTTAGCTAGTTCGGGAAAAAAAGTGCTTGCTATAGATATGGATCCTCAGGGAAATATGTCCAGTGGATTGGGCGTTGATAAGAATGAGGTTGAAAAGACAATTTATGAACTTATTATTGGTAAGTGTAAAATTGAGGAGTGTATTTGCAAGGAACCAATAGAAAATCTGAGTGTAGATGTGCTTCCGTCAAGTATTGATTTATCAGCCGCTGAGATTGAACTGATTGGCGTTGACAATAAGGAATATATTTTACGAGATGAAGTTGAAAAGATAAAAGATAATTATGACTTTATAATTATTGACTGCCCTCCGGCATTGAGCATGCTTACAATTAATGCAATGACTACTTCTGACTCGGTGATTGTTCCAATTCAGTGTGAGTATTATGCACTGGAAGGATTAAGTCAATTGATGCATACGATTGAACTTGTTCAGGATAGACTGAATCCGAAACTTGAAATGGAAGGTGTCGTATTTACAATGTACGATGCAAGAACAAATTTATCATTACAGGTAGTGGAAAATGTAAAGGATAATCTGAACCAAAATATTTATAAGACAATTATTCCGAGAAATGTCCGACTGGCTGAAGCACCAAGTTATGGACTCCCAATCAATCTGTATGATCCAAAATCCAAAGGAACAGAGAGTTACATGCTTTTAGCAGAAGAAGTGATTAATAAAGGAGAATAAGTATGCCTGTGAAGAAGAGCGGACTTGGAAAAGGATTGGATAGTCTAATCCCAAACAAAAACGTTAAAAGCGCAAAACCTTCTGTAAAAGCGGACGAGAAAAAGGCAACTCCGAAAGAAGAAATTTTAGAGGCAGGACCGATCATGGTGAAAATAAATAAAGTTGAACCAAATCGGGATCAGCCGCGGAAAGATTTTGATGAAGATGCATTGATGGAACTTGCAGATTCAATTAAGCAGTTTGGTGTATTGCAGCCGATTCTTGTTCAGAAGAAGAAGGACTATTATGAGATTATTGCCGGTGAGAGAAGATGGCGCGCAGCAAAGCTGGCAGGATTGAAAGAAGTGCCAATTATCGTAAAAGAATTTACGGAGCAGGAAATCGTTGAGATTTCTTTGATTGAAAATATTCAGAGAGAAAATCTGAATCCGATTGAAGAAGCAATGGCTTATAAGAGACTGTTGAAAGAATTCAACTTGAAACAGGATGAAGTTGCCGAACGAGTGTCAAAGAGCAGAACTGCGGTTACGAACTCAATGAGATTATTAAAACTGAATGAACGAGTTCAGCAGATGATCATTGACGATATGATCAGTACAGGCCATGCAAGAGCTCTTTTGGCAATCGAGGATGAAGAGCAGCAGTACATGCTTGCCAATAAAATCTTTGATGAGAAGCTTAGTGTTCGCGAGACAGAGAAACTGGTGAAGGCTCTGAAGAATCCAAAAAAGGAAGAAAAAAAGCCGGAAGTAGAAAATCAGTTCGTATACACAAATCTTGAAGAGCAGATGAAGAGTCTGATCGGTACAAAAGTAAGTGTTCACGCGAAAGCAAATGGAAAAGGAAAGATTGAGATTGAGTATTACTCACCGGATGATCTGGAAAGAATCTATGAGTTGCTCATGACAATACAGCATAACTAAAAAGGAGATGGTAGAAGTGACTGGAGTATTTGGCAATCTGGGAATTGATCCATTCTACGCATTTCTTATTTTACTTATTTTGCAGGTAGCCTTGCTTGTCGTACTTGTGTTAGTGTATGATAAGTATAAACACCTGGAAAAAGTATTTAATACCTTTATGAAGGGAAAGAATGGGAAATCACTGGAGGAATCCATTTTTGAACGGTTTGACAAGATCGACGAAGTCGTAGATCAGGTAGAAGAAAACCGTGAGGAGATTGCAGAACTTTATAATAAAATGAGAACGCATTACCAGAAAGTCGGAATCGTAAAATATGATGCATTCCATGAAATGGGAGGCGAATTAAGTTTTGCAATTACAATGTTAGATGAAAACAATACTGGATGGATTTTAAATATCATGCATAGTCGTCAGGGATGTTATGCATATGTGAAAGATATTGTAAAAGGTGAGAGTACAATTCAGCTGGCAGAGGAAGAAAGAGAAAGTCTTGAGAAAGCTATTTTTCAAGAAAATAAATAGTAAAAAAGAAATTAGACAGGAAAGGGTAAATGACATGTTAGACATCAAATTTGTAAGAAATAATCCGGATGTAGTAAAACAGAACATCAAAAATAAATTTCAGGATGAGAAGCTTCCACTTGTTGATGAAGTAATTGAACTGGACAAGAGAAACAGAGAAATCAAACAGGAAGTAGAAGCACTTCGCGCAGAGAAGAACAAAGCTTCTAAGGAAATCGGAGCAATGATGGCTCAGAAAAAAATCGAAGAAGCAGAAGCTCTGAAGAAGAAAGTTGCAGAGAGCAATGGACGTATCAATGAACTTTCCGAAGAAGAGAAAGAAGTAGAAGAAAAACTGAAAAAGAACATGATGATTATCCCAAATATCATCGATCCATCTGTACCGATTGGTAAGGATGATAGTGAAAACGTAGAAGTTGAGAGATTCGGTGAGCCGGTTGTTCCGGATTTCGAAGTTCCATATCATACAGAGATTATGGAGTCATTCAATGGAATTGATCTCGATGCTGCAAGAAGAGTAGCAGGTAATGGTTTCTATTATCTGATGGGAGATATCGCAAGACTTCACTCAGCAGTTATCTCTTATGCAAGAGATTTCATGATCAACAGAGGATTCACATATTGCGTCCCACCTTTCATGATCAGAAGCAATGTTGTTACAGGTGTTATGAGCTTTGCTGAGATGGATGCTATGATGTACAAGATTGAAGGAGAAGACCTTTATCTGATCGGAACAAGTGAGCATTCTATGATTGGTAAATTCATTGGACAGACACTGGAGAAAGATCAGGTTCCACAGACTCTGACGAGTTATTCACCTTGCTTCAGAAAAGAAAAAGGTGCTCACGGAATTGAGGAGCGTGGAGTTTACAGAATCCATCAGTTCGAGAAACAGGAAATGATCGTTGTCTGCGAACCGGAAGAAAGCAAAGAATGGTATGAAAAACTGTGGAAGAATACAGTAGATCTTTTCCGTTCTATGGATATTCCGGTACGTACACTTGAGTGCTGCTCCGGAGATCTTGCAGATCTGAAAGTAAAATCTGTTGACGTAGAAGCATGGTCACCAAGACAGCAGAAATACTTCGAGGTAGGAAGCTGCTCTAACTTAGGAGATGCTCAGGCAAGAAGACTTGGTATCCGTATCAAAGGAGAGAACGGAAGCTACTTCGCTCATACATTAAACAACACAGTTGTTGCTCCACCGAGAATGCTGATCGCGTTCCTTGAGAACAATCTTCAGGCAGATGGTTCTGTAAGAATCCCGGAAGTTCTTCAGCCATACATGGGTGGAAACAAAGAAATTACACCAAAGAACAAATAAAGAAATATAAAGCAAATAAAATATGCATCAGTATTTAAAAGCAATTGGATTTGAAAATATTCAAACAAGAAAAGATCTGAAAAAGCTCTTAAAAGACGTAGAAGAGAATTTTACGCATCAGACAATTGTATCCTACAGACCGGGCGAAGATTTCTGCGAATTCCAGAAAGAGTTCGGTCAGGATGTAGGGATCACACTCTGCGGAGAACTTGATGATGAAGAACATTTTGAAGCTGCATATTATTTCCCATATTTTGAGGGAAGCGGAGTTACAACTTATGCAGAAATCGATGTGCAGAGAAAGATTGAGAAAGAACAGTATGTTGGTCTTTGTGAGGATTCCAAGATTGGAATCAGTCTGATCTTCACACTGCAGAATGGTGTGGAATATATGCGGGAGAAACAGGCCGGTCTTACAAAGGATGTGCAGACATCTGTAACATTTTCAGGATTGGCACAAGATGGAATGATTCTGCTTCCGGTCAATAAAAATGAGCAACAGATTTTAAATGAAAAGCGTGCGTCAGATACAAGAAGAGAATTGATGAACGCAGCCCGCAAGGGAGACCAGGCAGCAATCGAGACGCTGACATTTGACGATATGGATCTCTATTCCAAGGTGTCAAAGAGATTGGCGAATGAGGATGTATTTTCCATTGTGGATACGTATTTCATGCCGTTTGGAGCAGAATGTGATATGTATTCGATCATGGGAGAAATCCTGGCGGTGAGAGAGAGGATCAACAGAATGACAGGTGTGAGATTGTATCAGATGCGCCTGAATGTAAATGAACTGACATTTGATATCTGTGTTCCGGCAGATTCCGTGATGGGAGAGCCGGAGATCGGAAGACGGTTCAAAGGTACGATCTGGCTGCAGGGGTATATTAATTTTTAAAAATGAAGAGAAATTGTTGCTGAGTGCACGCAGTGTGAAAAGGAATGGGAAATCCACATCCGGAATGTGAAAAACATTAAATAAATGTGGAAAAAAGATTTCATTTAACAGAAGAATGTGGATAACGAAGGCACCATCTCCGGCTGAAAAGTAATTCGGTCAGGAGATGGTGTCTTTTACAATTCGTGCCATTTTTACCATGATTCGTGCCAGAAGAATTGAAAATAACAGCGCTTTTTTTATAATAAAAATATACCGGTTCAGAGCCAACCTCCAAAATGCTACGCATTTCGTCGGTGTGGCGTATCCGCCAAATAAAATTTCAAAAACAGTCTTAAAAATGCAAGCATTTTACACCTGTTTTATGAAATTCTGCTTGGCTCTGAACAGTTACAGATTACGAGAAAAAGGAGGCAGAATAATATGAAAAAGCGAACAATTCTTTTAGCATTTATTATATCAGCAGTTGCAGTTACATCAGGCTGTTCAGCGAATGAACCAAAGACAGGTGAGGTGAAACAGGAACAGACAAAAACAGAAAGCGTAAGCTCAGGAGTAACGATAAAACCGCTTACCAAAAAGGCAATTGATGAGAATCCTTATATGGCAAAAATGATGCGAATATCCACCATGATTGTTATAATTCAGATTCAACAGATGAGGTACTGCCTGTTGGTATTTACCCAGAAATTAATGTTTCTTATGAAAAGGTGAATCCAAATGCGTCTCCGGCGGTATTTTTTGACAATTATGGACATTCAGTTGTTCCGTTGTTGGGAGGACTTGCAATTCGTGATATCAATGCAGAAGAAACACAAACGATCGGATATTTCTCACCAAAACAGCATGACGGTGGAGGATATGTGATACAAAGTTCCTATTCCTTTGTTGATGAAAATAATCGTCTGGTGTGTCCGACAAGCAACAATCATGTACTTATGTTGAAAGCAACAGACGAGGAAGGAAATGTGCTGCCGGAATTTGAGAAAGTGCTGGATATTGATATTAAAGCAGCAGCAGAGGCAATTACCGGAAAGACATTGGATCAGAATTTATTATCCGTAGTGTTTGACTATGAGGGAAATCTTTGGTTTGCAACCGGCGGATTCAGAATCTATCCGGAACGTCAGCAGCAAGGTGCGATGGGATACATTTCCAGAGACGCGATCAACGCAATTCTGAATGGAGAAGAGGTTGATCTGACAGCGTCTACATTTGTATATGAATTAACTCCTGGAGAAGGGGCAGAAAATGGAATAGCTTCTTCGAAAGAGGGTGCAGTCATCTTAACAAATCAGAACTGCTATCTACTGAAAGCAGATAACGGTGTACAGGTAGAATGGTGTACTCCGTATGAAAGTGCAGGGGCAAAAGACAGCAAAGAAGGTGATGAAACGACCGGAGGCGGTCTGGCGTGGGGAAGTGGATGTTCGCCATCGCTAACTAGCAATCTGGTCATGTTTACAGATAATCAGAATCCGGTGAATCTGCTGGCATTAGATATGAAGACCGGTGAAAAAGTTGCAAGCACGCCTGTTATTGATGAGCTGCCGGAAGAAATGCAGGTATCCGTAGAAAATTCAGCAATCGTATATGATAACAGTGAAGGTACAGTCAGCACAATCGTATGTAACTGGTTCGGAGCAGGAAGTGCGAAGCTTGCGGACGCAGATAACGATTCATCTGTACAGACATATGAAAATATCTATGATGTAAACTGGCTGCAGAAAGGAAATAAAATGGTCATGCCGGGAGTTGAGCGTGTTGATACGATCAAGACAGATGACGGATATGAAATGAAGAGTATCTGGTGCAGAGATGATATCCGGGATACATCGATGATGAAGCTTTCAACCGCAACAGGATACATTTACGGTTATGTTCAGGACTTGGACAGTGGCATGTGGCAGTTTATTATGATAGATTTTGAGACCGGTGAGACTGCATTTTCAATGGATGTGTCAGACAAACCAGGATATAACAATATGGCAATCGGTATGTATGCGGGAAACAGTGGAAATGCATTGTACTGTCCAACCGGATATCTTGAACTTCTCAGACTGCAGGATCGGTTCGTATATCTTCCGGAAATGCCTTACCGAAAAGTGGATTTGGACAAGGCAATGCGAAATATATTAACGCAGGAAGAATTTACGGAAGACGGAGGTAAGGGCAATGTCGCAGGATGGCTGAATACGATAACAGTAGAAAATGTACATCCGAGTACGACTGTGGCGATACGAATGAAGGGACTTGCAGGCAAAACGGATGACTTTAAGCTGTATGCTTATGGAAAAGACGGTAAGCTGACAGAGGTTCCGGAAGATCTGTGGAAGATTCAGACAGAAGATGGAAAGACACCAGAGAAGTTGTCGGAAGATACATTGTACGAAGTACATGTTACAGTAGAAGATGGAGGAACGTTCGATCTTAGTGAGACAGAGAAAGAGATCAAGATAGCAGTAGTATTAGGAAATTAACGAAAGAAACGATTGCCAGAGATCAACAGGCATAGCATTATAAGTGGAAAGATAGCATAATAGGTGAAAAGGAAAAACTCCTGTGATTTTGTAGATTCAAATCACAGGAGTTTTCTTTCTATCTATTCAGTTACTTCCAGGCAAGCTTCTTTCGTACCAGTTCCGCCACGGCGGATTCCGGCGAATAAAGAGCCTGATATATTATGCCATACACTGAAGATCGCTCCCGGAAGCGTTGCCAGTGGATTAGCTGCAAAATTAGCTGTTGCAAGAGAAATAGCAAGACCGCTGTTCTGCATTCCGACTTCAATCGCAATCGCAGTAGCTTTATCATATTCGATATGTAAAAGTTTTGCTGCTCCAAGCCCGATGCCCATTCCGCAGAGATTGTGAAGTGCCACAACTCCAAGTACGAGCAGACCACAGCTTAAGATTTTTTCCGCATTAACAGATACGATTCCACTGATGATCATTACGATGGATACAACAGAAATCAGTGGAAGTACTTCTGATATTTTCTGAATCTGCTTTCCAAAGATCCAGTTTATCAAAATACCAAGAAGCACCGGAATCAGTACAACTTTCACAACAGAAATTACCATTGCAAGGAAAGATACTTCTACCCAGGCACCGGCAAGCAGATACACTAATAACGGTGTCATCAGTGGGGCTGCAAGCGTGGAAGTGATCGTCATTCCAACAGAGAGTGCCACATCACCTCCGGCAATATATGTGATCACATTACTTGCTGTTCCCCCGGGACAACATCCGACCAGAATAACGCCGAGTGCAAGGTCTGTCGGAAGATGCATCAGCTGACATAATCCCCATGCCACAACAGGCATGATCGTGTATTGTGCCACAAATCCGATAATGATCTCTTTCGGTTTTGAAAAAAACTCTCTTAAAATCGTCCATCTTGATTGTAAGTCCCATGCCAAACATGGCAACGCCTAAAAAGATGGATGTATAATTGGTTGTCCACGCGAATCCATCGCGCCAGAAAAATGCGATCACAGAGAAGCAGATAATAATGATTCCAATATATTTTGTAAGAAAAGAACTGGCTCTTCCTACTTTTTTCATCACATTTTCCATAGGTTATACCTCGTAGCTAAAGTTGTCGATCAGTCTGGTTTTTCCGATGTAAACTGCCATAGCGACCAGAACGTCTTTTTCTACGATTTCTACCGGCTGCATGTCCAGTGCATCTACCATAGATACATAATCAATCTTTGCAAGAGGTTCAGTTTCAATGATCTCGCGCATCTTTGTTAATACTTCTTCAGCCTTGATTCCTTTACAAATTGTTTCCTGACCTGCCTTTACAGCTCTTGAAAGACAAAGTGCGGCTTTTCGTTCTTCTTCACTTAAATATGTATTTCTGGATGATTTCGCAAGTCCGTCTTCTTCACGGATGATAGGGCATCCTATGATCTGGATATCAAAATTCAGATCCTGTACCATTTTGCGGATGATTGCCAGCTGCTGTGCATCTTTTTGACCAAAATATGCCCTGTCCGGTGTTACAATGTTAAATAACTTAGAAACAACGGTACATACACCTTTAAAATGGATTGGTCTTGTCTTACCGCACAGTGTATCTGATAAAGTATCAATACTTACAAAGGCATGCGGATCATGGTACATATCTTCCGGTTCCGGATGAAAGATGACATCAGCTCCAAGGCTCTCGCAGAGTTCGCTGTCACGTTTGAAATCTCTTGGATATGCTTCCAGATCTTCTGTCGGTCCAAACTGTGTCGGGTTTACAAAATCAGATACAACAACGATATCATTTTCTTCGCGGCATCTTTTGATCAGACTTGCGTGTCCTTCGTGCAGGAATCCCATTGTCGGTACAAGACCGATTGTTTTCCCTTCTCTTTTCCAGTTCTTAATTAAATCTCTTGTTTCCTTTACTGTTTTTGTTACCTGCATGGTGTTCTCCTTTTAAAACTAAATTAGGAGATAGCCTCTTGTTCTGAATTCAACAAATTTCATTTTCATTTATAGGTTACAATTACTTTTGCAGTTATGCCAGATCTTTCAGTAATCCGTGTTTCTCATAGTTTGTAACACGGCTGATCTTATTCTCCTCATCTACAAAAATAACTTGTGGTTTATGTTCTTTGGCTTCTTCAGAATCATAATGTGCATAACACATGATAATAATCTTGTCACCAGTACTTACGCATCTTGCCGCAGCACCATTTAAGCAGATCATTCCGCTTCCGCGCTTGCCGCAGATCGTATAAGTTTCAAATCGGCTTCCGTTATTTACATCCACGATCTGAACTTTCTCATATTCCATAATTCCTGCCGCTTCCAGCAGGTCTTCATCAACAGTAATACTTCCAACATAGTCAAGTTCGGCCTGTACTACTGTAGCACGATGAATCTTTCCTTTTAACATCTCAACTGTCATTTCTTATTGGTCTCCTCACAAAAAAAAGCATTCGTCAAGGTATACTGATCCCTGCAAATGCTTTTGCTATTCTTCGTATTCCCTGAGTCTTATTTTATGTCTTAAATAAATATAAGCTCGCTTTCCGCCATTTCCGGCGGGGTAACTGTTCAATATGAAATTGTTGTGATTCAGTCAGAGTATAGTTTTGTAGTATTCCAAATACTATCTCCGCCGCTATTATGACACTTTGTGAAAGGAATGTCAATATTGTGGACAGTAACAGGTTTTTCTTGTACGCAGAATAATATCAAGATATAATAGAATCATATTTTTGATTTCAAAAGGAAAAAAGGTATATGAAGATAAAGAAAGTGATAAGTGCATGTCTTGTGCTGACATGTCTGGTAACAGGGCTTTCCGGATGTGGAAAAACAGATCAAGTATCTGACACAGTGGAACGCTCGGTTATAAAGCTTGGAAGCGACAGTTATCCCCCATATAATTATCTGAATGAAGATGGTGTACCAACAGGAATCGATGTTGAACTGGCAACGGAAGCATTTGGACGAATGGGTTATGACGTAGAAATTGTCAATATTGACTGGGAGAAGAAGCAAGAGCTGGTAGAGAACGGTGATATTGATTGTATTATGGGCTGCTTCTCTATGAAAGGACGATTGGATGATTATAAATGGTCCGGTCCGTATATGGTCAGTAACCAGGTGGTTGCAGTCAATGAGAACAGTGATATCTATACCCTGAGTGATTTGGAAGGAAAGACACTTGCCGTACAATCTACAACAAAACCGGAAGGAATTTTTCTGAAAAGAACAGACAGCAGGATTCCAAAGCTTGGTAATCTGATCAGCCTGGAACACAGGGAACTGATCTATACATTCCTTGGAAAGGGATATGCAGATGCAGTAGGTACACATGAGGAATCGGTTATACAGTATATGAAAGATTATGATGCGAAATTCCGAATTCTGGATGAACCACTTATGACAGTCGGAATCGGAGTCGCTTTCTCAAAAAATGAAACTCGGGATCTGCCGGAGAAACTGGAGCAGACTCTGGATGAAATGAGAGAGGACGGAACTTCCGCAAAAATCATAGGAAAATATCTTGATGACCCAGAAAAATATCTGGAGGTGGACCAGCTTGAAGAAAAATAAAAAATCTGCTCCAACAGAAAAGAAATTCTGGATTATCAGTATAGCTGTTGGAATATGTCTTGTCGTGCTGGCTGTATGTTTTTTCAGCAATGCAGACAAAGAAAAGGAAGAGGCTGAACTTTTAGACACGGTAAATTATGTAAAAGTACAATGTTCCACATATACACATTATAATGAGTCATCAGAATCCAAAAGTCTGCTTCGTGCCATTGAGGGAACCCGGCAGGTCAGCAAAAATATAGCCGCAGAAACAGAGAATGAAAAAACACTGGATGATCAGCTATTGAAAGAAAGTGCAGAGCAGTTATGGCTGACGGGAATCGTGGTTCTGGATACAGATGGAACTATAGTATGTGAATACAGTACGAACGAAAGTTTATTGCCGGAAATAAAAGAATGTGCAGAGAAAGAAATCGTACTGGATACAGCAATTTACGATGAAAAAGTGTATGCCAAGAGAATCAATCATAATGACGGGGCTTATATTGATATGGCTGCCTGCACAAGAAAGGATGCACCGGGAGTTGTAGTGACTTATTATTATACTTCTGCAGAGTATGCAACGAATTATACGCTTACGATACAGAGTTTGTTGAATGGCTATCGGAAGGACCGGGATGGGACAATTATCGTAGCAGATGAAGGCGTGATCATTGCTTCAAACAATACCGGGCTGATCGGACAAAGCACAACCGATTATGAAGCAATCCAAAAGCTAAAAAATCATGCAGACAGTAGGCACATGATGGGCTTAACGATCAATGGAGTCCGGTGTCACGGTGTTATGCTGAAGCAGAGAGACCATTACATCTATGCTTACGTTCCGGATTCGATCATATTTCAGACACTTCTGCAAAATGTGATCATGTGCCTGTTCATTTATCTGATTGTTGTAGCACTAATCTGGATGATTTACAGAAAATTACAGAAAAATATTCTCAAAATAGAAAGGGAAAAAGAACAGAAGTATCAAAAGAGCCTTCTGGAAGCAGCGAAAAAGGCTGATGCGGCGAACCGGGCGAAGACAGAATTCCTGCAGAGGATGAGCCATGATATCCGGACACCGATCAATGGAATCTGCGGAATGCTTGATGTGGGCGATTATTATCGTGATGATCTGTCGAGACAGACTGAATGCAGAGGGAAAATCCGTGAGGCTTCCAATATTCTTCAGGAACTGGTTAATGAAGTTCTTGATATGAGCAAACTGGAGTCAGGAGAAATTTATCTGGAAGAGAAACCGTTTAATATCTATCAATTAATAAATGAAGTGATAGATGTAGTCGGAAAGATGGCTGATGAAAGAGAAATCAAGGTGGAACAAAAAACACCAGAGATCATACACAAGGATCTTATAGGCAGTCCAATCCATCTGAAACGTCTACTGATGAATATTCTGAGTAATGCTGTGAAGTACAACAAAGATTATGGAAAGATTTATTTGAGCAGCGGGGAGATTTCTTCTGAACAGGATAAAATTGTAACCTTGGAGTTTAAGTGCCAGGATACGGGAATTGGTATGAGTGAGGAATTCCAAAAACATCTGTTTGAGCCATTTGCACAGGAGCAGAAAGGCGGAGCATCCAAGTTTGGAGGTACCGGTCTGGGAATGCCGATCACAAAGAGTCTTGTGGAAAAAATGGGTGGAACAATTACCTTTACAAGTGAGCAAGGCGTAGGTACTACTTTTGTGATCACAATTCCATTTAAAATAAATGAAGATGTAGCGAGAGACGAAGAGAAGCAGGAGGAAGTAACGGCTTCTATCAGAGGATTAAACATTCTGCTCGTAGAAGACAATGAATTGAACATGGAGATCGCAGAATTCGTCATTCAAAGCGAAGGAGCTTCTGTGGTAAAGGCATGGAACGGTCAGGAGGCAGTGGAAATTTTTGAGAAAAGTGCTTCCGGTGAATTCGATGTAATCCTCATGGATGTCATGATGCCGGTTATGAACGGATATGAGGCAACCAAGACGATCCGCACAATGGACAGAAGTGACGCAAAGAAAATTCCGATCATCGCAATGACTGCGAATGCCTTTGTTGAGGACAGGATAAAGTCAAAAGAAGCAGGAATGAATGAGCATGTCTCAAAACCGATCGATATGAAACTATTAGTGAAGATTATTGCTGAATTAGCAGGAAAAAATAAAAATCGTGAGGATAAAGGATGAGTGAGAAACAAAAACTACTTATTGTAGATGATTCAGAACTTAACAGAGATATATTAAAGGAGATCCTTGGCAGCAGTTATGATTATCTGGAAGCTGAAAATGGAAATCAGGCAATCCAGATTTTGGAAGTGCATCCGGAGATCGATCTGATGCTTCTGGATATCAATATGCCGCAGATGAATGGATTTCAGGTTCTGGAACATATGGGAGAACTTCAATGGATTGATGAAGTCCCGGTTGTCATGATTTCATCAGAAGAATCTGTTGAAATTATGCGAAAGGCATATGATTTGGGGATTACAGACTATATCAGCCGACCGTTTGATGCAGTTATCGTAAAGAAAAGAGTCCAGAATACATTAGGACTTTATGCAAAGCAGAAACGACTGATCAATGTGGTTGTAGATCAGATCTATGAGAAAGAAGAAAACAACAATATTATGATCGGAATCCTGAGCAATGTATTAGGTTCTCATAACAGTGAAAGCAGCGAGCATATATTACATATCCGTATCGCAACGGAGATGCTGTTGAGAGAATTGATTAAGAAAACAGATGCGTATCATCTGACAGAAGCGGATATTGCTCTGATCATAACGGCATCTTCCCTTCATGATATTGGAAAAGTCGGCATTCCGGAAGAAATCCTCAATAAACCAGGCAGACTGACAGATGAAGAATTCAAGATCATGAAAAGCCACAGTGAGATCGGAGCGTCTATGATCCGGGATATGGATTTTCCACAGGATAAGCCTCTGGTACGCACTGCATGGGAAATCTGCCGGTGGCACCATGAACGATGGGACGGAAGAGGATATCCTGATGGACTAAAAGGGGAAGAAATACCAATCTCTGCGCAGATCGTGTCAATTGCTGATGTGTATGATGCACTTACAAGTGTACGGTGCTATAAGAATGCATATGATCATGATACGGCAATCCAGATGATTCTGGAAGGTCAGTGCGGACAGTTTAATCCGCTTCTTCTGGAATGCCTGAAAGAGAGCAGTCCTCAGTTGTCCAAAACATTTAAGAAAGAAAAGGATGACAACAGAGAGTATTATGAAGCGCAGAGGATCTCAGAAGAAATACTGAGGCAAAATGCATTGCCATGCAAGGATTATTCCCAGCGTGTTATAGAGATCATGCAGGAAAAGATAAAGTTCTTTAAGGAGAATAGCGGTAAGATTTCAATGGAGTATAATGTGATTTCAGGAAAACTGGTTTTAACAGACGGAGAATCGCAGAAAGAGTATCAGAGAGATCTTCCGGGATTTGATTTATATGGAGTATATGATATAAGCGAAGAGGATATTCAGCGCGTAAAAGATTCGTTGGATTCAGTATCAAGTAAAAACAAAGAAGTTTCAATGAAAGTAATGTTAAAAGTAAGAGGTGAAAGGCAGATGTGTGATCTGAAACTGCACACATTATGGTCATCAATAAAAACAGATGGATATATCGGAATTGTCGGGCAGTTGGATATTGTGAAGTAATGTCACAAAAATGGAAGACAAAATAAAAAGAGTCACAGTTATTCCCTGATGGAACAGGCTGCGACTCTTTTCTGTTCAGATATTCAAGCAGCTGCGTAAAGTGTTCTGTAGAGCTTCTTCCCGCCTAAAGGGATCTTACCTTTGGACGGTATCTCATATCAGATACTGTATACACTGTCACGAATGCTTCCGGATCCTTCTTGATAATATAATTCATTAGTTTCTGATATTCACTTTTGTCCACGATCGTAATGATCTCTCTGTGTTTCTGCATATTATATGCGCCTGTCGCCTCGTAGAATGTTGCTCCGCTATGCAGTTCATGCAAGATAAACTGACGGACTTCTTCTTCGTATTTTGTAATAATACATACACGTCTTTTCAGATTCTGGCCAAAGATAAAATGATCCAGCACAATACCATTAAAATAAGTTCCAAGCACACTTAAAACGACAGCTTTCTTGTCATAGATCAGAGCAGAAGAAAGTGCCACACACATGCCTGAGATGGACATTGCTTTTCCTAATTCTATGTGCAGATATTTATTCATGATCTTCGCTACGATATCCAGTCCGCCAGAAGATGCGTTCATGTTAAATAAAATACTGAGCCCGATACTTACGACCAGGATATAGCATATTACATCCAGTTCACTGCTGTTTGTCAGCGAGGTAAAATCCGGAAATATGTGTTCAAATACTGCAAGGTACACCGGCAGCAGGATGCTTGTGTAAACCGTCTTTGCTCCGAACTCCTTTCCGCATGTCACAAAGCCTATCAGCAGTAGGACAACGTTCAATATCATTGTGATCGTTGATACATGCAACGGTATATAATGCGACATAACAATTGCCAGCGCGGATATACTGCTGATCGAGGTCATACTCGGAATCAAAAAGAAATATACGGCCGCGGCGATAATGCCCACTGCTATCGTCATGATGGCTGTTTCTTTCAAATTGTCGGATGTGAAAATCTGTTTCTCTTGTTTGTTCATTTATCATTCCCCATTTTTATATACTTAGTATTCAGAAAAATCAGATACCAGTATTTATATTATATCTCTAATATATTCATGGAGACAATGGTTAATTTTATCAGTCGCAATTACAGCGGTCTTGCAGTTTGAAGTTTCAAACTTTTATGTGACAAACCTAACTGCCTATGATATTATAAACTCGATATAAGCGAAAATGACTTTTGCAGAAACGAAAGTATCTGAGTACAAATAAGCAGGAAACAGTATTGTAAGGAAATAAGAACACAGGAGGAAGGTTTTATGATTCGGCTTCAGGATATTGCAGATATGGCAGGCGTTAGCCGCACCACGGTATCCAATGTTATAAATGGCAATACGAAAAGAGTTTCCCAGAAAACGATCGATAAAATCACGGCTATTCTTAAAGAACAGAACTATGTTCCGAATATGGGTTCCATGATGCTTTCCGGTCATGGTTCCAGAATTATAGGCGTAGTACTCGGATTTACTTACGCTCATGGTATGCAGTCACTTCAGGATCCATTCGTGGGAGAACTGATCGGAACGATTCAGATGGAAATGGAAGAAAATGGATATTATGTTATGCTTATTGGCGGTGAAAGCATTCAGAATGTAGTGGATATTGCCTCAAAATGGAATGTAGAGGGATTGCTTATTCTTGGCTACAATGAAGAACAGTATCGCAGTCTTTCACGCAGATTAAACAAGAAAATGATTCTGATCGATGCTTATCCAGAAGGTGCTTATACCTTCCAGAATGTCGGTATAGATGATTATTCGGGAGGGTATCAGATCGGAGAATACCTGTATTCCTGCGGATATAAGAAAGCATTGTTTGTTGCGGAAACGGAGAGAGACAGTGATTACTATCGATGGATGGGATTCAAACAGGCGATGGAAAATCGGGGGGATTCTGCAGTCGCTCCCGATATATAATTATTCCGGGTGAAAAAAGATTGCGTCTCAGAAAATACAGAGAGCTTCTCCCACGTTTTTTAGAAGCAAAAGCACTTGCGTTTTCCTCAGATTATAATGCGATGGAAGCGATAAATTTCTTTTTTGATGAAGGCATCATGGTTCCAGATCAGATTTCTGTTACAGGATATGATGACAGTGTCTACGCAAGTATGGTTCGACCGAAACTGACAACGGTTCATCAGGATGTTCCGCAAAAGGCGCATGTGGCGCTGAAACGTCTGCTGAAATTAATTCAGGGAGAGACACTGGACGAATTAAATATAAAAAACCCAGTCTATCTGGTAAAGAGGGATTCTGTCAGGGAATGACAGGATCCTTTTTTCAACTTTGCATGTATACAGGTAAGCCGGTGGAATGGTCTGGTTGTTTTTGTGCAGACTGTATAAAAACAGGAAATAAACTTTGTTGTCTTTTATAGTTTCGCGAGAAACCTCTTGATTTTGCTAAGATGTATGGGGTATCATGAATAGTGTTATTACAGGAGCGGTTAAATAATACTAAACAATTATAAACGAGGAGATTTGGCATGGAGAAAAAATGGTGGAAAGAAAGTGTGGTATATCAGATATATCCAAAGAGTTTTAAAGACAGTAACGGTGATGGTGTGGGAGATATCAGAGGAATCATACAGAAACTGGATTACCTCAAAGAACTTGGGGTAAATGTATTGTGGATTTCTCCGATGCTGGAATCACCTCAAGACGATAATGGTTACGATATTTCTGATTACCGCAGAATTTATGAAGAATATGGAACGATGGAGGATTACGAGGAATTGTTGTGTGAAGCACACAAAAGATCCATCAGGATTCTGATGGATCTCGTAGTCAACCATACTTCAGATGAACATAACTGGTTTATTGAAAGCAGAAAATCAAAAGATAATCCATATCGTGATTATTATATCTGGAAAGATCCGGTAAACGGAAAAGAACCTAATAACTGGGGCGGAGTATTTGGCGGTTCTGCATGGGAATATGATCCGCAAACTCAGATGT
>ENA-OQDT01000973-OQDT01000973.1-human-gut-metagenome-genome-assembly--contig:-NODE-973-length-17797-cov-2.842049_pt1 | contig 17797 bp, 23 predicted proteins | sample MGYA00242786_ERZ504617 | MGnify/ENA primary metagenome ERZ504617 (study PRJEB26092, sample SAMD00036337) | human gut metagenome | host: Homo sapiens | study: EMG produced TPA metagenomics assembly of...
ATTTTAATTGACAATTGACAATTGACAATTGACAATTAAAATATGTGTCAAAAGCCAATCGGTTGATAATGGATGCAAAAGTATAAAACATAACTGTAATCTCATGATCAAAACCGATTTTATTAAGGCTAGCACGGATGGTTTCGGCTTTTTCTCAATTATATTGTCAATCGTCAATTGTCAATTATCAATTGATTAGCTATCTTTGCACAAATTTTTAGAACAATGATACAATCAATGACTGGATTCGGTAAGGTTACAGCCGAACTTCCTTCTAAAAAAGTAACCGTAGAAATAAAAGCTCTGAACAGCAAGCAACTGGATTTGTCGACCCGCATTCCTTCCATCTACAAAGAAAAAAGAAATGCAAATACGCAGTTTGTTACTCCAGTCGCTTGAACGTGGAAAAGTCGAATTTAATATATTTGTCGAATATATCGGTAAAGACACGCCCACACAGATCAACTTGGCTGCGGTAGAAAACTATTACAATCAAATCAAAGATATTGCCAGACCGCCTGAACATCGGACTTCCCGCCGACTGGTTCCAGACCCTGCTCCGCATGCCGGACGTGATCAAGACAGAGGCCCAGGAAGTAAACGAAGAGGAATGGAATGTGGTTGAGAAAGCGATCAAAGAGGCCATAGGGCACCTTTGCGATTTCCGTATTCAGGAAGGCGCCATGTTACAAAAGTTGTTCGAACAGAAAATTGCCAATATCTCCCGCCTGCTTTCAGAAGTAGAACCGTATGAAAAGGAGCGGTCGAAAAAAATCAAAGCCCGTATCATGGACAATCTCGAAAAAGAATTGCCGGACAGGACTACGACAAGAACCGGTTCGAACAGGAGATGATCTATTATATCGAAAAACTGGACGTAAACGAGGAAAAGAACCGCCTGGACAACCACCTGAAATATTACATCAGCACGATGGAGAGCGGACACGGACAAGGTAAGAAACTCGGTTTCATCGCCCAGGAAATGGGACGTGAAATCAACACCCTTGGTTCGAAAAGCAACCATGCCGAGATGCAAAAACTTGTCGTCCAGATGAAAGACGAACTGGAACAAATCAAAGAACAAGTATTAAACGTATTATAAAAACGATATATGGCTGGCAAACTGATCATATTCTCCGCGCCGTCCGGTTCGGGCAAATCCACTATCATCAATTTCCTGCTGAAGCAGAATCTGAACCTGCATTTTTCCATCTCGGCTACCAGCCGGGCCCCACGTGGTACGGAAAAGGACGGAGTGGAATATTATTTCCTTACACCGGATGATTCCGTGCCCGTATAGCAGCAGGAGATTTCCTGGAATACGAAGAGGTCTATACCGACAAATATTACGGCACGCTGAAAAGCGAGGTGGAACGAAGGCTGATGAGTGGCGATAACGTTATATTCGATGTCGATGTCGTAGGAGGTTGCAACATCAAGAAGTTTTATGGCGACCGTGCTCTTTCGGTCTTTATCCAGCCCCCCTCGATCGAAGATTTGCGGAGTCGTCTGGAAGGACGCGGTACGGATGCTCCGGAAGTAATCGAAAGCCGCATTGCCAAAGCCGAATTTGAACTGGGTTTTGCCGACAAATTTGACGTAATCGTGGTGAATGACAAGCTGGAAGTCGCACAAAAAGAAGCACTAAAAGTGATAAAAGAGTTCCTTAAAAAAGCATGAACGGCAAGAAGTTATCCAAGAAATGGCTATATACATTCATTGGTATAGCATTTGTCGCTCTTGCCACTTGTACAGCCGCCCTATATTATAAGGAGTATATCATAGCGACCGGTACCGGATTGGTATTCGGTGCACAAGTCATAAATATCATCAAGTGGAAACGGGACTGAAAGAAAATACGGTCAGCAAACGTAAAACCGGCATTTATTCCGGTTCATTCAATCCGGTTCATATCGGCCATCTGGCATTAGCCAACTGGTTGTGTGAATTTACGGAGTTGGACGAGCTATGGTTTCTGATCACCCCCCATAACCCGCTAAAAGAGAAGGAAGAACTGATGGATGACCGGCTTCGCTATGAACTGGTAAAAAAATCCATCGCTGGTTACCCTAAGTTCCACGCCAGTGACTTCGAGTTTTCCCTTCCTCAACCCACTTATACCATCAACACACTCCGGACATTGGAAGCAAGTTATCCGGACCGTGAATTCTATTTCATCATGGGTGCGGACAATTGGAAATATATTACCCGGTGGGTAGAATACGAAGCCATCATTTCCAATTATCCGATCTTCATCTATCCGCGCAAAGGATTCGATGTTGAAATTCCGGCACAATATCCTCACATAAAAAAAGTAGACGCCCCTTTGGTCGAAATATCCTCAACCTTTATACGCGAAGCTTTCAAGACCGGAAAAGATGTCCGCTTCTTCCTGCCCGAAGCCATACGTAATCTGCCTTTTCCATTACAAAACAATACCTTTTAAGAACATAAAGCGTAAAGTCGCATACGTTTTTAGGCAATAAGTAAGAAAAGTTTTGTATTTTTGCGCCGTATTATACAAAATAATAGCATAATGAATCTATTAGAACTGAGTGAACAGGAAATAATAAGACGTAATAGCATGGAGCAGTTGCGTCAGATGGGGATAGAGCCTTATCCCGCAGCTGAGTATGTAACGAATGCATTTTCCAAAGAGATAAAAGAGAATTTTAAAGACGATGCAGAGCCCCGCCCTGTAAGTATTGCCGGTCGCATCATGAGCCGCCGCATCATGGGAAAGGCTTCCTTCATGGAATTGCAGGATTCAGAAGGCAGAATACAGGTTTATATCTCTCGTGACGACATTTGCCCGGAAGAAAATAAAGATCTGTATAACATTGTTTTCAAGAAATTGCTCGATATCGGCGACTTTGTCGGAATCAAAGGTTTCGTATTCCGTACACAGATGGGCGAAATTTCCGTCCATGCACAAGAGATAACGGTATTATCCAAATCACTCAAGCCGCTACCGGTCGTCAAATACAAAGACGGTGTAGCATACGATGGATTCAACGATCCGGAATTGCGTTATCGCCAACGCTATGTCGACCTGGTGGTCAATGATGGTGTAAAGGATATTTTCATGAAACGTGCGGCAGTTATCAAGACCATGCGTACCGCCCTGGACGAAGCTGGATATACGGAAGTGGAAACTCCGATCCTGCAATCCATCCCCGGAGGGGCAAGCGCACGTCCGTTCATTACGCACCATAACTCGCTGGATATCGACCTCTATCTGCGTATTGCTACCGAACTGTATCTGAAACGATTGATCGTCGGAGGTTTCGAAGGTGTCTACGAAATCGGTAAAAACTTCCGTAACGAAGGTATGGATCGCACCCACAATCCGGAATTTACCTGTATGGAACTTTATGTCCAATATAAGGACTACAACTGGATGATGAGCTTCACCGAACAGCTGTTGGAACGTATCTGTATCGCCGTCAACGGTACATGTGAAAGTGTAGTCGACGGCAAGACCATCAACTTTAAAGCTCCTTACCGCCGTCTGCCGATTCTGGATGCCATCAAGGAAAAGACAGGTTACGACCTGAATGGCAAGAGCGAAGACGAGATACGCACGATTTGCAAGGATTTGAACCTTGAAATCGATGAAACAATGGGTAAAGGCAAGCTGATCGATGAAATCTTCGGTGAATTCTGCGAAGGCACGTTTATCCAGCCGACTTTCATTATCGACTACCCGGTCGAGATGAGTCCGCTAACCAAGATGCACCGGAGCAAACCTGGATTGACCGAACGTTTCGAATTGATGATCAACGGTAAAGAAGTGGCAAATGCCTATAGTGAGCTGAACGATCCGATCGATCAGGAAGAGCGCTTCAAAGAGCAATTGCGCCTGAGCGAAAAAGGGGATGACGAAGCGATGTTCATCGACCAGGACTTTTTGCGTGCACTGCAATTCGGTATGCCTCCGACGTCTGGTATCGGTATCGGCATCGACCGTCTGGTGATGTTGATGACTGGCCAAACGACTATTCAAGAAGTGTTGCTCTTCCCGCAGATGCGCCCGGAAAAGACAGTTAAGAAAGACACCGCAGACAAATATGTCGCACTGGGTATCGATGAAGCATGGGTTCCTGCTTTACATAAAGCCGGATATCTCACAACCGACACGTTGGTAGATGCTAATCCCAACAAGCTGAGACAGGAACTCTGCGAAATGAATAAGAAATACAAACTGGAATTGCAAAACCCCACTGCCGAAGAAGTAGAGGCATGGATTGCAGGCGCAGCCAAATAAGAGTAATACTATGAAGTTGCCCGGAAAAATTGCAATAATGGGAGGTGGTAGCTGGGCTACCGCCTTGGCCAAGATTGTACTTTCTACACAAGATAGTATTAACTGGTATATGCGTCGGCCAGACCAAGTAGAAGAGTTTCTGTTGTTGGGACATAACCCCAGCTATCTTTCCGCCGTCAAATTTGATACTGACAAAATCAAATTCTACACGGATATCAACAAAGTAATCAAAGATTCGGACACTTTGATTTTCGCCACCCCTTCTCCTTTTTTGAAACAACATTTGATGAAGGTGACGACCTCCATGCAAGACAAATTCATCATTTCGGCCATCAAAGGAATCGTTCCGGACGAAAACATGCTCGTAGCCGATTATTTTGCCGAATACTACAATGTCCCGATTGACAATATCGCTGTCATCGGCGGTCCGTGCCATGCCGAAGAGATCGCTCTCGAACGGTTGTCCTATATCACGCTGGCTTGCCCTAATATCGAGAATGCAAGAGCTTTCTCCTCCGTATTTAAGAACCAGTATCTGAACAACTCTTGTTGCAAGGATGTTACAGGTATTGAATATGCTTCCGTATTGAAAAACGTATATGCTATCGTCGCAGGTATCTGCCACGGTATGAAGTACGGAGATAATTTTCTGGCAGTTTTCATCTGCAACGCGATCGAAGAGATGCGTAACTTCCTCAACGCCGTACATGGCTTGGAACGGGATGTGACAGATTCGGTATATCTCGGTGATCTTCTGGTAACCGCATATTCTCGCTTCAGCCGGAACCGTACGTTCGGGACCATGATCGGGAAAGGTTATTCCGTCAAAATAGCCCAGCTCGAAATGGAGATGATCGCCGAAGGATATTACGGGACAAAATGTATTCGGGAGATAAACGAAAAATATAAAGTAAACATGCCGATCTTGGATACTTTATATAGTATTCTATACGAAAAGAAATCGCCGACTACCGCGATACGGCAGTTGACTGAAACATTTAAATAATAATGTAAATATGAAGAACATCAGTCTTAACATTGACAAAGCGCTGGGTACCGTAACGAAAGAACAGGTATATGCTCAGGCTGCAAAGGCCCACGAATGTAATGCCACTTTACAAAATGGTAATGGTGCAGGTAACAACTTTTTAGGTTGGTTGCACCTCCCCTCTTCTATTACAGATGCTGAACTGACAGACATCGAAAATACAGCTAACGTACTTCGTTCCAAATGTGAAGTTGTTGTCGCCATCGGTATCGGCGGTAGCTATTTAGGAACAAAAGCAGTGGTAGAAGCATTAAACAATAGCTTCGACTGGTTACATACGAACCGTAAAAATCCGGTTTTAGTATATGCCGGACACAATATCGGCGAAGATTACTTGTATGAACTTTGCGAAATCCTGAAAGGCAAACAGTTCGGTCTGATCAATATCTCCAAATCCGGTACGACTACCGAACCGGCCTTAGCTTTCCGCATGCTGAAAAAGCAACTGGAAGACGCAGTCGGCAAAGAAGAAGCCAAACACCGTATCGTCGCCATCACGGACGCCAAAAGAGGCGCTCTCCGCACGCTGGCTGACCAGGAAGGCTATAAGACATTCATTATTCCCGACAACGTCGGCGGTCGTTTCTCCGTACTGACTCCAGTTGGTTTGTTACCTATTGCCGTTGCCGGTATCAGCATCCGCGATTTGGTTGCCGGAGCTATTTCGATGGAAAAAGCAACAGACGTAAGCGTTCCTTTTGCTGAAAATATGGCAGAAATCTATGCTGCTACCCGTAACGAATTATATAAGAGCGGCAAGAAGGTTGAAATCCTCGCCAACTTCCATCCGAAACTCCACTACATCGCCGAATGGTGGAAACAGTTGTACGGTGAAAGCGAAGGCAAGGACGGTAAGGGTATTTTCCCTGCTTCCGTCGATCTGACAACCGATCTGCACTCTATGGGCCAGTGGATTCAGGATGGTGAACGCACGATCTTCGAAACTGTTATTTCTGTTGAAGAGCCGAACCACAAAGTAGTCGTCCCAACTGACGAAGCAAATCTGGACGGTTTGAACTTCCTCGCCGGCAAACGTGTGGACGAAGTGAACAAGATGGCAGAATTAGGTACTCAATTGGCTCACGTGGACGGCGGTGTTCCTAACTTGAAGATCACAATGCCGGAAGTAAGCCCTTACTACATCGGCCAGCTATTCTACTTCTTTGAAAGAGCCTGCGGCATCAGCGGTTACATGTTGGGAGTAAATCCGTTCGACCAGCCAGGTGTAGAAGCCTATAAAAAGAACATGTTTGCCCTGCTGAACAAACCGGGTTACGAAAAGGAAAGCGAAGCGATCCGCGCACGGTTGTAGCCAACAATCACATAATATAAAAATTTTTCAGGCACGACTCTCCTTCAAAAGGATCGTGCCTGAAAAATATCTATTAGCAAGCAATTAAAAATGATTCAAGAAGCAATCGCCCAATATCTGCAAAAACAGCGACAAGTTTTATTTTCTCCCAAGGCCGTACTTTTCGATATGGATGGTGTCCTTTACGATTCCATGCGTTTTCATGCCCGTGCCTGGTACGAAACGGCTACCCACCACCAGTTGATCTCCACCCCGGAACTATTCTACCTGTATGAAGGCCGGACGGGTGAAAGCACGATCAACGAATTGTATCAAAAAAACTTTCCTGCGAGATGCGACCGATGAGGAAAAGAAATCCATCTATGAAGAAAAAGCTATCTTGTTCAATCAATATAACGATGGAAAGGCAATGCAAGGAGCGGCCGAAGTACTAAAAAAAGTAAAAGCCTCCGGCTTGCAAACACTTGTCGTAACCGGTTCCGGACAACACAGCTTAATCAACAAGCTGGAACATACCTACCCAGGCTATTTCAAACGGGAAAAGATGGTGACGGCCTTTGACGTGAAGTTAGGCAAACCTCATCCCGAACCTTATCTGATGGGATTGGAAAAGGCAGGAGTCAAACCCTATGAAGCTCTTGTCGTAGAGAATGCCCCGATGGGCATACAAGCGGGAGTAGCTGCAGGGATCTTCACGATAGCAGTCAATACTGGTCCTTTGGACGACCGAATTTTACTCGATGCTGGCGCCGATCTACTTTATCCGGACATGACGGCTTTGGCGAAGGATTGGGACAACCTTATGAATGCAATCAAGATCTCTTAAATAAATTAGGCACGGATTACAATTGATGTAACCTGTGCCTAAAAAACTTATACAAAAACGTCTTACTTCACATAATCCGCCTTGTTCAGATAATCATAGCTCTGCTGGACGCTGGCAACCGGATCATTTTGGGTATACTGTTCGACTTCAACATACCAATCTTTGATATTATTTGCGTACATCTGGTCAAAAATAGGTTTGAAGTTCATCTTACCACTGGCGCCGATTTCCTTTTCGTCTTTGATATGGACAGCCTTGAACTGGCTCGGACGGTTCTTCAGGTAAGCAACCGGATCACCACCTGCCATTCTGTACCCAATACACATCCATTTCGAAAAATACATGATTCGGACTTACATTATCTAACAAGAAGTCGTAGATCAATTGATCTTCGATTTTACGGAATTCAAAAGCATGGTTATGGTAACCGAATGCGATGCTGGCGGCTGCCGTCTTGTAGCCAACGGTATTGAAATAGTCGCAATACATCTTCAAATCGTCCAAAGTCGTCTGGTCGGTAACCGGCATCCACGGCTGAACCATGTATTTGACACCTAATTCATTGTGGGCATCGATAGCCTGATCCCACCAACTCATCACTTCAGCTTCTTTTTCCTTTGTGAAAGCTTGTCCTAAGTGAGCGCTCGTACATTTCATGCCCAAATCATTCACCATCTTCTTGAACTCAGCAGGAGCCAAACCATAGATCTTGCCATTGTCATAGCTAGCTGTTTCAAGATTCTTATAGCCCATTTTCGAAGCCGTTTCCAATACCTTCTGGATTCCTTCTTCTTTTACAAGGTCTCTTAAAGAATATAGCTGAAGCCCGATATACTTGGAGGACTCGGAAGCTGAGGCTTTACCGGCACAAGAAGTTAACAACTGAGGCATCACCATCCCCCCTGCGAGCATTAACGAAGCCGCTTTAAAAACTCACGTCTGTTCTGCATAGTACTAAAAAATTAAGTTTGCTTTGAGAATTTCTACAAAAGTAAAACTATATTCGGTGGATTCTAACATAATAACGTTAAAATCATCAAAACGGAGTCATAAAACCTTCTTATCTTCTTTTACCAACCTCTTAAGAGGACGACAAGAGAAGCCACAAGAGGAATACCATTAAAAAGTCTGCTTCATCTTCATATACCTATGCTGCTTTATAATCATTTTCCGGCTACGGATAATTTGAAAACGATATATCACGAGGGCCAGTACAAAATAGGCACCTGCCTGAATCCATAACGTATGATATTCATGTACCACCTCATTCAATGCCGCCCCACATGTATTGATACGGATGAATCCCTGAATCCCCGGTGTCGAAGGAAACAGATATCCTATAGCCTGCCAGAACGGAGGAATCGCTTCTTTCGGCCAGGAGACTCCGGATATGAATAACAAGATCACAGATGTAAAGACAAACACTAGCATAGGCGCCTCTCGGGTAGTCATAAAACCGGACAATGTCATGGCAAAGAAGATCGAAGCAAACAGATACGGCAGGATGAACAGCAAGATCGTAACCGGATCACCCACTTGAGGCAGGGAGAAGAGTTTCGGCACGACGGCTAATACCCAGATGCAGACAACTACATAAATCAAGATATAGGTCAGAGACTTGCCTAACACGATACGCAACGTCCCGTTGAAATGCCGGCTAATCGGAACAAGGCTGTGGAAGCGGTTCTTTTCACGTGCTGTCCCCCCTAACATACCGATCCCTAAAACCAGTGTTTGCTGGATAACTAAAATAAGGATAGCCGGAACTAAAAAACTGGCAAAGCCGTTTTGCGTATTGAAGAGGGTCACGGATTCATAAGGAATCGGATTGACCGTTATTTCCTCCTGCTTTGCCGATGCACCCGGAGCATTATGCATCCGTATTTCTTTCCCTAAGTCGAGTGATACTTCCGTTGCCGCCAGCAAAAACGCTTTATAAAACAGCAGGCTGCTCATATCGCAATACAAGGGAACCGTCGTCTGCTTGCCCGTATGCAAATTCTTACTGAACTCGGTCGGGAAATAAAGGATTCCATAGGCTTCTTTCCTGTCCAGCATCCGCTTGGCCTCCTCCATATCCGTCGAGACGGCGACTACCCTGACATCGGGCGTAGCATTCACACGACGGGTAAACTCGCGACTTAGATAGGAATCGGACTGGTCCACAACCACCATCTTCGCCTCGCGTACCACTTCATTATTATAAATAAAGGAATAAAGCAACGGATAGGCAAAAGGCACCAGGAAAAAGAAGATCAGCACGCCCTCGTCTTTGAAGACATTTTTCAATTCATCCTTCCAAATGTAAAAGATGTCCAAGATCCCTTCCTTGATCATATCTCGTAAACGATATTCTCTTTTCATTACTTTCTGTTTTACGGAATATATTTAAAGTACAACAATGCGTTCTTCAAGTTTTTTTCCAATCAGGAAAGGCAAAACGAGAAAACCCATAAGCCAGGCATATTCAGCCCAGCTATAAAAGAAAGGCCTTCCGTTCAAAGCCTGGTCGACATAGATCAGAAAATAGTGCCGGAGAGGGAACAGGCTGGAGAGTGCCTGCAAAGTAGGGTCCATCCCCAATACCGGAAAAGAAAATCCGACGATAGAAAAAGCGATCATCCCGAATAGGCAAGCAAAGCTCAACCCTAAACGAAAAGTCGGCAACACCCCTATCATGAAAATCCCGACCGCCTGCGAAGCAATCACCAGCAGAAATAGAGCCGACAGCATCGGTAACCAGCCACTATTCAACGGGAACGAATTAAACCCATACAAGGCCACCGCATACAGGAATGCCACAATCGTAAAAATCACCGTATGAGGGAATATCTTCCCTATGAGGCTCACCGTAAGCGAATTTCCACCCATCTGCAACCATTCGCGGGCCGTCGAGTATTTAATCTCGGAACCGATGCTCAATACCGTCACCAAAAAAATCATCAATTGCAAAACACCAGGCAAAAGTGTGTTATTCAGATAGACCGAATAGTTAAGCCAAGGATTCCCGATCGCGTGTGTGTCGATCACGATCGGCTGGAGCTGCGCCATGATCTGGGTTTCAGTATAGCCATGCGCCAGCCCCGTCTGAAGCCCGACCGAAGCACCTGCTAAGACAGACATGGTTTTCATATCCCGAAACAACAGAGATGCAGCAATAAGATAAGTACCGTTCGTATAGAACGACAGCTTAGGCTGCCGACCTGCTGTCGCATCCACACCAAAGTCCTTCGGAATATAAAAAATGCCATAAATTTTCCCTTCCTGCATAGCCTGGCGAGCTTCCTCGAACGAGACGGTTGTCAGCATCACCTCCGTCTGCTCGAATGCATCCAACTGGCGGGCTAAGTTACGGGAGTTGGAAGAGCCGTCCAGATCTACTACCGCAACAGGCATATCGGTAGGCAAACCCTCCTTCATCAACGAAAGAAAAAAGACCACACAGATAGTGGGAGCCACCAACATACAAAAGAAGTAGACCGGGTCTTTACAAATCCTGAATATCTCACGCTTTGCAATTGACAATTTTGGGGTACTATTTAATTTTTCATTATTCATTTAACCTTGTTCTTTAATTGTCAATTATCAATTGTCAATTTCTTAATGACCGACATTCCAGGACGTAAGTCGGCCACCTTTTCCATTGGACGGGCACGCACCTCGAATGTCTTGGAGTCAAACTGTCCGTTCGTTTTTGTCGCTTTCCAGGCGGCATAAGTTCCCATATCCTTCATATAATAAACTTTCAGTTTGACCGGCCGGTTATCCAACGCCGGGATAAAAGCGTCTAATTCGGTACCGATCTTGATGTTTTTCAGATGATCTTCACGAATACTGAAGGTCACCCACATATCGTTAAGGTCGGTGATATTCATAATCGGAGCACCCGTACCGACCAACTCGCCCACTTCAGGAAAACGTTCGGACACCTCCCCGTCGATCGGTGAGACAAGTACCGCTTCCTTCAAGTAGGATTCCACTTCGGCAACCGCTCCGGCAGCCTGCCCTACGAGAGCGGCAGCCGCGGCCTTATCTTCCACACGGGCTCCGTCTACAGCCATATCATACTGGGATTTGGCAGCTTTCTCAGTAGCGGCCATTGCCTTGTAACTGGCTTCTGCCTCATCGCGTTTCTGGGCAGACATTACCCCTTTATCGAACAAGTTTTGTACACGCGTATATGATTTCTGGGCAATATCCAATCCTGCCTTCGCCTTCTGCCACATTTCATATGCTCCAGCTATCTCTTGTGCACGGGCACCTTTAATAGCCTTTGCGTTCTGAGCTTCAGCGGCACGACGCACAGCCTCCGCTTGCTGAAGCTTGGCAAGAACTTCGGGCGTATCCAAGAAGACAAGCGTGTCACCCATTTTCACCTTGTCGCCCTCACTGAAACGATATGCTTCGATCCGTCCGGGAACTTTTCCCGAAATACGAACTTGCGTAGCCTCCACTTGCCCCATGATGATATCATCCGGCGGCGTCAGTAAAAAGAAACCGGTTAATGCAACTAATCCGACCACACCTAAGAATGTGATAAATGCCAATAGCATATTATTGATTGAGTATTTTTTATTCTCGTTCATGAGTTTATAATTTGAGATTTATGATTGTATGATTTAGATAGTGTCCTCAAAAGAATCAGGTCCGTGTTCATCCACTTAATCCGCGTTCCTGGTTCTTCCAGAGAGCTCATCCCCCAGCTTTCCCATCGCTTTCGTCAAGTAGACTTCCGTCAATTTCACCTCTATCTGTGCATCTATCAGGCAGGAACGCGCCGACACCCAGGCTGTCTGCGCCTGCATCAGGTTAAGAGCCGGGATTACGCCTTCCTCAAATCCGAGATTGGCATGACGAAGATTCTCTTCCGCATTCTCCATATTGCGGGTGGAGACGATCAGCTTCTTGTTTGCTTCATTGACCTTGTAGACAGATTGATTGACCTGCAATTCCACCTTCTCGCGTGCATCCTGTAACTCCAAAGACTTGATGCGTGTCTCGGCACGAGCCGAATTGCGCTTATAACTGCCCTCCCACCAGCCGGAAAGCGGAACTTTCACCATTACACCGACATTGAACATCCCGGCAAATTCGTTTTTGAAGCCGTTCATGGAATTAGGGTTCGTGACCAAGTAGTTCGCCATAAATGCCACATTCGGCAACATATCCGACAAAACAATCCGCTCCTTCCTCTTATAAATCTTAGTCGCCAAGTCAAGGCTCTTCAACTCGTTACGATTCATAAAGGCCTCATTCACATCAGCCGCCGTAACGGAAGGTTCTGTCAGAAAATTTTCGATATCTTCATCTGCTAAAACAAGCGGGTCTTCTAATGGCAACCCGCATATCTGTGCCAATAACATGCGGGAAAGAGCCAGACCGTTATCGACTTTCGTCTGTGCCATCTCTGCCTCATTCAGTTTGACTTTGACGGAGAGTCCGTCGGCTTCGGTCGCTACTCCCTCATTGATCATCGCTGTCATATCATGATCGGTCTTACGGAGCAAATCGACATAGGCATCAGCTAACTTCTTCTTATTTACTAAAGAAATCACCTGCCAATAGGTTTCATCGGTTTTACAGATGACATCCTGCAGTTGCTGGTCATTCATCGACTCGGCCAATTGCTTGGCGTACTTGGCAATCTGGTTGTAATTAATAATCTTGCCTCCCATAAACACAGGCTGCACAAGTGAAACGCTTCCCCCCCAGATATTCTGGATATCGAGGTGTTGCAAGTCGTCCACCCCTTCCATCAACTTTCCAAACACCGGCAATTGGGCGATCGGTCCGAGAGCTCCTTCAATAGAAGAACCGAGTGCTCCCATATCCAGCAGGTTTATATCTTTCTGGTTCCACATATACGCGCCGGTTGCCGAGAGCTGAGGAAAATATTTGGTGAAAGCGACGTTTTTCTCATAGTCGGCCATTTTAATCTTTTCCCCCGAAATCTTCAACTCTTTGTTATTCTGAATAGCCAATTCACGACATTCCTCCAGCGTCAACGTACGTCCGGCATTCGCATAACCCGACGAAACAAGTAGTGCAACTAATACGACAAATCTCTTCATCTTTATCTTATTTTATTCAGATTCTTTCCTAAACGGTGCAAAAGTACTGGTTCGCTTTAAATATACAATTGAACTAATTCAATAACTGCTTTCTTATATGTTCACAAGCATATAGTTTCACATGGTTTCATCCTGATGAAATCCGATTGTTTCCCACTGATGAAAATATAGTTTCCCGCCAGTGAAAATATAGTTCCATGCCCATGAAACTTGTTCCGCCACTTATTCTGTTCTAGTGAATGAGAGGACTTTCCGCTTCAACTTGCAATACCAGGCATTACTAATTCCCATATAATGGGCGATATACTTATCGGGGACCCGGTTGATCATCCAGACATAGTTTGTGTAGAGAAACTGGATGAACTCTTCCGCCGTGGAAGAGAGGCGAACAGCCAACAGAACATCCAGTTTATAGATGATCGTCAGCATGATATTCTGATAATAAGATGCAAACAAAGGATAACGGAACGAAAGGCTCTCGATATGATCGCGGGAAAAGCAGAGCAACTCGCCGGCTTCAAGCGCCTTAATCTCAAATTCAGAAGGTTGCTTGGTAAAATAGCCGATGGCGGAAAGGAACGGAAACACAAATGTCCGTAATCACCGCTAATCCGTCCTTTCAGATAAGCCGGATACGGCCCCATCATCAACATGTCTTCGTCATGATTGGCCTCCAATACCAGATAATTCGCTTGGGCGATATAGCCACCGAATTGTTCGGTCACATGTCCGGCATCGGTAATGAGGCAAAAATTGACATCTCCGTATTGCACGCTGTAGCCCACATTGTCCGCACTGTCATGAGGCACATCGAAAGGCGTGATTACAAAATGGTCTAGCTCCAAGGTCTGTCCTTTCTGCAAGAAACGTATGTTTTCTTCCTTCAACTTAGGATGTACGCAATAATTACGCTTGATTCCGCCGTGCACAAGTTCGGTGGCATAGACCGGAATCCCGTATTCATTCGCCAAGCTCCCGACAGCTTTGACGTGGTCTGCATGGTCGTGCGTAATCAATACGGCCTTTATTTGTTTCAAAGAAAGCCCGCAAGTATTAAAATGTTTTTTCAGTGTTCGTATCCCAATTCCGGCATCAATCAATATCCCATAATTTTCTGAGAAGAGGAAGTAGCTGTTTCCGCTACTGCCGCTCCCCAGACAAATAAACTTCAGCATATCCGTATTTTTGTTTATGCAAATATACGAAAACATGAAAGAACGGACAAATATTTCTTTCCCGCCCTCCTGCCTTACCAGCTCAATTTAATAAATTTACTCTCCCACGGCCTGAACTCCGCTTTCCCCTTCTCGTCGATTGGTTTTCCCGTCACGTCACAAACCGTGGCTTTCCGTATCTTCACACAATCGGAAGTAACGGCAAAGACTGCCGGCCGACCATCCGTTTCACGTAAATGCAACATCACGGCATGTTCCCCCTCCACCGGTGACATGTTGACCAACAAGAGGTTATCCGGGCGAAGCGTGAGAAAAGTTCCGCAAGAGGGCGCAGCCTTACCTTCACGGCCACCGGCCTGAAGTACCCGGGTCAGGAAGGAATCCGGTTTTCCCAAGCAAAACGCGTGGCAAATCCGGCTGTCGTGTCCGCCGACGAAGTGATGGAAATAACTCCACTGCAAACCTCCGGTCTGGTCTGCGTTAAAATTGGTAGTCCAATAGTTATTCATCGGCCAGGAATACATATTAGTAGTCTGGGGTACGGCACCAGACTGATAACGTCCGGTATTGATGGCACCGAATTGCATCAGGGGTATTTCAGGGCTTCCCATTACGACCTGGACTTCCGAACTGCGTACCGCTGCAAAATTCTGCACGGTATACCAATCGTTCGACGAACCGGGAATCTGGTCTATCCCAGCTTCGATATTTCCGCCGGGCACGTCCAGAAAGATTCTGCCGCCCTCTATCTGGTACGGAAAAGACACATATACGGCTTCCGGCTCTGCCTCTGCTTTTTACGCAAACTGTAAACCACTTCTATCTTTTTCTCTACCTTATATATATGGTACTCCACCGTCAGATTATCATGCCCTATCCCGGCTGCCGTCTCTCCTTTGAAACGGTAAGTATCCCATATAGCCCCTTCCCCGTACGCCTCGAAGCGCATTTTCTCCGGATGCCTGCGTGTAAAGCGTGGGTACGTATATCGCTCCAAAGCGCCCCGGTCGTCTATCGTCTCATAAATGAATTCTCCCAACTCCCATTCCGCATCCTCCGTCAACAACTGCCGTTGCAGGTCTTTATCGTAAAGTCGGGAAATGGTGCCCCGTTGCAGATTGAAATCAAGACCATACCACTCATTCTCTACATGCGTACCGGAGCCCCCCCCTGCGAATGCTTCGGACGGCAATGGCTCGTCTTTCACGTCTATGCGACACCGGATGAAGCCCAAAGCCGGTACATCCCGGACATAAATATACCAATACGTTCCGTCCGAACGGCTCTCACCGGCCTGAGCAGGAACGCTACGTCCCGACGCATCCGTAATCTCAAAAGCTTTGTCGCGCGGCAAAAGCTGATGGTCTACATACACCTTGGCTATTCCGCTATAGCTCCAGTTCAATGTATTGAAAACCAACACGGAAGGCTCATCCGTTTTCGGAATGAAAGACTGCAAAAGCCCCATTACCGCCTCGCCCAACAATCCGGCATGCCGGTAAGCCTCCCACGCATACGACTGTTTCAGCGAGCGTTGCTCCCACGTCTCCCGGCCATACGGGTCACGCACACTCTCGCAATACCCGAACGTATGCTCATCATAGAAAAGCAGAGCTTCGTTCATGCCACTCACCTTCCCCATCACCCCGTGGGGCAACTCGGCTCCGGCCAGTTTTGCCAAAGCCAAACCGCCTTGCCCGGCAATCGCATGGGAATGGGTAGTACGGGAAACAGCCGCTTCGCGTGCTCCGGAAGCAAACCCATCCGTCCACCAGTCCGGCCACGCTCCCCGAATGACGGGTATCTGCCCGGCATAATCACGCTCCACGGTCTTGATAAAGTCCGTAGCGACTGCCGAACGTAATTTAGGCCATTCGTACTTTTCATTCCAACGTTTCACCATCTCGCAACTCCGGGTGGAAGGAGGAGCATTATCGGTCAGATACCCGGAATGCTGAATGGCACAAATGTCATACGGGTATCCCTTAGCTTCCAGTTGCCCCAGATAATCCCACACGCATTGCTCGAACTTTGTGAAATCATCAGGGTTGTGCACACCCCAATAGTTCCCCTGATGGTAATGTTCCGCACGGTAAGCCAGGATTTTTTCCCCGATGGCGACTCCCACCAAAATACCGTGGGCTTATCGAAGCATATCAATGCCCGATGCCCATGCGTCCCCATATTCAGGTACTTCACTCCTGCGTCGGCAAAATATTCACTGAAACACCAGGCTATTCCGTTTACATCATCTTGCATGGCCAAGTCTGTCCGTAACCCTTCCTCCCGGAACAACTTCAACGGAGCCAAGGATGCAGCCAAGGTCTGTTCGTCCGGCAACTCATCAAAATTCAGGTACATGGCACCCAACTCAATTCGCCCTTCTTTCACCCTGCGTTTCAAACGTTCGACCTGGGAAGCCGGACGATTTTTCAAATACTCTTTCACGGGCCAAGACACCTCGCAAGTCCATCGGAACCGCTCGGCATCTGGATAATGATCCGTGGCATCACAATAATCCAAAGCATAATCTATGTAACGCAAATGTTCTGCCAAAATCTCCATCTGCGAACGAGTATAGCCGATGTCCGTATGTGTATGCTGCACCAGATTCATCTGCCAATGCCGGGGCTACCGGGTACTTTTATTTCATCCGAAGCCAAAGACACCTGCCCGGTGCGTAAAGACAACGGCAATGTACGGTCCACGCCAGCGTCAGGAATATCAAATACAAAATGATTTTCCCCCTTTTCCAAACGGACATGCTGCACCAACCTGCCCAACGCCAATTCCGCCTCTGTGACCTGTCCGTCATAGCCTACCGTCACAGCCACCCGGCGGACCGGACCTGAAGAAGATTTATACACAGCCGGATACAGCTTCGCCTGAAGCACCGGAGACGCTGCGGAACAAACCGAATGAAAAGCCGCCCCCCAAAAGAGCATCCCCAAAAACAAATTCTGTAATCTCATAGTGATTTATTGTGATTAAATAGTTAGGATTCGTCAAAAATGTTTCTCCTTTTCATTGGCCATCGCCGGAAAAGACATATATTTGCGTTGTAAAATTACGAAATCAGACGGTGAGGCCAAACGTAC
>ENA-OQDT01000974-OQDT01000974.1-human-gut-metagenome-genome-assembly--contig:-NODE-974-length-17787-cov-3.268290_pt1 | contig 17787 bp, 18 predicted proteins | sample MGYA00242786_ERZ504617 | MGnify/ENA primary metagenome ERZ504617 (study PRJEB26092, sample SAMD00036337) | human gut metagenome | host: Homo sapiens | study: EMG produced TPA metagenomics assembly of...
GCCCCGTCCGCGGAGCCGGAATCCCAACCTTTCCCGTGGGATAAGGCGGCGACGGCCGCTTTCCTTGCGGGAGCCGCCGCTGCGTTGTTATGGACGCTCGGGTCGGTATGCGGCGTATTGCACATGATCCGCCGGGGGCACAGGGAGCGGCTGGGCGACGGCTCCGTGCTCGTACGCACCGACCAGCCGGTCGTACCGTTCAGTTGGTACCGGTATATCGTGATGTCGGAAAAGGATCTGGCCGAAAACGGCGAGGCGATCGTGCTGCATGAGAAGGCTCACTTGAGGCTGCGCCACTCGTTCGACCTGTTGGTGACCGACCTTGCGGGGTGCCTGCAATGGTTCAACCCTGCGATGTGGCTACCTGCGCCGTGAGTTCTTATCAAAAAAGAGACCGCAGTATGCGGCCTCTCAAATCTGTGTTAATTCATTCGGTTGGTTGGCATCTTTCGGAGCTCTTGGACTTGATCCCAACGCCCATAGACCACAGCGATAGTGTGACTGGAAAGGTGCCTGAAAGGGTAACTGAAAAAGAGAAAAAGATTTCAGAACTTCTTGTTGAAGCTCCAGAGGCTATTAATGGGAGTCCGCAGGTTCATACCTCATATGCCTCTCACTGATTCCTTCCCTTGAGTTTCCGGTGGAACAGAACAGGTCTGCACGGGATTGGCTTTTGCCTTTTCAGCCCTTGAATGCCTTTTGGCTGCGCCAATAAAATCTGCTGTTTAAACTGCACTTTCTGTTTCAAAAGATTACCTCCCTTATAGCTGCATTTCCGGCTCATGGTCATCCGCCTTGTGGCCCTGAGCGATCTTCTTCGCCTTGATTTTTCGTAGGAGCTTCCGATCCACCGCGACCCGAACGCCACCGGAGGGCGGTGGTTGGTTTTGCTCCTGGAAAATGTTGGCCAGATGGTGGAACAGCGAAATGACGGCCGCCACAGGAGGCTGGCCCAAGCGGTCATCCATGTGTTTCAGGAAATATTGAGCATATTCATTGCCCTGATCCGCTGCCAGCTGGAACCACTTGATCGCACTGGATCTATCTTTTGGGACCTCCTTCCCAAGCAGATAGAGCTTGCCGAGGGCATACTGGGCGTATTGATTGCCCTGTTCCGCTGCGGCGGTGAGCCAGCGGATGGCGGCTTTCACATCCTTTGGCGCATCTTCCCCCTGGAGCAGCAGCTTGCCCAGCCGGTACTGCGCAAACTGATTACCCCGGCCTGCTGACCGCTTCAGCAGACTTAGTGCTTTTACGCTGTCTTTGGGTGCATCTTCTCCTGTGAGATAGACCAGAGCCAGGACGTATTCCGCATACCCGTTCTCCTGTTTGGCCGCGGCAGTAAGCCAGCGGATGGCGGTTATTACATCCTTTGGGATACCGTCGTCTCCCTTCAGCAGCAGTTTTCCCAGGCGGTACTGGGCAAACTGGTTCCCAAGTTCCGCAGCGTATGTGAGCCATTTCAGTGCGGCCGCCGGGTCTCTGGGCAGGGCTGCGTCACCGGCAAGATACAGCTTGCCAAGAGCAAAGGCGGCGAAGCTGTTTTCCTTCGTTGCCGCAAGTGTGAACAGAGCCACCGCCTTTTGAATGTCTTTTTCCACGCCCTGACCATCCCGATAGATTTTGCCGAGCGCGTATTGAGCACAGTCCTGGCCGGCTTCCGCCGCCTTTGTCAGCCGCTCCAATGCCTGGGCTGTCTGCTCCGGTGTAGAGGATGGATCATTGAAAATCATCCGGGCCAGTTGGTACTGCGCGTGGGGATTGTCCAGTTTGGACGCCTGTTCAAACCACTCCCTGGCTGCCGTCTCATCTTTACCAGTCCCTACACCATGGAGGAGCATCCATCCGATGCGGTACTGCAATTTATCGTCATGGCTCTGCTGTTCCAATTCGAGAAATCCGGCGAAGGCTTGCCGGTACCACTGTTCCGACGCTTCGGCGTCCTTCTCACAGCCAATGCCGTCCCGATACATCTTTCCTAACTCGTAGGCAGCATAGGGGAAGTACTGCTGTGCGGAGGCTGTGTATAACTCCAGCGCCCGCGCATCGTCCTGCTCCACACCCTGCCTACGGCGAAACAGGCCAGCAAGGGAATATTGCGCATACTTGTACCCTTTGTCTGCGGAAAGTTGGAACCACCGGGCGGCATCACCATAGTCCTGCTCACAGCCGAGGCCCGCGGCATACAGTTTGCCGATCCGGTACTCCGCATAGCGGTTTTTCTTCTGCCTCTCAACAGCATAGAAAGCGGCCAGCGCCTTGCTGTACCACACATGGGCGGCCTGCATATCAATCTTCCGGCCCAGCCCGTCCGCAAGCATCCGGCCCAGATCGTGCATGGCCAGCGCATTGCCTTTTTGCGCCTCCTGTTGGAACAGGGTAAACGCCTGCTCAAGATCCTGGGGCTGATCCTTGCCGCCAAACAAACAGCGGCGGGCCAGGCGGTACTCATCGCTCCAGTTCATCTGCGCTTTGGCTGGCGCAGACACCGTTTTGTCTGGGACATCGTCCGGTGGGGACTCCGAGAAATCATTCCAGTCATTATCAGGCTGGGGCGCCTCCGGCAGCGGCGCTTCTTCCTGGTCCTCCACAGGGACACGGTCTTGCTGGTCATCTGGATGGAAAAGCCTGCTGGCGCGCCCCCAGTGTTACCGCTTCCTCAATGACGATGTTTTTGATCCGCTTGAATTCCTTCTGCTGGGAAAGGGGAAGGCGTGGAGGCAGGTCGTCCTTGTAGGTGCGCAGCACATCTTCCCGCAGTTCATACCACAGGGCATAGGCTGCGGCGACACATGGCTCTTTGGCCAGCTCGTCCACAATCTCATCCACCACGGCCTTCAGCGGAGCCTTGAGGTAGCCGTACTGCTTCCTGCCTCCGGTGTGCCGCAGGCGTTCCGCCAGATGCCTCCATGAGCTTCTCCATGCGGTGGTTGACCACGGCGCCGCTCCACATCCGTTCAATCAACTGCTCCAGCACAGAGCGGGCGTCCTCATTCAGCGTGTCCCTACTCTGGGTCTGCTTCTGGTAAAGCTCCGTCAGCTCCTGCCGGAAGATCTCTTTTGCCAGTCCCGACTTGATTTGGGCGATGCCCTGCGTGGTGAGGAAGCCTTTCGACGGATCGGCGCTGTAGCAGACCATGTGGATATGGGGATGGTGTGCTTCATCATGGAATGCAGCGTACCACCGAAAATCCTCCCAGGGGATCTTCATCGCCTCCGCCATTTCCATGGCATACTCGGAGAGCAGTGCTTTCCATTCTTCCGCCTTATCATAGCCGAGACGGGCAGCGTCTTCCCGCCGCAGAGAGATGATGGGCAGCCACACATTACCGGGGTGGGCCGCGACCGCTTCCGCTACCTGCGCCAGTACGAGCTGATCTTCCTCACCGGTAAACAATCCATGGGAACCGACGCGCTGGGCGCGGGGGCGGGTGGCGATGTACTTCAGATAGTTATCCTTCTTGGCGATCTGGTTATAGTTGTCCTCCAGAGCGCGAGTGATGAACTCCGATGCGTTGGTGCGTGTCGGCTCGGCCGCATAGTCCTCGTATTCAAACATCCCACGGCTGAGCGGGAAGTCCCGCAGGATCTGTTCCACCATCTTTTTCTGCTTTGAGGTGGCCGGCCACTCACTGCGTCCCGGATCGATGCGCTCCACACCATTCCGTGTGGCCATATATTTCACATAGTTTTCAAGATGAGCGGTGGCGGAGGAGGTACCGCCCTTGATGTAGGGGCACTTGAAAATCAGGCGCGGCACAGACTGTCACCACCTTTGTGCATCACTCCACGCCCCGCTGGTAGTCGATGGCGTCCTTGAAGCTGATGCGCCCATTGGTCTGCTTCACTTCACGGACGGACCGGGCGCGGAGTGTCTTGAGATCCTCGTCACTGATTTCCATGCCCGCCGCCAGTACATTCATCATCATGTTGACCTCCACCGCCAGTTTGAAGAGCAGGCGGGCGATGCGGTTCTCACTGTCCTGGACGGTTCCGCGCATGGCTGCCACCAGTGCGGGCGGCAGATATGCTGTGGCTTCCTTGCCGGAAACATAGCCGGCATAGAAGCGGATTGCCTTTTCAATAAACTCGTTCTGGCTCTGGCAGTTATCCCTTTCACAGAGTTCTTTGACCAGTTGCTGTGTTTCGGGAGCAATACGCAGAGCGAACTTGATTTTTTCTCTCGCCATACTTTCCTCCAATCAAAAATCCCTGACCTTTGCATGGCCAGGGATTCGTTTTCTTTAAGAGGCTTCTTTACTTCAAAGCTGAATGCCGCCCATACTTTGCTTTTGTGCCTCCTTTTCTGTCCATATCCCTGTTATAATGCCGGATAAACGCCGAAGTGATGGGCCATTCCAGCCGTGGTGACCCCCGGTGTGATCCCATCCCCTGAAAAGTGACCCCCGCAAAACCGTTCCCCGACCCGCATTGCGGGGCGGTGTGAGCCGAGCGGGGGACGCTTTGCGACCCCCGCTCTTTATCCTGCACTGTTTTCGACCCCTCGGTTCACCCTCGCTAAAGGCGAAAGTGAGAGGCCATCAACGCAGGACGGTCACTGCTCATTTTAGGAACGGCCCGCACAAAGCCCCCACAAATCGCCGGGAGGGACGGCAGGGGTACGGATGCCACCCAGCCCCGGAAAAGGGCACACCGGGCCGCACAGGGGGCAATGGCGGGGGAATGCGCTCCACTTCACAAAAAAGAGCCGTGCTGCCGCACGGCTTCTCATGGAGCATCGGCTATTGGTTTGCTCAGTTCTGTGTGCAGGCCATAGACACCTGGGCCCCCTCGTTCTCTGTCTGGCTCTTGATGATCCAGTCCGTCAGGTTCTGGCATTCACTCAATTCCCTGGCCAGTGCGTACATTTCACGGCGGCCATCGGCGCTGTTCAGCTTCACTGCTGTCTCGAACAAGCCCCAGATATTATCCAGGGTTTGGAGGCCGCTGGCGTTTATCGGCAGGTCTTTTTCCTCCATCACATGATTCACCTTTTCGGGCTCGGCTGCTTGGGTAACTGCGATTTCTTCCTGACGGATCAAGTCCAGCCACCGCTGTGTGTCTGGTATTGGAAGTCCCCATGCCGTTCCAACCTGTGTCACAGCCTTTCGATATGGAGTTACATCCACAGCTGTTCCATAGAGCATAAGGTATGCAATGGCCTCCTTTGCGAGATTTTCCTGCAGTTTACATACTTGTTTGGCTTTCATTCGTTGAACTCCTTTCCTCGGATTTTTGGTTTGTTTCAGGCGCCGGTTGGCTGCCCATGCAACAACACAATGCCACACTTCCGGAGAGAAATCCATTCATCATTGCCAATAAAAATCTCTTTTTCTTCTCCAAACCTATTTTATCAATCATGGACGGAACAAAGAATAATGCAACAAACAAAGATACTGCCAGATTGATAATGACCACCGCTGCAAAATCCTGCAAGTTCAGACGTATCTTCTCATCCAGAAAGAAAATAATAACCAATGCCCCGATAGTAGTCAGCGTGGCCGCCAGTACAGAAACAAACGCCTTCAGATTGCGGCGATGCAGAATATGGTCTGTCATCACTATCGTATTATCTATCACCAAATTCAATGAGATGGTAATACCCGCCAATGAATAAAGCTGCATTTCCAGACCAAATGCATAATAAAGAATGACGGCAACAGATATATTAACCGCCAGACTGGTCACAATCAGGAACAGATAACGCAGATTTCGTGTTATCAACGCTACAAACAGCAATAAAATCAATACGGTCAGTCCGGTACGGAAATAAATCTTATCCAATTCTTTCTGAATATATTCCGTAGCGTCATAACTGATATGTACCTCATAGCCCGGAGGCATCTTCTGTTGCAACTCACCCATAAGGTGCTTCACTTCCCCACTTAAATTTAATTGATTGGCAGTTTCCTCGGCCGTGATATACAGGTAGACAGAATTCAGCCCGTTTATCCGGTAATAACTTTGCGGTCGTTCTTCCACATGCCTTACCTTTATCAGTTTATCCAGCGTAACCATCGTTCCATCTTCGGCTTGCAGTTGAATGGCTCCCGGTTCAAATTCCATTTCGTTTTTCAGTAGATGTACGTACCAGTCTGATCCACTCTCTGCCCTCCGCACCTTTTTCAATAGAACAGATCCCCAGAAACTCTTTTTCATAATGGCGGTTAATGGCCCGTTGCACAGCCTGCAGTGTGATTCCCAAACGTGAAAGCTGGTCACTGTCATACTCCAACTGCCACTCCATAGGTGTAGCTCCATTCAGTTCCACTTTATAAATCCCCTTCAACTGTCCCAATACCGGCTTGATATTCTCTTCCGCATACTGCTGAATCAAAATAGGATTGGCAGGCGCATTCAGTGTATAAGTAATAAAAGGTCTGGATGCCTTATCATCCGAACGTCGCGTACTGATTTGAGGATAACTCACCCCTCGGGCAGCTGAGGCCAGGTCTGTCTGATGATGGTAGACACTTCAAAGCGGGTAACGTCAATATCCGCATGCTTGTCCAGTTCCAAAGAAATTGAGCCGCTGCCGTTATCCGAAGTAGAGTTCACCTTCCTGATACCCTTTACTCTGGCCATCATCGCCTCCAGTTTACTGGTAACCTCCGCCTCAATAACCCGTGACGAATTGCCGGGCATACTGAAAGAAACAGTCAGACCGGGCAAGGTACGCGACGGCGCCAGCTTAACCGGCAACAGCGGTACTAATACCACCCCTATCAGTGACAGGCAGACAAATGTCACTATCAAGGTAAACGAGGAGAGGTTACGCGGATTACTCATCGATAAATTCCTGTATTAAAATCAAACTTGTCCGCAAGGGAAAAACCGGACTCAAAATCGTGCAGCGTCAGTTTACGTATCTTATAATAATTCAACCAATAATTCTGCAAAGCCGAAATATAATTTTTCTGCGCCTCCTGCTGGCGGTTCAACGAAAGAGTAAGACTATTCACATCCGCCTTTCCGATGATAAAACGTTGGCGTGTCTGCTCGTATGCCATTACGGCAAGATCCAAAGCCTCCTCCGCACTCGCAATCAAACTCTGCTGAATATTAAAATCATTCACCGTCATAATCACCTCTTCCTCCACACTCAGTTCTTCCTGACGGGCGGCAATCCTCACCACATTCAGATTATTTCTCGCCATATTATATTTACCCTTTCTCACCCCCCAGTCAATCAAAGGAATAGAAACACTGACAGAAACCAAGTCCTGTTGCAAAGGATGTCTGTAGGCATCTCCCAGTTTATCCGCCACCTGGTTAAAACCCACACTGGCATTAAAACTAGCATTGAAACGGGATTCTTTCTTTGTCTTGTCCACATTCTGTTCCGCTTCCAGCACATTCTGCCGTTGTTCCAGGAAAGTAGGATTATTCTCTTTGGCCCGCATCAACGCATCATCTACGGGAATCATCTTTCCTGTGGGACGTCCCGGTATATCCAATTCAATCACGGTATTCTTATCCAGATTCAGAAAGGAAGCCAATGAAAACATAGCGCGTTTCAAAGCAATCTGCGCATTCTGCAACGTATTATGCGCATTCACTTTGTCCAGTTGCAATGTCAGCAAATCGGCACGTGATATGGCTGCTATCTTATGACGCTGGAGCCCGATGCTATAAAGGGTATCACTGGACGCCACATTCTCCTCCGCCAAGCGGTAATCCGCCTGTGCCATAGCTAACGCAAAGAAATAAGTCACCGCTTCTTCTGAAACCATTTCCGTGTTATAAATGAATTGCTTCTTCACCTTTTCATACTTCAACGGCTCTAATTTTCCGGTCCCAACGAAAAGCATTATATCCCAACAGGCTCTGTTGATATCCCACACGCACAGGGATACTGGAATACTGTGTAGACTTTGAGTCACCGAAATTACGCATAAAGTCCAGTTCCGAATCAATATAGAAAGTACCGCCCGTCCAATCCAGATTCTGTTTGATACTCAATCCACCCGATGCGCTGAACATCTGTTGTTCACGATACACATCCATATCCTCATTCGAATCATAACGCTGGGTGATATAGCGATAATATTTAGCCGGAGTCAGATCCAGCGTAAGACTCGGCAAACGGTTCGCCTTGTAAGTACGATATTCCCAATATCCCGACAAATAAAGATTCTGATATCTGAAAGCGGACAAGGAACTATCATTCGCAATCTCTATCGTGCGTTGCAAATCCAGCTTCACCACCTGCTGCGCCTTTGCTCCGAGAGACAACAGCATACACCCCACCATCCATATGCTAATGTACTTCATTTTTGTCATGTTTTCTATAAATAAACCAATATATTAAAGGAATGATAAACAAGCTGACCAAAGTTCCCACCACCATAGAGCCAATCATGGCAATAGACAAAGGCTTCTGCATCTCCGACCCCATATCCGAGGTAAACAGCAACGGAACCATTGCAAAGACAGTTGTCAGCGAAGTCATGATAATCGCTCTCAACCTGCGCCTGCCCGCTGTATGAATGGCTTCCACCAAAGGCATCCCCGCTTTCCGTAATTCATTGATGGCATCCATTTTTAAAATAGAGTCATTCACCACAATACCACAAGTCACGATAATGCCTATGGCAGACATCAAATTCAACGTGTGACCGAAAACCCATAATGCCAGCAAAGCAAAAGCCGTATCAATAGGAATTTCCATCAAGACAATCAGCGGTTGCAGGAAACTCTCGAATTGCGCGCAAAGGATAAAATACATCAGCAACAAAGAAACAAAAAGAATCACAGTCAATTCCCCCATCATTTTTTCATTCGAAAAGAAACTACCCGAGAAATCCACTTCCCATTCCTTTTCCTCACTAACCACCTCTTTTACATTCCGCATCAGTTCCGGTGCATCCTTCACATCATAAAAACTTAAAGGAATATATTCTCCGTTCTTTCCCGCCGTAATACTCTTCAAATCTTCGGCGGGCACTACCGTCACCAGATTATTCAAAGGAATATGATTCACCTCTCCGTTACCATCCGCCATCGTCCGCACCAAAGTTTCACTTAATACACTATTTACACTCTTTTCCTCTCCGGCAATACTGATAGGCAGATATTGCTGATAAGAGCGTAAAACGGAAACCTTGTTTTCTTTGAAAGCCGTGCGGAGCACCCGCGTCAATTCATCATATGATACGTTATACAACAACAGTTTTTCTTTATTGATTATCAGATTCATCTGATTCCGGAAAGCGATGCCCGTCGGAACATTACCCGCCACCCGCGTAATTTCCTTTTCCAACCGCTGCAAATGCTCCGCATCCGGTGCCTGCGACTTATTCGCCGTATGGAGTTCCGCTACCACATCCGCTTCTCCTGTCACAAACAATTTTTCAAAGATTGTTTCGGGAGGTGAGAAAGTAACCACAGCCAACGGATATTTCTCTCTTATCTCCTTCTCTAATAATTCCTGCAATGAATAGATTCCGGATGGCTTTTCCGTCTTGAAATAAAGTTCCGCTTCGGTAGACGAAAGTTCACTGCCCCCGTTCAATATATAATCCTGCATACCCACATAAGCAGCATGCTCCGTTACCCGGTCGTCCACCTGTTTCATTAAATCATCCACCCGGCGGTTGTTCTCGTCCACATGGATATTCTCATTCCACTCTATCCTTGCCACCAGTTCATTCTGGTCAATCTGCGGCATACGCTCTTTTTCCATTACATAAAAAAGAAACACACACAGTGGAAGGGTTGCCAGCGTGCCGGTCACACAAAGCTTTTTATGTGAGAACACCCAGTCAATCCCTTTATCATAAAAGCTTTCCAGCCACTCATTTTTCAGCAGATTGTCAAAACGTCTGGAAAGAAATCCCTTACTGCGGATACCGACCTTATAAAACAACAGATACAATACGGGCAGCAACATAATACCCGTAATATAAGATATCATCAATCCCACCGTGATAGAAAAAGCCTGATCCATAAAAATAGCTCCGGCTATGCCACTCATAAATATCAAAGGCACAAATACCGCAATGGTTGTAAGGGACGAACTGAGCATCGGTGTAATCATTTCCGTCGTGCCCACGGCACACGAACGTTTCAGAGAATACCCCCGTTCACGATACTGCGAAATATTTTCCGTTACAATAATGGCGCTGTCTATCATCATACCTACTGCCAGAATCAAGCCCGAAAGTGATATCACATTCAGCGACACATGACAGAAATAAAAGAAAAAGAATGTGATTACAATAGAAGTAACCATGCTGATGCCGATAATCAACGGTGAACGGACATCCCCCAGAAACAGCACAGCTACAATAAAGATAAATAGAAAGCCCAAAGAAAGATTCTGCTGTAAATTTGAAATGGTGTAGTCCAGCAATTCCGTCTGGTTACGGCTCACGCTGAACTCAATATCCGGATACAGGGATGCAAAAATAATCGGTTGTTTCTTTCAGCTTCTCTTTCATGACATCCATATTTTCATCGCTCTGCTTGATAATGGCCAGCGTTACCGCCCTTTTTCCTCCGGCTACGGAACGTCCCATCTCTTTTTGCGAAACAATATCTACTTTGCAGAGCTCTTTCAACTGCATAATACGTTCCCCCTTGCGGATATAGATATTCTTCACATCCTCCGGGGTACGAAGCAGGGTAGCTATGCGAATATTATATTCATAATAACCATCCCTCACCAACATGCTTCCCGGCTCTACATTATTGGCGGAAAGTGTATTCTCTATATCCTCCACACTGATACCCGTCATGGCCAGTTTATCTTTATCAGGAACAATTTGCAAAAGCCTTCCGGGCACTCCGGTTATATCCGCCATAGCCACTTCGGGTAACTGTTCGATGCGGCGTTTCACCACATTCTCCGCCAATTCGCACAACTCCAGAAATTGTTGCTCGTCGGTTTCCTGATAAGCACCGTCGTTTTTCAAAGTCATATTGACATAAAGTACAGGAATATCCGTTGCACTCGCTTTGATAGCCTTGGGACGCGTCACTTCCTTGGGAAGACTGTTCATAGCGGCATCTATCTTCTCATTCACCTCTATAAATGCCAGATCGGTATTCACACCAAAATCAAATTCCAGACGGATCACGCCCGCCCCGTCACGAGTTTCACTTTTTATTTCTCTCAGTCCGGCCACTTGCAGCAACTGCCTGCGCACAGGGGTAACCACCGTATTCTCCAATTCCCGTGCCGATGAATTCTCACCCGTCACCTGTATGGTAATCTGCGGTATGGCAATATCGGGCAGCAAAGATACAGGCAGCGAGAAGTAAGTCACCAACCCAACAATAAAGCAGGCGGTAAAGGCCATCAGCACCGCAATAGGACGTTGTAATAAGAACTTAACCATACTTTTAATTTTTAATCACCCTCACCGGTGCTTCATGAGCCAGATTCACATTTCCGGTAGTTATCACCTCCATACCTTCTTCCAGTCCGTCTGTGACAGTATATTCCTCCATATTCTCCAATCCCGTATGCACATAGTTCCACATAGCTTTACCCTCTTTCAGTGTAAATACCACCTGTTTGCCGGAACGTAGTACAACCGCCGTTTTGGGGATAACCAGTTGTTCGCCCACAGAACGCTTCACGCTTACCCTTACATTCATGCCGTCGAACAATTTATTACTCCCGTTCACTCTCGCCTTTATCCGTACCATTCCATTCTCGTCCACCAGCGGATTAATCTCACTGATACTTCCCTGGCGCACCCCTGCTGCCGATGCATAAGGAGTAATCTCCACCTTATCCCCCACTTTCAGCAATGGCAGCTCATTTTCAAGTACGGTGAAATCCACCTCCATATTTCCGGCATTGATTACCCGGCAGAAAGGCCCGGAAGTTTTGGGCATATTATATCTCTTTTCAAAGAGGTTGGCAATCACTCCATCGAAAGGAGCAGTCAACGTAGCTTGTTCCATATCATATTGAGCAGATTCATATTGAGCTTTGCTCTGCTCATACCCGCTTTTTACTTTTGCCAGTTCCAGCACATCAGCAGGTATCACCTTCAGATTATCGGGAGCATATCCTTGTCCTATCAACACATCCTGCATCTCCAGGGTAGCCTGTGCCAAACTATTTTTATTCTGTACCAACGTATTGTTCAACTTAAACAAATCCAATTGGGCTATTTTTTGACCTTTCCGCACTATATCCCCGTTCTTTACCCAGATATTCGCCACCACTTCCGAGGTACGAAAATACAGGTCGGCATAATCCTGTGCCGTCACTTTCCCGTTACTGATCAATTCATGATTGAAAACCTGCTTTTTCAGCGGCATCACCGTCACCTCATTGGGTAAAGAAGGAAGAACTGTTTCCACCCCATTCTTTTTCCGTTGTTTCCTTTTTTTCTCCCGTAGCAGGCATGTGAAAGAAACGGACTAATAATAAGCCTGATGCAATTATGTGTAATTTCATGATCATATTTTGTGATATCTATAACAAATAAAAACTTTTTATTTTGAAAAAACTAATTTTCGGGTACTTTTTTCAATAGTTCCCGTGCTTTCCGTCTCATCTGCTTGATAGCGGTAGATTGAATTTTCGGTTCTTTCTCCAATACCGTCTGTACCATCTGCTCCAATTTGTCACACTGATAAAAAGCCGGTTCCGCATATAAATGAGCCAATAGATAATAAGGATAAATTCGTCCGGGTAACCGATGGACAGCACGCATGAACCAATATTCCGCACTATCATAGTGCTTCATTTCCTGTTCATTTTTCCCGATAATATTTAGTATCATGGGATCGCCACTCACTTTCAAGGCCTCTTTCAGTACCTTGTTAGACAGTTCGGGTTCATGCAGTTTATGCAAGGCATGGCCATACTCAAACATAAAGCGAGCATTCCCTTTCATTTCTTTCTGAATTTCAGCATAACTTTCTACTGCTTGCCGGTAAGCTCCCGAGTGGTAAAACATACGGCTTTTGGTCCATTGCTTACAAGCTTCTACAGTCTTGGATTTCTGCTGATATTTACAGAAACAGCCATAGCTTCCGATTAACAATAAAACAGTAAACAAAATGCGAGGCCAAACTTTCTCTAAAGGAAGAACACGGATACCGCAAGCTAATACTAATATAATCAAAGCCGAAACAAACGCTGGAAATTGTAGTGGATAAGAAGAAAACGCAAATACCGCTAAAGATAGCAATGCGCCGCATAGTCCATAGATGCCTTGTTTATGACCTATGTACATGCTCCCACCTAGTATCAACAACCCGATGCAAAGCACAGGTATTCCCCAGGCAATGGCTACTTGCAGATATTCATTGAAAACATATTCGGGAGCACCTGCCACAAGTTCCTCCGTTGCCGTATAATTTCCGGCTGCAAAATAATTCTCCTGCGCTTGTCCGTAAGCAGCCGGAACACTGTTCCATCCGCATCCTGTCCATGGGTGCTCACTGACAGCTTGGGCAGCAATTTTCCACATAAACAGACGGCCGTCTGCCGAATCCTTTTTCATTTGATAAATGCCACCCAATGCTATACCGCCCAAAATAAAGGTTACTATGGCAAAAGACACTGCCTGCTTACGATGATGCCTGATATAATGCTGAATTTCCATCTTATAGTGCATACCACAAACATAAATGGAAGAGACCGCCGCAGCTATCCATGCCGAGCGGCTCATTCCGGCAGGCAACACACAAAGAATCAATAGCATGACAGCTAAAGCAACATAATAAGGTATGGTTTTCTTACCCTCTTTCCGCTTTAACCATTCATACAGGCAGATAGGGAATATCATGGCAAGGTAGCCTGAATAAGGACCGGGATTATAGAATGAACCGGTCAAAGCATAGAGAGAATGGTTGGAATAGGTAAAGCCATATACCTGACGGATGCCCCACACGGCTTCCATTCCTCCGTATAGAATAAACACCCATGAAACGACAGCCGAAAGACATTCCTTAATCCGTGCCGGAAAAAGAAATATCAACAGGGCAAAAGCTGCCGATGAAAGAACTCCACAGGCATACATCCACCGCCAGTCATCCGCCAAAATATCGGATGACAGTGAAGACGTACTACAACACACCACGCTGAGACACAACGCAACCGGTATGCCTGCCACCAATGCTATTCCATATTTCAGCCATTTATTTTCCATTTCTACCACCAAACTTGTTTCCCGTCTTCGTATGTAAAAATCCGCTCTTCTTTTCCTTGAGTATGATTTTTTAACCACAATAAAGCGCCTTTAGGCACATCATCATAATAAAGTTTATTGTCGACTGCTAATTTTCGCCCTAAACTAATCCATTTCATATTCCAATAGAACAATTCATATTCATTATCGACACATATTTCATTACTATCATGTATTATTGCATTATTACTTCCATAATATGGGTATTTACGGTAAAGTATAATACTTTCTTTTTCTGTACTAGCACACAGCTCTTTTATGGTTCCATCTTCTAAAAGAATTATAGGAAACCCTATAGGTTTATTATTCAACCGCCCATTTTGGCTGATAAATGCTAAGAAAACGATCCCCTTTCCTTCGTTTAAATAAGTTCTTATTTGATTATCTCCCCATAAAATTCCTCTCCCGACTGATTCAAACAAAACACTTCCATTCATCACCTTTGATAAAGCAACAGGAACCCAGTCATGATTATTAAAAGTACAAAGACTGATTAATTGTTTATCTTTCTGTGAAGGCACTCTAAAGGTTAAATCAGAAAGAGGCATAGCATATTCGGATGTAACGTCACATAGTGGAATATCATATTTTTTCCTATAAATCTTAGAAATCTTGTATACAACTTCATTTTTTTCCTTCAGGGCCATATCCCACTTCTATAAAATCACCAGTTAGCATCTTTCACCACATTCCAACAATGCGAAGAACTCCTATTAGCCCATGCCGGAACATAATCAATAGAAGCAGGGATTCCAATGGCACGTAAAGACAAAGCTAAAAATGCCGCCATATCATCACAAGTACCCCAACGGGTCTGTAGCATTTCAGCATAAGACTGTTTATAAGGATATTTAGTCATTCCTATATTATAACGCATTCCACCTAATTTTATGATACGAAGGGCCAATTTCTCGTGGAGACATTAAAGAATCCAATAAATGACCAAACTTTTGAAAACCTTCCTCGCGCCAATTCGATAATGGCTCATGGTCTATACGGTAAGGCAAAATATAATGACAGAATTCATCAAATGAACAGTAATCTTTTTATTTTTTCCATTCTCCCATATTTTAAAAGCATATTCAATATTTTTTATTAAATAATCTCCCGTTATAACTTTTATATCTTCAATCTTACTAAAACCTGCCAACTGTCGTTTAGAAATAGAATCAAATCCATGCCAAATCTTAGAATATCGCACATCCCAACTTATAGGATCATTTTGTGGGATAATCTTCAAAAAGTTCTTATATCTATCCAACGAATCATAAGGGAGTATTGAATATTTACCAGGCATATTTTCAATCAAAAAACAGGCAGCACGGTATTTCAAGCTATCATGTTTAAAATGCTTCAACACTTTTTCCAACTCCGCTTTATTATGTTTAGCCTGCTGCAAAGCAATATCCAAATGACTTACTCCATTCGTACAAGCAGAAAGAAGAATTACAAAAACAAAATATACACCACAAACTCTCATACTACTTTATCTTTTTAAATATCCTGTCCATACGTATTTCATCCGTCACTCCATTCTTAGACTTCCATATCAATGTCGCCTTTCCTACAATATATTCCTCCGGCAAAGGCCCCCAATAGCGCGAGTCCTGAGAATTATAACAATTATCACCACCCATGAAATAATAATTGTGCATAAAAACATAATGCTCCACTTCCCGCCCATTTAAATAAAAATGTCCGTTACTTGCTATTAATTTATCTTGTTGCTCCCATTCTATAAGATTGCGATAAAGCAAATAATGTTTATCATCCATCACAATAGTATCCCCACGGGAAGGAAGATAAAAAGGACCAAAATCTTTAATACTCCATTTTAAGATGGTATCACCGGGATAAGCAAAAAAACAATTTTCCTGTATCATTTTCTCCACATTCCTCGGTTTCTCCAAAAAATGCGCCAAACTGTTTTGTGAAACTATATTTCCTAATTCCTTATCATAACCTCTGACCCTATATCGGGTGTCCCTTATTTCAACAGTATCACCCGGCAATGCGATACACCTCTTTACATAATAAAGCATCAGGTTAAACCCTATACTGTCCCATCGTTCCGGATAAGGGAAATTAAAGACCAATACCTCATTGCGTTGAAATTCACTGAATCCCTTCAAACGATCGATGTGTAGCGGCTTATGTTGCCGGGCATCACCAAGGCTGAATATACGTGGTCCTTTCAACATTTTATTGACAAGCACATAGTCACCCGGTATCAGAACCGGCTCCATGGAGTCAGAAGGTATGGCAAATGAGGCAAAAACAAATATCTGTAATAACAACCAAATAATCATCATTAACAAACTCCCTCCGGTCACACAAACCAGCAAGTTATATAAAACGCCTATGTATTTCTTTATATACCTCATTTTAAATCTTAAAAGGTTGGAAATTTCTGCCGCCCGTTCTGCATAAAGAAAATATGTTCTTCACGCCCACGGGTCAGATCGCGCAACCAGAACAATGCATTGTCCGGCACAATCCAGTCCAAACAGGTAGTATCAGCCCGCTGTTTTCCCAAACTCTTCCATCCTTCAGTACCGGCATGACAGAATAACTCATAAGTATCACCCGGAGAAATAAAATTGTCGTCATTCCGGGGCATATACTCCAGACAATCTATTACTGAAGCCCCACCCAAATCAACAACAACCTCCCCTCCTTTGTCTAAAGACAAATAATAAGAAAGAGGATCACCATCCGCCACATGCTTTGCCAGCACATGTATATTTCCTTTTTCCGTAGGACTCCCCCAAACCGCTATCGGAGAAACAGCCTTTCCATTGGCATAAAATGTCATTTCTGCCAATTCCGCATATTTATCATTGTCAGCCTTATATCTTATGTAACGGCACTTAACCGGCTTATTCAGGAAGATTCTATTCCTTGCTATCACGGGAGTATCCGCTATCTCATATAATCTCTTTCCATCTTCAAAGTCTTTCGTCATACTTCCCTCAAAAGTACCTCCCACCACATGGCTCATAAAGCTGCGCAACCAACCATATACCGGATATTTTCTATACAAACGAACCTTTACTGTTTTCTCCCAATCCGGAAGAAACGTATTTATTTCTCCACCTGCAAACCAAAAGGGGAAGCCGGAAGGATAATAATTGCCTTTGGTATATTTCATGGGAAGATATACCAGTTCCGATTCTAGATTAGGTATTTCCATCTTGCCGCTTGCCGAACGTGCACAGGCACAACTCCACCAATGCGCTTCGTGGAAATGGGCCAGATAACAAACCTCATCATCAGGAATACCGGTAAGTATGCGTAACGTATCCGGATAATATGCATAACTGACATCTTTCATATAAGGGTGATAGAATAAAAGCGGCATTGATTTCCAATCATCTCCCAGATGTGCTGCCTTTTCTTCTTGAAAACCATACATGGGCCTGTAAACCTTGCCACGTTTATACCTCCCGTATCCCTACTCCCCTCCTAGCCTCCGAAGCTATATACCAAATAGGTACATCGCGCCCTGTCGTGTCACGAACAACATTCCACACATGTCCCCCTCTGGCATCCGTATCTTCCATACAAGGAATGCCGACAGCCCGAAATGCATAAGTCACTATATCCGCCGCATCCACGCAACTACCAT
>ENA-OQDT01000975-OQDT01000975.1-human-gut-metagenome-genome-assembly--contig:-NODE-975-length-17768-cov-4.547361_pt1 | contig 17768 bp, 22 predicted proteins | sample MGYA00242786_ERZ504617 | MGnify/ENA primary metagenome ERZ504617 (study PRJEB26092, sample SAMD00036337) | human gut metagenome | host: Homo sapiens | study: EMG produced TPA metagenomics assembly of...
ATATATGAGAATGAGAATGTTGTTCCTGACGCTCCATCAACATTCCAAGTCCCTGACAGACAATATCATTCATCTGAATCCATGTTTCCTCTGCATCTTTTGCATTATAAATTCCTGCATCCAGAATAGATATAACGAAACCTTCTGCATCTCCTTTAACTACAATTTCATTCACAGCATAATATTCTTCCGATACATGAATGAGCATGGATTTGCCCCCTGACTCTTTCGAGCGATATTCGATCATCTGTGAAATCAATTCTACTCTTCGTTTGCTGTCCATACCTTCCGGCAACAGTGTTTCATTATATTCTCCTTTATGGGACATTGCAAGTATCTTGCCTCCAATGTCCAGAACAATCAAAACAACCGGCGCATATTCTGTAATATAATCTGTAAATTTTCTGTACAGAACCAGTAATCCCTAATGCTTCAAATGCTCTCCTGTAACAGACATTCAGATCAATTTTTTCTTCCATCTCTTCTCCCTCCCGGCATCTACTATCTCCTTTTATGATACCACCAGGAAAATTTTTGCGTAAAATCAGTTCTTTTCATATATCTATAGGTTTTTTCTATAGGATTAATTTTTACGCCTTTCGTTATATTATCTCGTTACCTTTCCTCACTCTCATCAATCTTTTCCCCGAACCAAATGTTCAGCTCTCCGCCGATCAAAATGCAATACATACAGAAATACATCCACATCATAATCAACATGATCGTTGTCAGACTTCCGTACATACTGGAAAATCCCTGGAACACATCCACATATACAGAAAACACCCAGGAAATGACCATCCACCCCAGCGTAGAAAATACTGCTCCCGGAAGTTGCCTTTTATATGTGTCTCTTCTATTAGGAAGGAATTTATATATCAACAGTAAAAATACAATCATTACAATCGGTGTAATAATATTCCTTGCCCGGATCAGCCAGTCGGCCATATTTCTTAAAAATGGTACATGCTCAGCAATAAAAATATTCAGGCTGTTACCAAATACCGACAACACAAGTAAAAATATAATAACGAGTATAAACATGACTGTATAAACAGTTGCTCTTATCCTAAGGAAAAAATAGTTACGTGTCTCACGGCAATTATACACACAGTTCAGTCCTGAACTCATGGCAAGTACACCTTTTCCTGCCGACCAAAGTGCTACCACGATCGTAATCGGGATAATACCAGATGACTGATTATAGACCTGATTGACAATGGATGTAATCAATGAATCTACCGATGATGGAAATACCTGAATCACAGCCGTCATGACATCAGCCTTTGTGACGGGCGTATATTGCACCATAGTCAGTAACAACAATATAATCGGGATCATGCAGAGCATAAAGAAAAATGCTGTCTGTGCAGCGTATGCCCCAACATGGTCTTTCGTTATCTCTCCAGTCAGCTCCATGATGTCATCATATAATTCTTTTATCTTTTTCATCACTTTTACCTAGCTTTGTTTATGTTCTGAATAACCAACTGCATACATTGATTGATTAAAAACTGTTGTGTCGGCTGATTATTCTTTGTAACAAAAACAAGATTTTGAAATTCTTCCTTTGCAGTTTTGCCTTTTAGAATAATTTCCTGTTTTTGCAGTTTTTGACATTTTAGACTATTGATTGCTTTTGCAGTCAATGGAATGGTTCTTTTTCCGTTATTTGTTTTGGTGTCGTGCATTTCAAATACATATTTTCCATTTTTACTGAAATAACACAATGTACGCTGGACAATGTAAAAATATATGATTCCCTGAAAGGAGACCCGAACCTGAAAACGGATGAAAAACTGTACCCGTATCTGACCTATATTGAGGACAGTTTTCAGCTCTATAAAGGAAACAGTACAAATGCGGCGGATAAAATTTCAGTTCCGGAAAGAGAAGGGGGAGCAGCGAATCCGGTCATTGACAATAAAAAGGATTCTGCTGAACGGAAATTTGAATGTTACATCGGAGATATGAAGCCGGGCGAAGAAAGAACGCTGGTATACCGTATGAAAGTAGATGAGGGGATTTACTGTACAGGAAACGGAGATATCAATATCATAAATTATGCGATCCTTTATCCGGATGACCGGGTTTCGGACGGACCGCGCTTTGAACGGTATCGTAGTGAAAAGAACTTTTCTAAAAAAACCTGGGATCGAAAAATCCAGAATGAAAAGACAACCTCTGAACAAACGGTTACAATTCCGCAGAATGATAAAGTTTACGGGTACGATCTGGCAGAAGAGAGTGCGTCCTTACGCAGTTTTACACTTCCGGCGAGAAGCCTGAAATATCAGGTCATCGTAAATGAAGACGGACAATGGAACATAAGCTCATCGAACTTTACAGATGAGATTAGCAAATATCTGCGTTATACAGGATATCTGCGGCTGGACTATTATGAAGGCGGTCTGAAAAAGGATGCGGCGGACGATGCGGCTGCACTGAAGCAGCTTCGGGAAAAGACACCGACGGAGACAAGCTGGATCAATATTCAGGATCAGCAGACTTTCAGCTTTCAGCCCGGACAGGTTTTTGGGAAAAAAGGAAGCGGTGCATACCTGCTTACTTACTACGCAGTACCGTATAATACGGAGAACATCAGCCAGATCGTGGCAGGAAACAGCTTTGATCTGAACGGGAAAGCAATCGGACCTGGCGGTCAGACTCACAACATAGCAGGCGTCAGGGTGGAAGCATCCGCAGTGATAGAAGGCGGGGCAAAACTTTCGGCAAAGAAAGACGGCTGGTATTATGATTCTGCAAAAGACACAAGTGGAGACTGGGTTCGCGGTCATCTGTACTGGGTCATTGATGTCACAGGGAATGAAGTGTCCAAAGGAACGGTATTCCGCGATACGCCGGTGAGGGAAAATAACATACATCTTATGCGAAGATCTACCATGATCGGAGTTTATACAGGAAAGCTTCCGGAAGGACAGAACTTTACCGGGTATTATAAATCGACAAAAGATCTGTCGAAAGACAGCATCCTGAAAAAACTGTCCGGAAACAGGCTGAACGGAGAAGCGGCTCCGGAAGATGCAGATTATTTCTGGTCGGCGACAAACGAAATGTGCACAATTGAAATGAAGAAAACGGCAGCTCTGGAAAAAGGAGAGCATCTGTATATCGTTTTGCGCACGGCACCGCAGAACGACATCGGTATCCGTGATGTAAAGGAATTCCGAAATAAACTGGAAATGAAAGGAAGCGAGAGCAGGGATTTTATAGAAGAAAATACGGCAACACTGACAGCAAACGGAGCGGGAACGAATTTCAAAGAAGCGATCGCATCTTATACTTATGATGGAACAGACTGGGTGAAGCTGAAAAAGAATTTGAATTATGCAGATTCTGATATTACAAAACTTCTGAAAGACAGGATCACAGAACCCGGAATTTATATTGAGTGGCGGCTGCATATCAATTATCATGGAGATCTCAAAGGAAAGGTACAGGCAGAAGATCTTCTTCCGGAAGGTCTGCAGCTGGCGTATGTGCGTTACTTTGACCGTGCAGATGCCCTGGCAGGAGATCCGCCGGTGATTACGGAAATCGCAGAATACGAAGGGAATCCTTCCTGGGAAAAGCAGACCGTAACGGCACCGGGGGACAGAACCTCAGCGGAAGCAACCTGTATTTCTTATTACAATAAGGCAGAACGCAGGATCCGCTTTGATGTAGACAATCTGAAAGATACCGGACAGGCTAAAAATGCGGCTCTGGAGATCCAGGTTGTCACGAAAGTGACGGATCCGGAAGTTCTGCTTGGCGGTCAGGAAAAGACTTTCCGCAATGGTCTGCGTGTAAAAGGGGAAGACGGAGAAGTCATCACCGATTCGACGGCAGATATTTCGGTTACGGCCACGACACTGACGAAAAAAAGAAGCACGATTGAAAGCGGAAAAGTACCGTTTACGATCGAGGTTAATCCACTGGGAACGGATCTGGTAAAAGGCTCGGATAAGATCACACTGGTCGATGAACTGAAAAGTCCGCTTCATTTTGACCCGGACAGTCTGGTGATCGAGGATGCAAAAGGAAATCAACTGGCGGGGATTTCTCCAAAGATTGAGACAACAGACGAGGGCGAAAAGATGCTTTTGACCATTCCGGATGATCAGAAGCTTACGATCCGTTATCAGACTGCGATCGCTGCACCGCCGGAAAGTGAATTTACCATAAATAACTGCGCTTACTGGTTTGGCTACAGTAAAGATGTGGCAAAAGTCGAAGAATCCGGTGTGAAGTACAGCATAGAATCGCTGGCAGAAACGACTACGAAACCGGCTTTGCGCGTCAGAAAATTAGACCAGGAAGATACTTCGAAAGTACTTCGCGGGGCAGAATTTACCCTGCGTGAGGTAACTTATGATGCAGATGCTGATAACTGGAAAGAAGCAGATGGAAGTTCTGATATTAAGAAGACAACAGGAAGTGACGGTATTGCCGTTTTCGGCAAGGATGAGACTTTAAAATATAATACAGTCTATCGTCTGCAGGAAACAAAGGCACCGGATGGATACATACAGGATACATCTGTAAAATATATTGCGATCGGCAAGAAAACAGGAGAAGCGGGAAGCGAGGCATTTCCGGCAGAACTGAAAGCATGGCAGCAAAAAGGAGTCAGTGTTTATTATCTGGGTGCAACCTATACCTGTACGGTGTACAACCGCAAAGGCAGTCTGCGTATCGAGAAAACATTCCAGAATGTCAATGGAGAAGAGGTTACCGGAGTGCAGATCGCAGATGGAACCTATGCGTTTGGGCTGTATGCAGAAGAAGGGGATACCTTTGATTATTCCACAGAGAGACCGCTTCAGATACTGAAGATCACAGTACAAAATGGAAACATCCGTTATCAGAACGGAGATACTTCCACAGAAAAACCGGAATTTACCGGACTGGCGACAGGAACCTCCTATCGGGTATACGAACTGGATGCTTCCGGCAGGGCTATTACGGAAAGCGGCAGTAAATACACGGCAGAAAACGGGCAGAAGTTCCAGGTGACTTATGGAAAGATAAAAGCGACCATTTCACCGGATGGAACAGCGGAAGCGATCCGGATCACCAACAAACAGAAAAATGATATTCCGCTGACCGGTGTGACAGCAGAAAACAGGAAACTTTATTTTCTGATGCTGGCCGGTGTGGCAGCCATCCTTTGTTTCAGGCTGAACAAACGGATACGAAGGAGTGCATAAGCCGAAAATGAAGAATAAAAAACTGATCAAAGGTTATGGAAAACTGGCGCTGAGGGCGATCCTGTTTCTGCTGCTCGTAGTTGTGTTTTTTACAAAAGTGCTGTTTTTTGCCAGAGTGGAAGGGATGCAGATGTTTCCATCCTTAAAAGACGGGGATCTCGCTCTTGGTTATGCACTGGCGAAAGACTATCGACCGGGTGATGTGGTCGTGTATGAAGCAGACGGAAAACAATGTTTTGGACGAATCCTGACGCTGGCAGGAAATGAAGTGGACATTGACGGAAGCGGTGATGTGAAAGTCAATGGAATATCAGAAAGTGGTGAGATCCTTTATCCGGCATATGACAAAGGAACGCTCACCTATCCCTGCCAGGTCGGGCAGGGAAGCGTTTTTATACTGGGAGATTACCGGACAGAGAGCAGGGACAGCAGAACTTACGGGCCGGTTTTAGTAACCAGGATCAAAGGTAAGGTTCTGACAATCTTACGGCGACGTGGATTGTAGACAATAGAAAGAACAAGGAAACCATCAAAAATAAAAGAACAGGAAATATAAAAGTTACAGGAGAAAAAGCAACATGAAAAAAAGAATCTTGGCATTTATGATGGCAGCAGCCATGGTATTTGGAAGTGCCACAGCAGTTATGGCAGCCGGTGAAGGTCAGAGCAGTGCAGCAGATACGATGACTGTGACGATTAAAAAAAATTATCAGGTAAACGGTGCAGATGGTGCGAAAAGTCCGGCAGAGACATTCAAGTTTACGAATGCGACTCTGGCATATGTTGCCAATACAAAATACAATGATGCAGTTGCGGTTGATATAGAGAAAGAGGTAGATGACAGCATGGGCATCCGCATCCCGGAAGATGTCAAGAGGATTACTATTACAGGACCTACTTACGACGAGGGAGAAAACGGTGAAAAAGATATTACAGCAGTAATTACAGCAGCAAACTATAAAAGCGTAGGAGTAGGAACTTATATTTATACCTTCCAGGAGACAGCAGGAGATACAGCAGGTGTTACCTATGACAATAATCAATACAAACTGTATGTCAATGTGGTAAATGGCGATACCGCAGGAACTTATAAGATAGGCGGAGCTTATGTGAAAAAACCGGGAGAAATACCGAAGGTACAGCATATCGTCAACACTTACCAGTCCGGTAACCTGAAGATCACAAAAACAGTAACGGGTAATATGCGCGACAAAAACAAAGTCTTTGATGTAAACGTTACACTGACCGTTGCAGATGGAAAAAAGGTAAAAGCACCGGTTACGATCACAACTACGGATACAGATTTAGGTAATCCAACCACAATCGCTGCAGGAGCTTGGAGCGGAAACAAGGCAGTAACACTGCATGTAAAAGATGGCACAACGGTTGAGCTGAAAAACCTGCCAGTTGGAGTATCTTATGCAGTAAAGGAGGACGCTTATAGCGACTACAAAACTTCTTATACACAGAACGGAAAGGACATAACAGGAGCACCGGCAAGTACTGCTGTTCGTGAAAATGCAATCGATACCGTTACGATCACCAACCACAAGGATACTGCCATAGATACTGGTGTGATCGTTTCCAATCTGCCATACATCCTGATCCTTGCAGCAGTGGCAGGCGGTCTTGTACTTTTTGCAGCAGGCAAGAAACACCGCGCAGATGAGGACTGATCCGGAAAATGGCAGAAAAAGTGCTACGGCTTCTGAACCGGACGCTGGATGCGGTCATTCTGATCGTGCTTTTGCTGGCAGGTCTGTACAGTGTGTATTCTATCTGGGATAACAGTCAGATCTACCAGCAGTCCATGGATCTGCAGGTGAAATTAAGAGATCTGAAGCCGCAGGAGGACAAGCCGTCTTTTGCGGAACTTTTACAGATCAATCCGGATGTTGTGGCCTGGGTGACGCTGGAAGGCACACAGGATCGATCGATCCGATCGTTCAGGGAGAGGACAATCTGGAGTATCTGAACAAAGATGTGTACGGCGACTATGCACTGTCGGGCAGTATTTTTCTGGATTCCCGCTGCAGATGCGATCTTCAGGAGGACTATCTGCTGCTCTACGGACATCATATGGAGAAACATCAGATGTTTGGTGATCTGGAATCTTACCTGCAGCAGGAATTTTTTGAAGCACATCAGACGGGGACACTGCTCCTTCCGGGAGAAACGTATGATCTGAAGATTTTTGCAGTCATGACGGCAGATGCCTCAGATGCATTTCTGTTTGATCCGGTGAAAGCAGCCAGGAACCAGACAGAGCTGTTAGATAAGATAACAAAATATGCGCTGCATCAGCGAAAAGACCAGATTGCAGAAATCAGGAAAAACAAAAGCCAGATTCTGGCACTCAGTACGTGTTCGGGTGAACGGCTCAGTGACCGGACAGTCGTGCTGGCAGAAATGATACAAAGAGACAACAGGGGGGCGGAACAGACATGAAAAAATGGAAAAGAAGATTGTATGCAGCATTTGTCTGCGTGATCCTTCTGGCAGGCAGCATGCGGGCATATGCGGCGGAAACCACCCGTTTTACGCTCCCGGTATCCTATACATGGGGAAAAGACGGGCTGATCGCGGGGAAAAAAATATCAGGCAGTTTTAAGTGCCGGCCATTTGGATATGCCGATGCCGGAGGGCAGCGAGCAGGGAAGTTATACGCTGGATTTAAAAAGTGATGCAGTGCGTACTGATTTTCCGGAGATTGTTTATGATACGGTCGGAGAATACGCTTACCATATGAAAGTGGTAAGGGAAGACCAGAAGATTGTTGGAGAATTTGTGGTTTCGGTGACGGTTACGAACGGCGAAGAGGGCGGACTGATACTGAACTTCTCGGTTCGCAGTCAGGATCAGGATGGAAAAAAAGTAGGAGAGCTTACCGCCGTGGATAAGAGCGGACGAGATGCACCGGATGAGAGCGAAAGTAAGACATCCGGGGAAACTGAGACATCCAGGGAAAGTGAGACGGAGAGCAGTAAAGCGAGCGAAACAAAAAACGGCAAATACGATCAGCCAAAAGAAAATGAAACCAGGAAAAACACAGCAACATCAGGCAGCGGCGGCACAGGAAACAACCGTACTGCGTCAGGTGTAACAGCGGCGGCAGGAACAAACCGAAGTGCAAAAACAGGAGATGCTACCAGGGCAGGAGGATATCTGCTGCTTTGCATGGGTGCGCTGACGGCGATGTATCTGGCAGGCAGACGCAGAAAAGGCTGCCAGTCATGCGATCATTCATGCGGCAGATCAGGATTATGAGTCTGCAGAACTATTTTAGAGCTGGAAAAGAGAATTCTCAGGCAGGCAGAGCCTTAAAAAGAAAAAACGGTCTTCCGAATGGAATGAAACCATATCGGAAGGCCGTTTTTCTGTCACTGTTCCATTTATATTAAAAACAGCAATGCAAAAAATCGTTATGCAAGAAAAGATTTTACTTTCTGATAGATGCTTTCGGCATCCAAACCATATTTTTTCACCAGTTGAACGGCCGGACCGGATTCGCCATATACGTCGTTGATACCGATCTTCAGAACCGGAGCCGGATAATTTGCACAGAGTGCATCACATACGGCACTGCCAAGTCCGCCGATCACGGAATGTTCTTCCACGGTAACGACTTTGCCGCATTCTTTTGCAGAAGCGATGACCAGTTCTTCATCCAGAGGTTTGATCGTGTGGATGTTGATGACTTTGGCATGGATACCGTCTGCGGCGAGCATTTCTGCTGCCTGCATGCTTTCGTAAACTTCAAGACCGGTTGCAAAGATAGCTACATCGCTGCCTTCACGCAGGACAACACCTTTGCCAAGTTCGAATTTATAAGTGTTTTCATCATTAAATACCGGGATTGCCAGACGGCCGAAGCGCATGTAAACAGGACCAACGTATTCGTAAGCAGCTTTCACAGCAGCTCTTGCTTCGACATCATCAGCAGGGTTGATGATCACCATACCCGGGATCGTACGCATCAGGGCAATATCTTCGTTGCACTGATGGGTAGCACCGTCCTCACCGACAGAAATGCCGGCATGGGTAGCACCGATTTTGACATTCAGATGCGGATAGCCGATGGAGTTACGAATCTGTTCAAAAGCACGGCCCGCTGCAAACATGGCAAAAGAGCTTGCAAACGGTACTTTTCCGGTGCTGGAAAGACCGGCTGCAACACCCATCATGTTGCCTTCTGCTATGCCGCAGTCAATGTGTCTTTCCGGGAATGCTTTCTGGAAGATAGCAGTCTTGGTGGCTCCGGCAAGGTCGGCATCGAGTACGACCAGATCTTCGTGTTCTTTTCCGATTTCAACAAGAGCATTACCATAGCTCTCTCTGGTAGCGATTTTCTTTACTTCTGACATAATGCTTCACCTGCTTTCTCAAGTTCTTCCATAGCGAGTTTGTACTGTTCATCGTTTGGAGCAACACCATGCCAGGAAGCCTGATCCTCCATAAAGGAAACTCCTTTTCCCTTGATGGTCTTTGCGATGATGGCAGTCGGCTGTCCTTTTACGGTACGGGCTTCATCAAAAGCCTGTTTCAGTGCATCGAAGTCATGTCCGTCCACATTGATCACATGGAAACGGAAAGCTTCGAACTTTTTATCAATCGGGTAAGGAGAGTTTACATCGTCAATCTTACCATCGATCTGCAGACCGTTGTTGTCTACGATCACAACCAGGTTATCCAGTTTTCTGTGCGCAGCGAGCATGGCAGCTTCCCATACCTGACCTTCCTGGATCTCACCATCCCCGAGCAGTGTATATACACGATAGTCATCGCCTGAAAGTTTCGCAGAGATTGCCATACCGACAGCAGCAGAAATACCCTGTCCCAGAGAACCGGTAGACATATCTACACCGGGAATGTGTTTCATATCCGGATGTCCCTGAAGATAAGAACCTACATGGCGCAGTGTTTTTAAATCTTCAACCGGGAAGTATCCACGGTTTGCAAGAGCTGCGTAATAACCAGGTGCAGCATGTCCTTTGGAAAGGACGAAACGATCGCGATCCGGTTTCTTAGGATCCTTCGGATCAATATTTAATTCTTCAAAAAAAGATAACTGTAGATGTCTGCTGCAGATAAAGAACCACCCGGATGACCGGATTTTGCAGAATAAACACCGGTAAGTGCACCCTTACGGATCTTATTTGCAGTTTTCATAAGCTCTGACTTGTTCATGGTTTCCTCCTGTTATGCTATGTTTTTACCAAAAGCGCCTAAAGGCGCAGCAATGTCCGCAGTTCATTATAAACAAGGAAGTGAAGTTCGTCAACAGAAAAGAAACAGAAGCGGATAAAGGCAAAAAGGAAGCCAGACTCCTGTGAGCCTGGCCTTAGGAAAGAGAAAAAATGAAATATATGTAAAAAAGGAATGAACCTTTGTACAAGTACTATCATAACCGGATTCTGTGAATAAAGTGTGTTCGAAAGGTGAAAGTATTGTTATGAGAATATAAACCATTTGAAAAAAATCTAAAATAAGCAGAAATGCGGGCGGATTTTTTCAAAATATAAAAAAAGGGTTTTGTGCAGAGCGGGGTTGTGGTATAATCAGAATAATAGATTTTGCTAATCTAAATATAAAGACAGAAAATAAGGAGGACATTATGCAGGTATTATATAGAGATGAAGAAGGCGCCCTGGCGGTTCTGGAGGTAACAAAGGCTTCTTATATAGAAGAGGCAGGGATTCTGGAGGTATGCGGAAGCGAAGAAGATATTGCGCTTGCTATGGATGAGGCTGCAGCACAGAAAGCGGTCAGAGAGCTTTATGCAGATGGAAAAGCAGATCTTAGCGCATATGAGTATCAGGAAATGGATCTGGATGATGATTTTGACGATGATGACGACGATGACGATGAGGATGATTTCTTAGACCGTCTGATAGATATGGATTTTGGCACCGTTGCAAAGGACAGCCTTGTTTTCGGTGAGGACGAATAAGCCGGGGTGGACAATTTGAGAAAGAAAAAGAGCGTCCAGGATTCGCAGACAGAGCAGACCTACCTGCTGATGCACCGTCATATTAATGGATACGGCAGGCTTTTTGGCGGTCAGCTCATGCAGTGGATCGATGAAATGGCAGGGATCGTCTCCATGCGTCATGCAGGCGGACGGATCACGACAGCCTGCATTGACAATCTGAACTTCAAAGCCGGAGCTTATTTAAATGATACGATCGTACTGATCGGAAGGATTACGTATGTCGGACGCACTTCGATGGAGGTGCGTGTGGATACATATGTGGAGGATCTGGAGGGCATGCGGCGTGTGATCAACCGGGCTTATGTGGTCATGGTGGCGATCGATGAAGAAGGACATGCAGCAGAAGTTCCGGGACTGATCGTAAAGACAGAGAGTGAGAAGGCAGAGTGGGCAGCAGGAGAACGCCGCTATGCCCTGCGCAAACAAAGACGCAGAGAAGGTTTTTAGAAAAAGGACGGAAGCAGGATTATGAAAACAGTCACAGCGATTATGAGAGACGGTATTGATAAGAAGGCGATACAGGAAGCAGGAGAGATCTTAAAGCAGGGTGGTCTGGTGGCTTTTCCGACAGAGACCGTATACGGACTTGGAGGAAACGCACTGGATGAGAAAGCATCAGAAAAGATTTATGCTGCAAAAGGGAGACCTTCGGATAATCCGCTTATCGTACATATTGCAGAATTTGAAGCACTGGAGAAGATCGCAGCCAGGATTCCAAAGGAAGCGAGGATGCTTGCAGACCGGTTCTGGCCGGGACCGCTGACGATGATTTTCCGGAAAACAGATCAGGTTCCGCTGGAAACAACAGGAGGTCTGAATACTGTTGCAGTGCGTATGCCGGATCATCCGGTGGCACTGGCACTGATCCGGGCGGCAGGAGGCTATGTTGCTGCACCGAGTGCCAATCTTTCCGGCAGACCAAGCCCTACCTGTGCGGCACATGTACAGGAAGATCTTGACGGAAAGATTGAGATGATCCTGGATGGCGGAGCAGTTGGCATCGGTCTGGAATCTACGATCATAGACCTCAGCGAAGATACGCCGACCATACTGCGTCCCGGATACATCAGCCAGAAGATGTTGGAAGAAGTGATAGGAAGCACACAGATCGACCGTGCGATCCTTTCTCCGGACAGTAAGATCAGGCCGAAGGCACCGGGCATGAAATACCGCCATTATGCACCCAAGGCAAGCCTTACGGTCGTAGAGGGTGAACAGGAAAGAGTGGTCGCAAGGATCAATGAACTGCTGAGCGCAGGAGAGAAAAAAGGTGAACGCATCGGTGTGATCGCATCGGCAGAGAGTGCCGGATGTTATCAGGGCGGAATCGTCCGCACCATTGGAAGCCGCAGTGACGAACTGAGTATTTCACGTCATCTGTTCGGAATCCTGCGGGATTTTGATACACTTGCCGTTGACTGCATCTATTCCGAAAGTTTTGATACACCACAGATGGGACAGGCTATCATGAACCGTCTGATGAAAGCAGCAGGACATCAGGTTTTGGAGGTATAGCCTATGAAAAAACTACGACAAACTGATTTTTGTCAGCAACAGCGATACCTGCCGTGGACCGATGGCAGAAGCTATTTTGAAAAGTAAATTTCTGCTGGCAGAACTTGAAATAGAATCCAGAGGGCTCGTAGTATTATTTCCGGAGCCGGTCAATCAGAAAGCAGAGGCGATCTTGGCAAGTCATGGACTGACTATGAAAGAGCATACAGCGAGCATGCTGCAGCAGGAGGATTTCAGTGAGCGTACGCTGATCCTGGTCATGGAGGACAGTATCAAGCAGAAGATCTTTCAGGAACATGAGCATGTACAGAATACGTACCAGCTTTCCGAATACATAAAAGAAGAAACAGATATTACAGAACCGCTGGGCGGCAGTCTGGCAGATTATGGGGCCTGTTATGAATTACTGGAGCGCATGATCAGCAGTCTGGTAGTAACATTAAATGAGGAGGAACTGTTATGTTAGCACTTGGATGTGACCATGGTGGTTACGAGTTAATGCAGGAAGTAAAGAAAACATCTGGAGAAGAGGGGAATCGCATACCACGATTTCGGATGCAGCAGCACAGAGTCGGTAGATTATCCGGTCTATGGCAAAAATGGTGGCAGAAGCAGTGGCAAAAGGCGAGTTTGAAAAGGGCATCCTGATCTGCGGAACCGGAATCGGTATTTCCATCGCGGCGAACAAGGTAAAAGGGCATCCGCGCAGCACTCTGCACCGATTGTTTCTGTGCAGAGGCGACAAGGCTGCATAACGATGCAAATATCCTGGCAATGGGCGGACGTGTCGTAGGACCGGGTCTGGCGCTGAAAATCGTAGATACGTTCCTGGATACTCCGTTTTCAGGGGATGAGCGTCATATCAGACGTATCCAGATGATCGAAGAAGCCTAAGATAAGGTGACTGCAATGATGTCTTGCAAAGCGGCCAGAGAACGGAAGCTGACAGAAAATCATATTTTTGGTACGAAATAGGAGGCATACGGGGGAAAGAATGGATAAACGAACTGATTATATCAGTTGGGACGAATATTTTATGGGAGTTGCATATCTTGCAGCGATGCGTTCCAAAGATCCGCACACCCAGGTGGGAGCCTGTATCGTGAGCGAAGATAATAAGATTTTGTCCATCGGATATAATGGATTTCCAAAAGGATGTTCCGATGAAGACTTTCCGTGGACAAGAGAAGGCGATGATCCATATGATACAAAATATTTCTATACAACACACAGCGAACTCAATGCCATCCTGAATTACCGGGGAGGCAGTCTGGAAGGTGCCAAGCTTTATGTATCGCTTTTTCCGTGCAACGAATGTGCGAAGGCGATCATACAGTGCGGGATTCGGACCGTGGTTTATGATTGTGACAAGTATGACGGTACACCGGCTGTGCGTGCATCCAAACGTATGATGGATGCTGCCGGTGTGTATTACTACAAGTATCAGAGGACCGGAAGAAACATCAAAATTTCGTTATAAAACAGCAAAAGGTGCCGCGGCAAACCAGTTTTGGGTTACTGCGGCATTTTTAGGAGGACTTTTTATGTATCTGGTAAATGCATTAAATGTAATGGATGAAGTAAAAAAAGCCGTGATCGGAAAAAATGACTGTGTGGAAATGGTGATGATGGCGATCCTGGCAGGCGGACATATCCTGATTGAGGATATTCCGGGTGTGGGGAAAACAACGATGGCACTGGCATTTTCAAGGGCATGTGCCATGAGCCAGAACCGTGTGCAGTTTACACCGGATGTACTTCCGGCAGATATTACCGGATTTTCGATTTACCGGAAAGATACTGGCAAATTTGAATATCAGCCGGGTGCGGTTTTGTGTAACCTGCTGCTGGCAGATGAGATCAACCGTACTTCACCAAAAACACAGTCGGCACTTCTGGAAGTGATGGAAGAAGGAAACGTTACCGTAGATGGCATCACCCGGGAAGTCCCAAGACCGTTTATCGTTATGGCAACCCAGAATCCGGTTGGCTCATCCGGAACACAGATGCTCCCGGAGTCACAACTGGATCGTTTTATGATCTGTATTTCCATGGGATATCCGGATATCCAGAATGAGATTGCCATTTTAAAAGATCACCGGGGCGGCAATCCGGTAGATCGGATCTCACCGGTCATCCGTGTAGGAGATCTTCTGGATATGCAGGCAGAAGTAGACAAAGTTTTTATCCATGATGTGATCTACAATTATATAGCAGAACTGATCTCAAGGACGAGACAGCATCCGATGCTGGAGCTTGGGGTAAGTCCGAGGGGAACGATCGCACTGGCCGGGATGATCAAGGCATCTGCCTATCTTGCCGGAAGAAATTATGTGGTACCAAATGATGTGGAGAAAGTCTTTCTGGCAGTCAGCCATCACCGGGTACTTTTAAGTTCCAAGGCGCGGGCAAATCATGTGACGGCCGCGGGTGTGCTGGAAGATATTCTGGCAGGTGTGCCGAAACCGTCACCGAAAAAGAAGTAACGGAGGTTCTTATGATCCGAAAGATATGGTACGGGATGCTGGTTCTTGTTACAGTCTATCTGGAAATTATGTACGACAGTACGTGGCTGATCTCGCTGCTTGCTTTTGAAATCCTGCTGGCGGCAGCTCTTTATCTGATGTCCTGGTATTTTCGCTTTCATATAACGGTCTGGCTGGACATGAACGTTCCGGTAGCACAGAAAAACGAAAACTTTGAACTGGAATTTCATGTGAAAAACACAGGGATTTTTCCGGTATCCAGTGTATATGCGATCCTGGAATGTGCAAACCGCAGCGGAGGGAGCAGTGAGCGGCGCATATTGGATGAGAGCGTTGCTGCGAGGAATGAAAAAACAGTCATGATACAGGCAAAGTCTGATTATAGTGGAAACATTGGATTTTCTTTAAAAAAAGTAAAAGTCCGGGATTATATAGGGCTCTTTTGCCGGACGGTAAAAACTGCTTCCCAGATCAGTGTGAATGTACTGCCGGATATCTGTGCCTTTCCGGTGGAACTTTCCGTGAAAACCAGGAATTTCCCGGTAGAAGGTGACGACTACGAAAAAGACAGAAGCGGAGATGATCCGTCGGAGATTTTTCAGATCCGGAAGTTTCGTCCGGGAGACCGTCTGCAGAGGATACAAATCAGTTTCTCCATCTTCAAATTGAATATCTTACCAATACATTCATTTACACGATCATGTGTAGTACCTGGATAATTTCTTTGCAGAACACCAGGTATCTTAAGAATTTTAATTACGACATCTAATGCATCGCCTTCTTTTTCAAATGTAGAAAGGTAATTTTTTTGCAGATCCCGTGTATTTGAGAAGCCGAATGCAGAAGAAAACTTTAATTTTTCTAATATATTCCAGACGGACTGCTGCATATCTGTAACCGGTATTGTTTCATAGGATTTTAATTGCTCCATGATCTTATCAAATTTCATGTAGCATTGGCTGTTATAGTCCTTAACTATCCCTTCCGGACTCAATTTATTACTCTTCTTTCTTGATGCTTCTTGCGGAAGAAGAATTGTTCCCCCCGTTTGTAAAAATGCAGTTCTGCAAACGGAACGCACATTCTCCAATATCAGAAAATGATAAACGCGTTCCCAGGGTGATTTTGCATTTTTGCTTTAAGTTTATACTCCGTGCCGGATATGAAAAATCAATATCCGTTCTTGTATGCGTGTATTGCCAACTGCGAATAATGTTTGGTTCAATTTTTGCAAGTGCATCTTTATAATCAAAAATGCAGCTCTGTTCAATTTTGACTGTTTTTTGCAGAAAAACAAGTAAATGCTTTTCCGTATGTAGCCGGATCATTGGTCCGATATACAATAACAAAAGGATTTGCATCTTTAAGTCTTGATGCCAGATAGATATCCCGGATAGGATCGATTCCGTAATTAACCTTTCCTATTCCAAGCTTTCTGCAAAACGGTGTAAAAAAGTTCTTGCTTGGAATTAAAATGAATGCAGAATGTTTCTTCGGATCAATCAGCTGCATGAAGAACCCAACGTCTTCGATTTCGTTTATTTGCTTATCTGTTATCTGCGCTTTACGGAATTTCTCACAAGAAACAATTCCCTTGGTTTTCATTTCTGATTTAAAATAAAATTGGTCCATATTATTTGGCATGAAAAATCTCATGTCCATATAATCAGGAATCAATTTTATAATCTCGAAGAAGTCCTCTTCTTTTCCTTTTTCTTTATTTCTTGGTCTTACAATGGAATAAATTTCGATATGTTCCGGATGAACTACTTTATACACTGTATGTTTTCCTACTTCTTTGAAGAAGAGATGAGATCCATTTTCCCTTGGACAGAATGACTTGTAATCTTCATCCAAAAACTGTTGACTTAAGTATGAATTCATATATGTTTCTCCTTTGCTTTTTATATGTTACGACTCAGACATTTTATTTTTTCCTCCTTTTCGTCTGTAATTTCGTTCTATAATTAGAATGTAAGTCTCAGCAAAAAATAAAAAAGGCTGGCTTTTTATAACCAAGCCTCTCTTATTTTTTGATCGTTAAATGGTATCAGATGATAATGCGAATGAGTGAGGCCATTCCAAAATCAATCGTCACCAATCAGTGCTGAGGATATTAAAGCTGCAGCAATTACAAAGACAGTATCTTTCAGGACCTGCATTTTGCTAGGCATTGTCAATCTATGAAATTCTGCACGGATGTTTTTCATAATTTTAACCACGGAAAAGTCCTCCTTTCTTTACTCGATTCATATAATAGTTTTCCTGTGTTTTGGATAAGATAAGTTTTTTCGGTTTCCAAGATAACACTGACAGTAATGATAATGGAAGTACCAAAAAGGATAATCGCAGATAAGCCGGTCAACCACTTACAATGAATGGAATGATCGCTATAATGCATAAGCAAAATGAACCGATTGCAATCAAATATTTCATTTGTTTTCTTAAATATCTGCTGTTGAGGATCCGGCACGAATTCCGGCAATATTTCCACCGCTTTTTTTGATATTATTCGCAATTTCTTCCGGATTCATTGTAATTTCCGTATAAAAATATGAAAAA
>ENA-OQDT01000977-OQDT01000977.1-human-gut-metagenome-genome-assembly--contig:-NODE-977-length-17760-cov-4.105654_pt1 | contig 17760 bp, 18 predicted proteins | sample MGYA00242786_ERZ504617 | MGnify/ENA primary metagenome ERZ504617 (study PRJEB26092, sample SAMD00036337) | human gut metagenome | host: Homo sapiens | study: EMG produced TPA metagenomics assembly of...
TGAATGTGGCTCTTGTACCAACGAGCACAACATCCTACGACGGCAAAGACAATAATGCAATTTCCGGCACAGATATGCGCAATACGGAAAGTAAAGAGCAGCATTACTACTTCGCCCTATCCGGCAGCCAAAAGTACGAGTACCGTATACCCATCAGGTGCTATACGGCAACATTCGACAATGTCACAGCAGGTACCTATGCTGTTTGGGTTCAGGTTGATGACACGGATACGTGGGTCAAGGTAGGGGATAGCATAACTGTCTGCAATACGGCAGGCGGGGATTCCGATAACACCGGGAATCCTACCACCGAATAATCGCAAAATTCAAAAAGGCAAGGGAATCCTTTGATTCCCCTGCCTTTTTCTTTGCACTTACGCCATCGCAGCAGAGCAAAAAGCGCGCAGCACCTACGAATATCTCATCGACCTGACGGATGACCCCGATGTGCTCGCGCCACTGCGCTTCCTGCGAGAACGGGAAATCGTGCATTTCCAGCGTTTCGGAGAAGCTCTGGACTACGCCAGAGATTATCTGAAGCAGCAGCATTATTTCTTCATGCAGAAAAACGGCTGCAACAGCTGACAAATCATAGACACTGATAAACCGGTGGTATGCACTGCATTCCTATTTCAGGCAGCCGTTAAAGGTATGTCTTATTCTGCCGGCATAAAAAAACGACCATCGATTTCTCGATGGTCTTTTCCGCAATTACTGCGGATGACAGACTTGAACCTGCACGGGCGCAATGCCCACTAGAACCTGAATCTAGCGCGTCTGCCAGTTCCGCCACATCCGCACATCTTCAGTGCGCTTGATTATAATACCGCACCGAAACACTTTTGTCAACACATTTTTTATATTTTTTTCATTTTTCTCTTTTACAGGAACAGCGGCACCAAAAGCGGCACCAGAAGCGTACACACAATGCCGTTCACAAGGCAGCACAGCAATCGTACCATTCGTGTTCTTGCTGATAATGCCCAAAAGTGGTATCCATAGAGGTAGACCCCTGCCGGCGCAATGGCGGAATAATAATTCAAATGGCTTGCCACAAACGGCACAATGACAAACGTCAGCATTTCACGAAACACATTTGCGAGAAACGCAATCGTACCGCCGACGGGGTTGCCTGCCTCCGTAATCAGCACGCCGGAAAGGCTATACCAGCCCAAGCCTGCGGAAATCGCCAAGCCCTCCTTTGCAGGCAGGGAAAGCAAAAAGGCAGTCACCACACCGCCGCAAAGGGAGCCGAGCGCAACCCCGAACGGAATCAGCAAAATCCGAAAGCCCAATTCCCTAATGCGTGTGAAAACAGCCTTATTCAGCCCTGTATCAATCCCGACGGAAAACAAAAGGAGCAGCAGCATATAGGTGGATGCGCTATCCAGAAAGCCGCTCACATCCGCAGGCATCAGGTATCCTGCCCCAACGCCAAGCACCAGAACAATCAAAATCACAAGACTCATTTCTTCCCCTCCTTCTCCAAAAACAGCGTGGAAAGAATATAAACCACAGCAATACTGCCAATCGCCGTCATCACTGCAAACAGCACTGCCTTACCACCCAAAAGCGGCAGGCTTCTGACCACCTCACCATTTCTGCCGATACTCACGCCCATGCAGAAAATCAAAAGCAGCAGCCAAACCGTCTGCAATCTGCTGTTCCAGCGGATTCCCCTCTCCCGAATCCAACCTTGATAGCCAATCAAAACCCCTAATCCGATTGCCAAAAAGATATATCTCATATTTCATCCCTCCAAAAGCTGCCCCTACGCAAAGCGCAGAGGCAGTAAGCTTACAGAACTTATTTTTTTAGCATATCCCGTTTAGGATAATTTTTCGCGGATTGCGTCAATGCTTTCATCCTCGATATATTCGTCATAGGTCATCTGTCTGTCGATGATGCCGCCGGGCAGGATTTCAATGATTCTGTCTGCAATGGTCTGCACAAACTGATGGTCGTGGGAATCAAACAGCAGTGTCCCCTTATACTCCGTCAGCCCTTCATTCAGTGCTGTAATAGATTCCAGATCCAAATGGTTGGTCGGCTCATCCAGAATCATCACATTTGCGCCGCTCATCATCATCTTGCAAAGCATACATCTTACCTTTTCACCACCGGAAAGCACGCCGGCCTCCTTCAGCGCTTCCTCACCACTGAACAGCATTCTGCCCAGCCAACCGCGAATATCGGAATCGTATTGCTCGCCTTCCTTTGCAAAGGGACGCAGCCATTCAATCAGGCTGTCCTTGTTGCCCTCAAAATATTCTGTGTTATCCTTCGGAAAATATGCAGTTTTTGTGGTAATTCCCCATTTAAAGCTGCCCTCATCCGGCTCCAGTTCGCCCATCAGAATCTGGAACAGCGTAGTTCTTGCGATTTCATCCTTGCCGACAAAGGCAACCTTTTCGTGCGGGCGAATCATAAAGCTAACATCATTCAGCACCTTCTTGCCGTCAATGGTTTTGGAAATCCCATCCACCAAAAGCACATCGTTGCCGACCTCTCTGTCCTGCTTAAAGCTACAGAAGGGATATCTGCGGCTGGAAGGCTTAATGGTATCCATCTGCAGGTTATCCAACAGCTTCTTTCTGGAGGTTGCCTGCTTTGCCTTGGAGGCATTCGCACTAAAGCGCTGGATGAAGTCCTGCAGCTCCTTAATCTTCTGTTCCACGCGCTTATTCTGATCCTTCAGCTGACGCTGTGTCATCTGGGTATAGCTGTACCAGAAATCATAGTTGCCGACAAACATAGTAATCTTGCCATAATCGATATCCGCAATATTTGTGCAGACCTTATTCAGGAAATGACGGTCATGGGAAACCACGATAACCGTATTTTCAAAGTTCATCAGGAAATCCTCCAGCCATTTGATCGCATGAATATCCAGATGGTTGGTAGGCTCGTCCAGAAGCAGCACATCACAGGGATTCACCAGAGTCCTTGCCAGTGCCACCCTTTTCTTCTGTCCCCCGGATAAATGATCGATCTTCTCCTCATGGTCTGTAATTCCCAGCTTATTCAGAACATTCCTTGCCTCGCTCTCAGTACTCCAGTCCTTCTGCCACTTTCCTTCTGCCACATAATCCAGGACAGAAGCTCCCTGCGGAAACTCCGGCATCTGCGGAAGATACGTGATTCTCAGGCCATTTTGAGTGATCACCTGCCCCTCATCCGGCTCCTCCAGACCGCCGATGATCTTCAGAATCGTAGACTTCCCGGTCCCATTAATCCCGATGATCCCAATCTTATCTCCCTGATGCACCCCGTAGGAAACATCATCCAGCACCACCTTCTCACCAAACACCTTGGAAACATGCTCTATATTCAAAATATTCATAAATTCAAACCTCTCTCGTAATTTTCGCTTCCTGTCTGTTTCTGCTCACCTGTAACACTTCCACAAAAACTATAGAATTCGCTCCTTATTATACCATCTTCCCAGCCATTCTAAAACCCCCGGCACAGAAAAAACACTCCCCTCCGAATAAATCTATCCGAAGAGGAGTATCCTCAAAATCACATATTTTTGTTCCTGAAAAAGAATTGCTTAGTTCATCTCAGTTCCATTCTCAACTGCATACTTCAGTCCCTGCACAGCAACCGCCAGCGTAGCTTCCTCTACAGTAGCGCTTCCAAGATCACCCATATCCAGTGTCAGTGTATCATCATCATTCACTGCCACGCCAAAAGTAAGTGCCATCTCAGAAACTTCATCAGTAATCGTCACAGTACCGTTCTCTTCATCAAAAGTACCTTCGCCAACAAAGCTTACATAGTTATCATCCTGATCGATCACAAGTACTGAGCAGAAAGTTCCATCCTCATTAGCTGCATAAATAAAAAGTCTCACCCGCTTCTGTTTCGCCGGAATAACACTCTGTCAGGATATCACCCATATCCTGATAAGTCTGATTGTAATCCGACTCATCACCGTCTGCCTCATAAGGCTCCAGGGTTGCAGTCAAGTCCAGACTGTCCGGATCATAAAGTTCCAGAAGATTCTCTTCCTCATTTGCCTGCACCAGATAAGTTACCATATTTTCATCATCATACGTGCCGTCGTCATTTGCGAACTGCATTACCAGAGCTGTATATTCTCCGTCTGAACTCAGAGCATATACACCAAGAACATCCTGCTCTTCATCCTTCCACTGGCCAAAAAACGAATTATCTTTGTAGAATCCGTAGATATCTCCTGCGCTGTCCTTCCAGAGTCCTAACATTGCCTCTGATACATCCGCGACATCTCCGTCATCTGCTGCTTCTTCTGTAGTCTCCTCTGCTGCCCATACCGGAACAACCATAGAGCTTACCATTGCAGCAGCACAAAGACCTGCCATTATTTTTTTCCAGTTTTTCATATTTTTTTACCATCCTTTCTTAAAATGTGTGTACATATTTCTAAACTGAATTTCTATGTTCTTACTATAAAAAATTTCAGTCTTATTTTCAAGATACATGGGATTAAATGACATTTTTCATGAAATATGGAAAAATGAATAAATACTTATGGTATTACTTGCTTTCAGTAAGGAATCCGTACTTGAATAACTCATGAAAATACGCTAAAATACAAATTATGTTTAAGTTAATTTAGGAGGTACTCCTTTTGAATATTGCAATCCTTGACGATTCAAAGGAAGATCTGCGTCAGGTAAAATCTGTCATTTCTTCTTATTATGAATCCCAGAATACATCCGCAGACATCCATTTGTATTCCAGCGCAGAAGCTTTTTTTACTAAATACATACCCGGATTTTACGACCTGATCATTATGGATATTTATATGGGCAGTATGACCGGTATGGATGCAGCCAGAAAGCTCCGCGAAGCCAGGGATACAACTGCTCTGATTTTTATTTCAAGCAGTGATTCCTTTGCTGTGGAAAGCTATGATGTACAGGCATCCTACTATCTGCTGAAGCCCTTTGACCCGGAGAAGCTTTGCCGGATTCTCTCAACAATCCAGTTCAGACAGTCACAGAACTCCAGATATATAGAACTGATCTCTGACCGTACCCCTGTAAAGATCCCTGTCAGGAGCATCCTGTACGTGGATACCTACCGCAATGCAGTTCAGGTACATACCACAGATGCAGGCATTATACGCTCCTACATAACCTTCCAGAAATTCGAAGAGCTTCTGGAGGGAATGAAATGTTTTCTCTCCTGTTACAGAGGCTGTATCGTAAATATGGATCACATCGAGAAATCCACAGATGAAGGCTTTGTTATGGACAATCAGGAGCTTGTTACTGTACGCAAGCGTGGCTCCAACGCAATAAAAAAAGCATATCTGGAATACTTATTCTCTTCAGACTCTGATAAATAAGTATTTCCGATATGCCTCTTCCCCTCCGGGCAGTAACTATTTATTTACTGTACTGTTTTCACCGGCAGAAAGATATTTACTTTAAAAATACCCTCTTCTGTATTAAAAACTACATATCCGCCCATTCGTTGTACCACTTCTGCTACAGACGCTGTTCCGATTCCAAAGCCTTCATGCTTTGTTGAATAAAAAACTTTTTCTCTTCGCTGGATTTCATTGGAATATGGATTTGAAATCTCTATCAGAAGCTTCTTGTTCTTAACCTTTGTAAGCATCTTTACATAAGGCTTATTTTCCGGCAACAGATCTTTTACTGCATCTACGGCATTTTCCAGAAGATTTCCATATATTTTGCACAGATCTGTATCTGAAATGCCAATATTCTGCGGCAGCATCATATCACATTCAAAAGGAATCCCTTTCTCTCTCAGTTCTCCTGCATAAAAATGGATCACTGCATCTACGGCCATGTTTCTGCAATAACAGATTCGCTTTTCCTCTTCTGTTATAACGGATGCATACTCCTGCAGGTATTCCATCATCTCCTGATATTTTCCCTGCTGGGTGTAAGACATGATGGTGCGCAGATGGTGTCTCATATCATGGCGCATCCTGCTGATCTCATCCACCTTTTCTGTAAGTTCCTCATAATTCTGTTTCTGTATCTGCAGTTTCTGTTCCATCTGACGGCTGTATTCTCTATAGGTAAGCTGAAATCTGTAAGCATTGGCAATCTCCATCCACAGAGTCAGTCCCACACTGGCTACAAGCACTACTGCACCAATTTCCGTAAACCACCCGCCAATGATCGGCTCATATAATCTCCATATCCGGTCTGCTGCCAGAGACGCTGCATAAACAACAATTCCCACTAAAAGTACATTACTGTACTTCTGTTTTATCTCCTTTACACTTCTGAAAAGCAGATAACCGGCTGCTGCCCACTTCAAAATCTCTGTAAGCTTAGAGATCAGATACAGCCCTGTTGCAGACTGGGCTCTGCTGCACAGCATTTCTGCCACAAAAACCATCACTCCGGCTGCTACGGCCACACCTGCAAGAATTTCCGGAATCCTTTCCTCACCTCCCAGGATCTTCTGTTGTACCAGCATAACACCGGCAAACATCAGATAATAGAACAATGCCTCCATTCCATAACAAGGCTGTACTTTTACTGCAACAAAGGAATGCAGGATCGGATAAGAACCATATCCCAGTACACAGATACAAAGCAGGGCAAAAAGTCCAAACTACCACATTTTTTAGTTCGCATATACATATACACTGAAAAAATCAGGACAAAAATGTAAAAGCCATAAATACCACAGCAATCATAAGTGACAACCCGCGGATAATATTCACTTTAAAAGGAGAAGCCAAAACCGGCACATACTGAATTCCCGATGACACCGAATGTTTGTCTGTCACTGCGATCACAATCTCTGCAGTTTCTTTTCCCTCAAAGGTAAATACCCTGTTCTGAATCTGCTCCTGGTAATTGTCCGGATCCGGATTTCCCATCTGCCCCATCAATTCCCCATTAATATACAGCTTGTAAGCAGAAAAAATCTCTGTCAGGCCAATAGCATATTGTTTTTCTTTTTCAGGAAGCACCAGGGTCATCCGATAGGTACCACTTCCAAAAGGAGATTATTTTTGTCGCCCATATCCATCCCACCGTACTCGCCAATGGAAACATAACGGCTGTAGTAGTCCTCCTTCTGTTCCTTTATTTCCTGCGGTGTCAGCAATACATCCGGATAATATTCCCATTCCCTGGCAAGATAATGCACAGAATCATCATCAGGCACATAGAGGATTCCCTGAATGGCCTGATCTCCCCTGGCCGTATATTTGTTATCAAAGCGATAAAACAGAAAGAATACGCCCATAGCCAATGCAAATACAGCTGCTATAAGTAGTAATGAATATTTCCAGTTCTTCTTCATTGCTGACACCTCCTTCTGTTTTCAGGTGCTTTGTTTGCCTTTCCACTGTCGCTTATCTGCGTTTTTTACGAATTGCAAAAATAATGGCGGCCACCAGGATACATACTGCCGGTAATGTAAGTATTATCATCAGAAACTGTTTGGCGGAATTCTCTGTTTTCTGCTCTGTCTTTTGCTCCGTTTCCTCCTCTGGCATTGGCTCTTCTGTAAAACCTATATCTTCTCCGTCTGAAATAGCTTTCACGCTTTCTTCATCCGTCTGATTTCCTATACTTTCTGACTTTCCATCTGTCAAAAAATAATCCCCTGTCTGGTTGATCTCCATACAGAGAACATTTTGTTTTTCCTGATAATTCACTGCATATTGATTTCCCTGCACATCCTCCGCTTTTACTGTTTCAGGTGACTGGATTCCACCAAACACAGATGTCTGAAATTCCACCACTGTTCCCGGAACTTCTATTACCTCCTCACCTCTGACAAAAATCCGCAGAGAAAATGCAGTTTCTGACGTTTTCTCGATTCCTATCTGGATTTCATCCTCTGCATTGATCTTCCATCCGTTCACTGTATCCGGAGAAAATGTTACAGAGATTCCCTGTTTCTCAAACCTTGCACTTCCATTCTGTTGGATCATAAGAAGCATTCTCTTTCCACTGACTGCAGTAATGGTGTCGGTGCTTAACTCTGTCACAGAATTCTCTGTATCCGATATTTCAGCAGCTTTTGCACCAGAAGCTTTGTTACTACTGCTGTTCTGTCCGTCTGCATTATTGTCTGTTCCGTAAGAGTTGTCATAATGATATCCGGCACTTCCCGTATTCAGATTCTCTTCCTTTTCTCCCTGTACTACTTCTGACGAAGCAGGTGCTTTCTGCACAATGTCAGGAAGATCTTTTTCCTCCCTGTCTGAAAAATTCCGCTCATGCCAGTATTCGTTGACAATAAAGGCATCATTATAGGAAAAAGAATAAATTCCTGTGCTCCCTTTCTCATAGACAGCACAGATCTGGTAGTTCTGTCCTTTCTTTAATATCTCTCTGTAATAAATCTGAATTCCATCAGAAGTCACTTCCACCAGGTCATCATCTATTTTCCGGTAATTCCCCTCATTCTCAGAAAGATAAACCTGTATATTCCGGCGTTCCTCTGTGGAAAATCCATCCAGTAGCATAGGAAATTCCAGCAAATCCACAGTTGGCATACTGTAGGTATTAATCTGTGGTTCTCCTTTTTTCTGTACAGAAAGATATGCATATGCCTCTGGCAGCGCCAGGCTGTCAGCTACTTCATATCCTTCTGGGATTACAAATGATCCGGTTACCTTGTACACACCTTGTTTTTCCCTGTTTACCTGGCTCAGATCCCAGGAGGATTCCAGAATCAGCTCCGGATTCTCCGCTGTATCTTCAAATATTTCTGCAGTGCTGACCCGCAATCTGACATTCTCTTTCAGTTCCTTCTCAATCTGCTTCAGATTTCCCCCTATTTTCACTGCATATGCCCCACATCTGCTGAGATATTTCTCATCTCTGGTATCATAAGAGCAGATGATCTTTCCAGGCTTCTGTGTGTTTCCAAGCAAACTGTGCTGATAACCGTAAATTTTAAGACTGCCGTCTTTTTGGTATTGAAACCGCAGAGTATTGGTCTGCTTCTTTCCATTATCATAGGTTACCAGCAGGGAATAGGTATTACCCACAACCATACTCTGGTTAGATACATACAGCCCCTCCTCTTCACAGAGAGCAAAGCCCTCCTCAGTGAGGTTGATCCACTGTCCGCTTTCTTTCTTCAGATAAGCTTCCATGGAGTCAAAATTTTCCTGCTTCAACCAGGGAAATATATAGATTCCTGCCGCAGTCAGCCTGTAATATATATTAATATCCGGTTTGTCCGGGTACTGCACAGAAACAGTTGTCTGTACCTTCAGACTTTTACTCTCATCAAAAGCATACTCAGGCGGAAGCTTCAGTACACCTTTCATTGTGTAAACGCCTGCCAGTTTCATATTTACAGACGAAACATCCCAGAACACCGGAATATGCAGTGTATCTGTGTCTGTATAAACTGTATAGAAAACCCGAGACAGTTTCTCAGTAATCAGTTCGCTACTTTTATTTATTTCTACAGCTACTGCAGGAATATCATGAGGTACGATCACATCATTTACCCGGATCACCGCGCCCCATACTGTGGTATTTTTTTTCATTCCCCATATGCCAGTCAGGCACAGAGTTATCATTAAAATCAGAACTGTTATTTTCTGTTTTCTCATGCTTTTTTCATACTTTCATTTTACATTACTGCTCAATCCGTTATCTTTATTCTCAATTTCCTTTGTTCTTAGCTTACCTTATCTGGCGGATTTCGGCAACAGACATAGGATAAACTGCATTATTTCATGAAAAATGGTTAATTCTCCTTTTTCTTTCCTGGAAATTTCATAAAATAATATACAATAAACAATACTGCCGTAATGCTCCATGAAACCGGATAACTGAGCATGATCGTATTAATTCCCGGGTATATCTGGCCGGCTGTAAAAAGCCACAGGATTCTCAAAGAACACACACCGCCGCAGGTAAGAAGCATAGGCACAAGAACCTTCCCGGTACCCCTCAGCGCTCCGGACAGGATTCCTATGATCACATAAATGAAATAGGACGGCAGTAAAAAACGACTCATATGAACACCATGGACAACCACTGCGCTGTCTGTGGTAAACAGACGATAAATCCAGGGAGCAAATGAATACATCAAAATGATCAGCACCGCAGAACTGGCCATACTCATGATCATGCAGACACTCACACTTTTCCGCATACGGTGATATTTACCGGCTCCGAAATTCTGTCCCACAAAGGTAGTAATGGAAATCGCAAATGCATTGATCACCATCCAGAAAAGAGCATCTATTTTCCCAAGAGTTCCCCATGCCGCCACTGTGTCAGTTCCCAGATTATTTACAAATACCTGTATCACAATATTGGAAATATTATACATTACAGATTCCAGACCTGCCGGAATACCGATTCTCAGAACTGAAAACAGCATTCTTCTGTCAAAACGGATCTGATTGATCTTCAGCACATATATCTCTCTGGTTTTCAGAAGCATTACTGTTACAATCAGCGCACTGATCACCTGAGAAGTAACTGTAGCAACAGCTACTCCTGTCACACCCATGCCAAACGCAACCACAAACAGCAGATCAAGAATAATGTTCAGCACACAGGTAATGATCAGAACATACAGTGGTCTTTTGGAGTCTCCTACTGCACGCAGGATGGCTGCTCCCATATTATAAACCAGGTTAAAAACCATTCCGCCAAAATAAATATGAAGATACACTGCAGAGTCCTCTACTACATCTGCAGGTGTCTTCATAAGTAGCAATGCAGGTCTGGTCAGAAAAATCCCCACTACAGTAAGAACAATTCCCGCTGCAATGGAGAATGCAAATGCTGTATGCAGTGCCTTACTCAGATTCTTCTTATCTTTTGCCCCATAAAACTGCGAGATCACAACTGCTGCCCCTGAAGAAAGCCCTACAAAAAAGCCAACGATCAGATTGGCGATCTGACTGGCAGAACCTCCAACTGCAGCAAGTGCCTGTTTTCCTACGAAACGACCTACAACAATAGTATCCGCCGTATTATAAATCTGCTGAAAAAATGTTCCAAATACAATAGGAAAGAAAAATAACAGCAGCTGTTTCCAGATCACACCTTCTGTGATCTGATTTACCTTCTCCTTCTCATTCATTACTTTTTCCTCATCCATAAAATAATACACAAAAAAGCAGGCATCCCAAACGGGAGAACCTGCCATACTTTGCAATCATTAAAAATTAGTCTTCAACTTTAATGATTTCCTTTTTGTTGTAGCTTCCGCAAGCTTTGCATACTCTGTGCGGCATCATCAGTTCGCCACATTTGCTGCATTTTACAAGGTTCGGAGCGCTCATTTTCCAGTTTGCTCTTCTCTTATCGCGTCTTGCTTTGGAAGATTTATTCTTCGGACAGATGGACATTATGTTACACCTCCTTAAATTTACTAAATATATCACTGATAGCTGCCATACGGGGATCCTTAGGTTCCTCGACGCATCCACAGGGACCGTCATTGAGGTTTTTCCCGCACTGGCTACAGATTCCTTTGCAGTCTTCTCTACATAAAACCTTCAAAGGCCAGCTCATCAGTACCTCAAGATAGACCAGCTGGTCCACATCCAGGTCCATACCTGTGAGATAAGAACTCTCGTCCAGATCATTCACACGGTCTTCATCCGTAAGCTTCATATCAAGTTTTCGCTCAATCTCCAAAGGAATCTCTGTTGAAACCTCTTCCAGACATCTGTCACAGGGAATACCTACGGTAATCTTACCCGTTCCTCTGATTTCAAGATTTCTGTCACCTGTATTCGTGATCGTAAGCTCTATGGGTTCTTTTGCAAGTACCGGAAAGCTTCCTGACTGAAAGGTGATCGTATCCATTCCAAACTCTGCAGTCTTCTGAATACGCATTCCTTCACTGGATGAAATATCTGATAAATGTATCTGCATACTTTTCTCCTATCCACACTTGTTTTATTATACATACCGCCTCTGCTTTTGTCAACGATAAATTAGAAAAATTTCACATTTTGTCAAGTAATATTCCTTTACGAAGTATTTTATCATCCGGCGGCATTATTATCAGGTAATTTCCATATGCCTTACGGGCACAAAGAAGGGTGCTCCTGACAGATGCACCCTTCCCTTCTATATAAATATAACTTTTATCCAGTTATATTTCTCTCGTTTGGACACAAAACAGACACTTTATTATCTGTGAAAATTAAACCAGAGCTACTGTCTCTCTGCAGATTGCAAGTTCTTCGTTTGTAGGAATTACAGCAACTTTAACTTTGGAATCCGGTGTAGAGATAACGATCTCTTCTCCGCGAACTCCATTAGCTTCTTTGTCAAGTGTAACTCCAAGGTATCCAAGATAGCTTACAACCTTCTCACGTACAGGAATAGCATTCTCGCCGATACCTGCTGTAAATACGATGGCATCTACACCGTTCATAGCTGCAACATATCCGCCAACGAATTTAGCGATACCATAGCAGAGAACATCGATTGCGTTAGCTGCATCTTCGTTTCCGCTCTGAGCTGCATCGTTCAGGTCACGGAAGTCACTGGATAATCCGCCGGATAATCCAAGAAGACCGGATTTCTTATTGAGAACATTCATCATACCTGCGATGTCAAGGTTCTCTTTCTTAGCAATGAATTCCATGATAGCAGGATCAATGTTACCGGAACGTGTTCCCATAACAACACCTTCAAGTGGAGTAAGACCCATTGTTGTATCAACACACTCACCGTTTACAACAGCACTGATGGAAGAACCGTTTCCAAGGTGGCAGACGATAACTTTGGAGTTATCTTTGTCAAGGCCAAGGAATTCAACAGCACGTTTGGAAACAAAGCTGTGGGATGTTCCGTGGAAACCATATCTTCTTACTTTGTAGTTCTTGTAATATTCGATTGGAAGACCATAGAGATATGCTTTTGCAGGCATTGTCTGATGGAAAGCTGTATCGAATACTGCTACCTGAGGTACACCCGGCATAAGCTCGGAGCATACACGGATACCGATCAGGTTTGCAGGGTTATGAAGTGGTGCAAGGTCATTGCATTCTTCTACTGCTGAGATTACTTCATCTGTGATCACTACAGATTTGGCAAATTTCTCACCACCATGTACAACACGATGTCCAACAGCATTTACTTCTTTCAGGCTTCCGATTGCACCTGTTTTATCATTTGTGAGGGCATCCAGTACCATCTGGATTGCTTCTTTATGTGTAGGCATTGCAGCTTCTGTGATCTCTTTGTCACAGCCTGTTTTCTGATATACTAATCTTCCATCGATACCGATTCTCTCGCAGAGACCTTTTGCAAGAACTGCTTCTGAATCAGAGTTGATCAGCTGATATTTAAGGGATGAACTTCCACAGTTGATTACTAATACGTTCATTTTCATATTCTGCCGGCAGCAAATTTCGAATACTGTCCATAATCCTGACACAAGTCTTCGAATATTTCTGTCAGCTTTTCCTTTCATATTATAATATTATTCTCATCATTTCCAGGGAAATATGAGTAATGATATCAAAGGCATCAGAATCAGAAATATCTCCTCCGATGCCTTTAACATTATGTAGTCAATGAAATAATTCTCAGTCCGTTTTACGGTCTGACTGAAATCTTATTTATTGTCGTCAGCCTGGCACTGTACTGCTGTGATAGCTACCACACCAACGATATCGTCTGCAGAGCATCCACGGGACAGGTCATTTACAGGTTTAGCGATACCCTGGGTTACAGGTCCGTAAGCTTCTGCTTTTGCAAGACGCTGTACAAGTTTGTATCCGATGTTACCTGCATCAAGGTCTGGGAATACAAGTACGTTAGCTTTACCTGCAACTTCGCTTCCAGGAGCTTTAGAAGCGCCTACGCTTGGAACGATAGCTGCATCAAGCTGGAATTCTCCGTCAAGTGCAAGTTCCGGATTCTGCTCTTTTGCGATCTTTGTAGCTTCTACTACTTTATCTACGTCAGCATGTTTTGCACTGCCTTTAGTGGAGTGTGAAAGCATTGCAACGATTGGTTTCTCCTGAACAAGAAGTTCGAAGGATTCTGCAGAAGATGCTGCGATTGCTGCAAGCTCTTCTGAAGTCGGGTTCTGGTTCAGACCGGAATCAGCAAATACAAATGCGCCGTTTGCGCCGTATTCGCAGTTCGGAACTACCATTAAGAAGAATGCAGATACAAGTTTTGTACCTGGTTTTGTTTTCAGGATCTGAAGACATGGTCTTAATGTATCAGCTGTAGAGTGACATGCACCGGATACCATACCGTCTGCATCGCCCATTTTTACCATCATTACACCATAGTACAGATACTGGTTAAGAAGAATCTCTTTAGCCTGATCCGGTGTCATGCCTTTTTTCTGTCTTAATTCTACTAACTTGTCAATGTATCCCTGTGTTTTCTCTGATGTAGCAGGATCTACGATCTGTGCGCCGGAAATGTCATATCCGTCTTCAGCTGCACTCTTTTTAACAGCTTCTTCGTTACCAACAAGGATAACCTTTGCAATTCCTTCTTTTAAAATTTTCTCTGTAGCTGCCAGAGTTCTCTTATCTTCTGTCTCCGGAAGTACGATTGTTTTTACGTTTGCTTTTGCTCTCTCTTTGAGTGTGTCAATAAATCCCATGATTAAAATGGCTCCTTTCATATAGCAGTTCTGATATCCAATGTCAATTTTCTATCAATTATCTGCGCTGTTTTCATTATAACTCCTGAAGCCTTGTATTTCAAGCATCTGAATGGTAGAATATGACATAAAAAAGTATTTTTCAAGATGCAATATGGTTAAAAAAAGGAGAACTCTACAGAATTTCAGGAAGGAGCATCTGTGTAAATTTATGAAAACAGCAGGAATTATTGCAGAATATAATCCTTTTCACAAAGGACATGAATATCAGATCCGGTATACAAAAGAAAAGCTAAAAGCAGACTATGTTATCGTTGCCATGAGCGGAGATTATGTGCAGCGTGGCACCCCTGCTCTCATCTCCAAACATACACGTGCAGAAATGGCTCTGCGGTGCGGCGCTGACCTTGTGCTTGAAATGCCGGTATCTGTCTCTACTGCAAGTGCGGAAGCCTTCGCAATGGGAGGTGTTTCCCTGTTGGACGGTCTTGGCGTTGTTGATATGCTCTGCTTTGGAAGTGAATCCGGGGAGATCAGCGCACTGAAAGAACTGGCTGAGATCCTTGTAGAAGAACCTGAAGAATATAAAAAGCTACTGAAAAGCTTTTTAAGCGAAGGGCTGACTTTTCCGGCTGCCAGAAGCCAGGCATTGACAGAATATTTTAAAAATCCGCGCAACTTCAGTGGTGACGATTTTGACGGGGTACTTACTCCTCTGTTAAATGAAGTTACACAGATCCTGAATACACCGAATAATATTCTGGGGATCGAATACTGCAAGGCACTTCTCCGCCTGAACAGCCAGATCCGCCCTGTTACCATCCGCAGGGAAGGAATGGGTTATCATGAAACCACTGTCCCTGAAGGAGATTCAGCAAGCTCCTCCCCTGATTTACAGTCATCTACTGATTTCTTTGCATCTGCAACTGCTATACGCAGTCTTATTCAGAATCCAGGAGATGGCCATTCAGAGGCAAGCTCAGACATAAATAATCCAGTCAGGAATCCGGATACCAAAACTGCCAATATATTATCATCCCAGATTCCACCAGATGCTTTTTACGTTTTCAAAAAGGCGCTGGACTCCGGTGAATTTCTCACAGAAAATTCTCTGGACTCTATTCTTTCTTACTGCCTTATGAAAGAAAATGTAGAAAGCCTTTCTTCCTATATGGATGTTTCCGAGGATCTCGCCCGGCGAATCATAAATCAGCAGAATCTTCTGTTGTCCTTTTCCCAATCTGTATCTGTTTTAAAAACCAGAGAATTGACTCAGACAAGGATACAGAGGGCATTGCTTCATATTATATTAAATATCCACACTGCACCCACTCAGATTCCCTTTGCCAGGGTTCTTGGTTTCCGCAGGGAAAGCAGTGAACTGCTAAGCCAGATCAAGCAGCACAGCCAAATTCCTCTTATCACCAAGCTTGCGGACGCCCAAAATCTTTTGGACAGTGAAGGTAATCAGATTTTATCTGAAACTGTTTTTTCTTCCAATTTATATGAAAAACTTCTGTGTCTGAAAACCGGCAGAAAATTCTGCCACGAGTCCCAGAAACAGCTTATTATCCTATAATTCTTGTTGTTTTGATGCACTTATGTTAAAATACAAACAGTGAGGATAAGGATATAAAATAAGGAAGGAGGAAAAGAAAAATGAAAGCTAATTCAGGTTTGAAAAAGAACAGAACAAAGATTCAGATGGTACTTACCGCCCTGGTAATCTTATCTGTTGTACGTCAGTTTTTCCTGGGAAATTACCACAATATGTTTCTGGGAATCTTGACATTGATCCTTTTTATGGTTCCCCAGTTTCTGGACAGGAAACTGAACGTCACAATACCACCGGGACTGGAAACAGTGATTCTGATCTTTATCTTTTCAGCAGAAATTCTTGGCGAAATCAATGCCTTTTATGTAAAAATCCCTATCTGGGATACCATTTTACATACTACTAACGGTTTTCTGATGGCTGCCATCGGATTTGCACTGATTGATCTTTTTAACCGCAGTGACAGGTTTTTCCATTAAAATGTCACCGTATTTTGTAGCTTTTTTTGCATTCTGTTTTTCAATGACTGTTGGTGTTATGTGGGAATTCTTTGAATTCAGCATGGACTGGTTCTTTGGAATGGATATGCAGAAGGACTGGATCGTACCGGCTATCAACTCTGTGAAGCTGAATCCTACCGGTGCAAATGTTCCAATCCATGTAGATGTTCAGTCTCTGGTCGTTAACGGCGAGACCTGGAATCTTGGAGGCTATCTTGATATTGGTATTGTTGATACCATGAAAGATCTGATCGTAAACTTTATCGGCGCAGTCGTATTTTCTATCATTGGTATTCTGTATCTGCGAAACCGCGGAAAAGGAAAGCTGGCAGCTTCTCTGATCCCGCAGGTACGCAGCAAGCAGGAAGAAGAACTTTCTTCCAAAAATCAGTAAGATCCACAGCTACCGAAACTGGCGCACTTTTCTGGAAATATTCTCCAGCTCTTCTCTGGAAAGCTCAGGAAGTCTTTCCAGCTGATCCATAAACATGGCAAGTGTCTCTTTTCGCTGCAATTCCACCATCTGGGTGTAGAAATTAACCACTACCCCGGTGGCAATGGCAACTACAAAAAGCGAATAGATCGTCAGAAGAACGGAACACATTTTTCCAATAAAAGTAACCGCAACCACATCGCCAAATCCGGCAGTGGAGATCACCGCATAGCAATACCACAGTGCATCTCCGTATCGGTTAATGTCCGGTTCAACCAGCTGGATCACTGCTGCGATAGCAAAAATAAACACAATAAAACCAATGATAATTTTATCTGCACGAGTCCGTTTTAACACACTGCCTAATACTTTAATTCTTTTCATGCACTTGTCCTCCAATAAAATAATATACTGCCTGAAAATTAATTGAAGTATAGTATAAAACGGTTTCACTTGCAATATGAAAGGAGCTTAACAGTATGAAAGATAATAAAGCACTAAAATACCCAATGTCATTAACTTTAGCAAAAAAGCAGAAATCGTAAGTATTTATAAAACTATGATTCCTGCTTTTTGTTTTTTTATATGGGCATACTTATCCCCTTCTCTTTGTACTCGTATTTTCTAGATTAGTATGCTCTTTTATGAGTATTTGAATATTTCCCTGCTAACCGCCCTTTCGTTCTGGTATAATGCCGATCAGGACGAAT
>ENA-OQDT01000979-OQDT01000979.1-human-gut-metagenome-genome-assembly--contig:-NODE-979-length-17747-cov-4.379512_pt1 | contig 17747 bp, 19 predicted proteins | sample MGYA00242786_ERZ504617 | MGnify/ENA primary metagenome ERZ504617 (study PRJEB26092, sample SAMD00036337) | human gut metagenome | host: Homo sapiens | study: EMG produced TPA metagenomics assembly of...
TGAAGATCACTATGAAATACATGGAAAGCAGAATAAGACACCTCTTCTGTTATTGATGGGGCTGGGGGCAGATCAGACCGTATGGGAACCACACCGGCAGGAATATCAGAAATATTTTTGCTGTATCAGTGTGGATAACAGAGGTGCAGGATCCTCTGATCTTGGAAATGCGGAAATATGTACGACAGACATCATGGCGGAAGATGCAATTGCGGTTTTGCAGGCACTGAACATCAGGCGGTCGCTTGTGGCCGGGATCTCTATGGGCGGCGCCATTGCACAGAAGATCCTATGAAATCATAAGCAGCGAATATCTTTTCCACAATTATCCGGACATGGCAGAGGGGGAGATGACAAAATTGCGTGCCAGCATTGTATGTGAGCCAACCCTTGCCCTGTGTACGCATGAGATCGACCTGGGAAAGTATCTCTTCCTTGGAAAGGGAGAAGAACGCACAGGAGGCAGAAATCGCGATTCGATCACATCCGATGCAATGGAAAGCGTGATTGGTGCGATTTATCTGGATGGTGGTTTTGCTAATGCAAAGGAGTTTATTTACAAATTTATATTAAAAGATATCGAACACAAAAAACTCTTTTATGATAGCAAGACTATTCTGCAGGAGATTGTGCAGAGTGATTATAAGGGAAAAGAGATTGAGTATGTCCTGACTGGTGAGATTGGACCGGATCATGACAAAAAATTCGTGGTAAGTCTGGTAGTGGGCGAGGAGACGCTCGGAGAAGGAACCGGCAGAACCAAAAAAGCCGCAGAGCAGGAAGCGGCATACCGTGCCATTATCAAACTGAAAGGAAATGCCTGAGACATGTATTTAAAGAGTCTTGAGATACAGGGATTTAAATCATTTGCAAACAAGATTGATCTTAAATTTCACAATGGCATTACCGGGATCGTAGGTCCAAACGGAAGCGGAAAGAGCAATGTAGGAGATGCGGTGCGCTGGGTGCTTGGAGAGCAGAGCGCGAAACAGCTTCGTGGTGCCAACATGCAGGATGTTATTTTTTCCGGTACGGAAAACCGCAAACCACTGGGATTTGCATCGGTTGCGATCACACTGGACAATGCAGACCACAAACTGCCGGTCGAATATGAAGAAGTGACGGTAAGCAGGCGGGTATACCGCTCCGGCGAGAGCGAATACCGTTTAAATGGAACAACCTGCCGGTTAAAAGACATACAGGAGCTGTTTTATGATACCGGTATCGGAAAAGAAGGATATTCGATCATCGGGCAGGGACAGATTGATAAGATTCTAAGCGGCAGACCGGAAGAACGCAGAGAGCTTTTTGATGAAGCGGCAGGAATCGTTAAATTTAAAAGAAGAAAAGCGGCAGCCTGTAAAAAGCTGGAGGCTGAAAGAGCAAATCTGATCCGTGTGGATGATATCCTCTCAGAACTGAAGCGACAGATGGAGCCGCTGAAACGGCAGGCAGAACAGGCAAAGATCTATCTGAAAAAGAAAGAAGAACTAAAAAAAGCAGATCTTCATATGTTTCTTCTGGAAATGGAGCGAATCGAAAAAGAACTGTCAGAAACGGACGAAAAATACAGGATTGTCAGCGAACAGTTTCAGTCGTTAAAAAAGGAGTATGAGAAAGAAGGGGAAACATACAAAAAACAGGAAAAGGATCTGGAAGCGCTGGATCTGATGATCGATCAGCTCAAAGAAGAAGAAAAAGAAAGTGAACTTTTTCGGCAGCAGATGGCAGGACAGATCGGGGTATTGAAGGAGCAGATCCGTGCAGCCGTCCAGCAGAAACAGCAGATGCAGGAACGAAAAACAGTTGTAGAAGAGAAAATTTTTCCAAAAAGAAACACAGAAACAGCAGGAAGAGAAAAATCTTCACAGATGGCAGGAGACCGGAGTGCAGACGACATCGGAGGAAGCAGAGTTCAAACTGGAGGCGGATGCCACAACGGCACTTCTGGCACATCTGGAACGCCAGATCGAGGATGGGAAAAATGAGATCATCCATCTGTTGAACCAGAGAGCTTCTGTGAAGGGAAAAGTACAGCGTTATGATACCATGCAGGAGCAGGTGCAGATACGGAAAGCAGAAGTGACGAATAAACTTCTGCGTATCGGAAGTGAAGATGCAAGGCAGAGTGATATCCTTTCACAGAGCAGACATACTTACGAAGAAGTATCATCAAAGATTGAAAAGCTTCTGGAACTGAGCAAAGAGCAGGAGCGGCAGGAACAAAATCTCCGGCAGATACTTACAGAGCAGAACCAAAAACTGGAACGGAACCAGTCGGCTTATCACAGGGAAGCCTCCAGACTGGAGACGCTGACCAATCTGACAGAGCGTTATGACGGATACGGAAACAGCATCCGACGGGTAATGGAGCAGAAAACAAAAGAACCAGGGATTGTGGGTGTCGTGGCAGATCTGATCAAAACCGATAAAAAATACGAAACAGCGATCGAAACCGCATTGGGAGGAAGCATTCAGAATATTGTCACCGAGGATGAGGATACGGCAAAACGCATGATCGCATTCCTGAAGAAAAACCGTTATGGACGTGCAACCTTTCTGCCGTTGACGGCAGTTGGCCGAAAAGGAGTGCCGTCATTTCGTGAAGACGCGAAAAAAGAACCGGGCATCCTTGGAATCGCCAGTGAACTGGTGCAGACAGACGGCAGATATCATGCACTGCTCCGTTATCTGCTGGGGCGGACGCTGGTAGCAGACCACATCGACCATGCGATCGCTGTCGCCAGGAAATACCAGTACAGTCTGAGGATCGTTACGCTGGAGGGAGAGTCTTTCAGTCCGGGCGGCTCCATGACAGGAGGTGCTTTCAAAAACAGCAGCAATCTGCTCGGACGAAGAAGAGAAGTCGAGGAATTGCAGAAACGCGTCACTGCCCTGAAGCTTGACCTGGAAAAGCAGCAGCAGCAGATCGATGAAAACCGCAGGAAACGAAATGCTTACCGGGAAAAGATCGTAGAACTGAATGAAAATCTGCAAAAGTCCTATGTTTCACAGAATACAGTACGCATGGAAATCCGGCAGATCGAGGAGAGGCTGGGTGAATCAAAAGGAGAGCTTGCACGTTTAAGAACAGAATCTGCGGAGATTGATGCACAACTGGCACAGATAAAACAGGAAAAGCACCTTATAGATGAAGCGGTTCTGGATTCAGAAAAGCAGGAAAAAACCATTCAGGAACAGATCGAGACCTGGCAAAAAGAGCAGGAGATGCAGCGTATTACACTGGAAAAACAGAACAGTAAAACAGAAAGTCTGCGTCTGAAGGTGGCGGAAGCAAAGCAGCAGGAAGCGTTTGCAAAACAGAATATCCGGCGTATGGAGCAGGAAATACAAAATCTGAAGTCAGAGCAGCAGCAGATCGGACAGAAGGCACTGGAGCAGGAAGAACAGACTGAAAAAAAGAAAGCACAAATCCAGAAGACAGAAGAGCGGATAAAAGCAGAGGAAGAGAAGGCGAAAGAACGCAGCCGGGATCTGAAGCGAAAGTCAGAAGAAAGAGAAACAAAAGGCAGGATCCAGAAAACATTTTTTGCAAGACAGGAAGAAATTTCCAGTCAGGTCGCAGGGCTGGACAAAGAGTGTTACCGCTTAAGTTCTGCAAAAGAAAAACTGGAAGAGACGAAAGACAGGCGCATCAGTGCTATCTGGGACGAATATCAGGTTACCCCTTCTGAGGCATGTGCCTGGCGGGATGAAAGCTGTGGAAGTCCTGCACAGGCAGGAAAACAGATCGCGGAAATCAAAACGCAGATCAGGGCACTGGGCAATGTCAACGTCAATGCGATCGAAGATTATAAGGAAATGTCAGAACGTCACGATTTTTTGCAGAATCAGCAGGAGGATCTTGTAAAAGCGGAAAAGGCACTGGAAGAGATCATTGCCAGTCTGGATGCCGGAATGCGAAAACAGTTCCGGGAAAATTTCGCAAGAATACAGCAGGAATTTGATAAAGCTTTCCGCGAGTTGTTTGGCGGCGGAAAGGGAACACTGGAACTGGTAGAAGGAGAAGATGTGCTGGAGGCAGGTATCCGTATCATATCCCAGCCACCTGGTAAGAAGCTGCAGAATATGATGCAGCTTTCCGGCGGTGAGAAAGCGCTGACAGCGATCGCACTGCTGTTTGCGATCCAGCATCTGAAGCCGTCGCCGTTCTGTCTGCTCGATGAGATCGAGGCGGCGCTGGACGAAGCGAACGTCAGCCGCTATGCAAATTATCTGCACAAGTTGACAAAAAATACACAATTTATTATTATTACACATAGACGCGGTACCATGGCAGCAGCCGACCGGCTGTACGGCATCACGATGCAGGAAAAAGGAGTTTCGGCTCTGGTATCCGTAAATTTGATCGAAGAAGAACTGGAACAGTGAGGAAGGAAAGAAGATGGGTGAAAAGAAAGGATTTTTTAAACGTCTGGTAGAAGGACTGACCAAGACAAGAAATAATATCGTCTCCGGCATTGATTCGATTTTCAGTGGTTTTTCTGCTATTGACGAGGATTTTTATGAGGAGATTGAAGAGATCCTGATCATGGGAGATATTGGTATCAATGCGACAACAGCGATCGTAGAGGATCTGAAGCAGAAAGTAAAAGAGCAGCATATCAAAGAACCGGCTGAATGCAAGCAGCTTCTGATCGACAGTATCAAGGAACAGATGAATGTCGGTGAGACAGCTTATGAATTTGAGAACCGTCAGTCAGTTGTTCTGGTGATCGGAGTCAATGGCGTTGGAAAGACAACGAGTGTTGGGAAACTGGCAGGCAAACTGAAAAATCAGGGAAAACGTGTGATTCTCGCAGCCGCAGATACGTTTCGCGCGGCCGCAGGCGAGCAATTGACGGAGTGGGCGAACCGTGCCGGTGTGGAGATCATTTCCGGACAGGAAGGAAGCGATCCTGCGGCTGTTGTGTATGATGCGATTCAGGCATCCAGAGCACGCCATGCAGATGTTCTGCTGTGTGATACAGCAGGCCGACTTCATAATAAGAAGAATCTTATGGCAGAGCTTGGAAAGATCAACCGTGTGATCGAGCGTGAATACCCGGAAGCGTATCGTGAGACACTGGTTGTATTAGATGGAACGACCGGACAGAATGCACTGGCACAGGCAAAACAGTTTTCGGAGATTGCAGATATTACCGGTATCATCCTGACAAAACTGGACGGAACAGCAAAAGGCGGTATTGCAGTAGCCATTCATTCCGAGCTGGGGATTCCGGTAAAATACATAGGAGTAGGAGAGAGCATCGACGATCTGCAGAAATTTGATGCAGATGAATTTGTAAATGCCCTTTTTGATGTAAAAGATTCAGAAGAAGAGGAGTAAAGACATGCTTACGTTAGACAAATTTGAAGAAGCTTCAGAAATCGTAAAGAAAGCCACACAGGAAACAAAGCTGATCTACAGCAAATATTTCAGTGAGCAGACAGGCAACAAAGTATATCTGAAACCGGAAAATATGCAGACGACCGGTGCTTATAAAGTAAGAGGTGCTTACTATAAGATCAGCACTTTAAGCGAAGAAGAAAGACAGAAAGGTCTGATCACAGCATCTGCCGGAAACCATGCACAGGGTGTTGCCTATGCGGCAAAAGAATTTGGTGCAAAAGCAGTGATCGTTATGCCGACGACCACACCGCTGATCAAAGTAAACCGCACCAAGAGCTATGGGGCAGAAGTAGTACTTTACGGAGATGTGTATGATGAAGCCTGCGCCTATGCACTGGAGCTGGCAGAAAAAGAAGGTTATACGTTCATTCATCCGTTTGATGACCCGGCGGTTGCAACCGGACAGGGAACGATCGCCATGGAGATCATCAAGGAACTGCCGCTGGTAGATTATATCCTCGTGCCGATCGGAGGAGGCGGACTGGCAACCGGTGTCTCTACACTGGCAAAAATGCTCAACCCGAACATCCGCGTGATCGGTGTGGAGCCGGCAGGAGCAGCCTGCATGAAAGCTTCCCTTCAGGCTGGAGAAGTTGTGACACTGCCAGGTGTCAATACGATCGCAGACGGCACAGCAGTAAAAACACCGGGAAAAAATGTTTTCCCATACCTGCAGAAGAATCTGGATGATATCATCACGATCGAGGACGATGATCTGATCGTTGCATTCCTTGATATGGTGGAAAACCATAAGATGATCGTAGAAAATTCTGGTCTGCTGACCGTGGCAGCCCTGAAATATCTGGACGTAAAGGACAAAAAAGTAGTATCCATCTTAAGCGGTGGCAATATGGATGTGATCACCATGTCTTCTGTAGTACAGTTGGGACTGATCCAGAGAGACCGTATCTTTACGGTATCGGTTCTGCTGCCGGACAAAGCAGGTGAGCTGGTACGTGTGGCAACGGTCATCGCGAATGAACAGGGCAATGTCATCAAACTGGATCACAACCAGTTCGTAAGCACAAACCGCAATGCAGCCGTAGAGCTGAAGATCACACTGGAAGCATTTGGAACCGATCACAAAGAACGTATCGTCAACGCACTGAAAGAGCATGGCTACAATCCAAAAGTGATCCGTCCGAATCTTTAAAAAGAAAAGAGAGGTCTGTCAAGAAAAAATACTTGACAGATCTTTTTTTGTCGTGTATGATAAGCAAGGTGATTGCAGTGGAAAAGATTTTAGAGCAGACATTGTTATATGATTTTTATGGTGAGCTGCTTACAGAGCATCAGCAGAGGATATATGAAGATGTAGTGCTGAACGACATTTCCTGCAGCGAGGTTGCCGAGAATCAGGGCATCAGCAGGCAGGGCGTACATGATCTGATCAGACGCTGCGGCCACATTTTAGATGGCTATGAAGAAAAACTGCATCTGGTTGAGAAGTTTGTAAGCTTGAAAGAAAAAGTAGAAGCCATAAGGACTGCAGCAGATGATCCTAAGAAGGTAAGAGAGATTTCGGAGGAGCTGCTGAAAGAATTATGATACCGACTGACAGTGGAGGTTACGATGGCATTTGAAAGTTTATCGGATAAACTACAGAATATATTTAAAAACCTTCGCGGCAAAGGAAGACTGACAGAGGCAGATGTCAAGACAGCGCTGAAAGAAGTAAAACTTGCACTTCTTGAGGCAGATGTCAGCTTTAAAGTCGTGAAACAGTTTATAAAAGCAGTACAGGAAAGAGCAATCGGTCAGGATGTCATGAACGGACTGAATCCGGGACAGATGGTGATCAAGATCGTAAATGACGAGCTGGTGAGCCTGATGGGATCACAGACCACGGAGATTGCACTGCGCCCGGCCAGTGAGATCACGGTTATTATGATGGCGGGACTTCAGGGTGCCGGTAAAACAACAACAACTGCAAAGCTTGCAGGAAAGTTCAAGGCAAAAGGCAGAAAGCCGCTTCTGGCTGCCTGTGACGTATATCGTCCGGCAGCGATTACGCAGCTTCAGATAAATGGCGAAAAGCAGGGTGTGGAAGTATTCTCCATGGGAGACAGGCAAAGCCCGGTCAATATCGCCAGAGCAGCCGTAGAGCATGCAAAGAATCACGGGTTTAATATCGTGATCCTCGATACGGCAGGACGACTTCACGTGGATGAATCCATGATGGAGGAGTTACAGAATATCAAAGAAGCCGTTCATGTTGATCAGACAATCCTGGTTGTGGATGCCATGACCGGACAGGATGCTGTCAATGTAGCGGACAGCTTCAATCAGAAACTTGAGTTAGACGGTGTGATCCTTACCAAACTGGATGGAGATACCAGAGGTGGTGCAGCCCTTTCCATTAAGGCGACCTGCGGCAAACCGATTCTCTATGTTGGTATGGGAGAGAAACTGTCGGATCTGGAGCAGTTTTATCCGGATCGTATGGCTTCCAGGATCCTCGGTATGGGCGATGTGATGACTCTGATCGAGAAAGCGCAGGCGACCATTGATGAGGACAAGGCAAAAGAAATGGAACAGAAGCTCAAAAAGGCACAGTTCGGTTTCGATGACTATCTGGAAAGCATGGCTCAGGTCAAAAACATGGGAGGTATTTCCAGTATCCTAAGTATGATGCCCGGACTTGGAAACAAAGCAGCAGATATTGAAGCAGCCGTAGATGAGTCCAGGATGGCACGCATTGAGGCGATCATTCTTTCCATGACACCAAAGGAGCGCTCCAATCCGGATCTGCTCAATCCATCCAGAAAAAAGCGTATTGCAAAAGGCGCGGGTGTGGATATCAGCGAAGTGAACAAGCTGGTCAAACAGTTTGAACAGACACGCAAGATGATGAAACAGTTTCCGGGTATGATGGGAGGAAAAAGTGCAAAACGGGGCAGGTTCAAACTTCCGTTTTAGCAGGTATTACAGCAGAGAAGCTGCCGATGGCAGGTTTTCATAGATATCACAGAACACTGAGGAGGTGAAAGAAATGGCAGTAAAGATCAGATTAAGAAGAATGGGTGAAAAGAAAATCCTTTCTATAGAATCGTTGTAGCTGATTCCCGTTCTCCAAGAGATGGAAGATTCATCGAGGAGATCGGTACCTGACAATCCGAACATCGAACCAAGTGAATTCAAGGTAGATGAGGAGCTGGCAAAGAAATGGCTGGCAAGCGGCGCACAGCCAACAGAGGTAGTAGGAAAGCTCTTCAAAATCGCCGGTATTGAAAAATAAGAGGTGGCAGGATGAAAGAATTAGTAGAAGTAATCGCTAAGTCACTTGTAGAAAATCCGGATGAAGTTACCGTTACGGAAAAGCAGTCCGGTAAGACCACGGTTGTGGAATTAAAGGTTGCTCCATCTGATATGGGTAAGGTAATCGGTAAACAGGGCAGGATCGCAAAAGCAATCCGTGCGGTCGTAAAGGCTGCAGCCTCAAAGGAAGACAAGAAAGTTGTAGTAGACATTCTGTAGCTGAAAAGCTGCAGGATGCTGCGATGAAAAACCTCGTGCAGACGGGGTTTTTGTTGTACTACAGGAAATTAGTTAAGGAGAGAAAAATGGAAAAAAGATGGAAAAAGATGGCAGGGATGCTCTTTTTGTTTCTGTGTGTCTGCATGATGATCCCGACCAGTGCATCGGCAAAGACGTATAAGAGAACGCTGAATGAATACATTGGAAAAGGAAAAAATTATACGGTCCTGGCTTATAACAATACACATAAACGCGCATATATTTATGCAAAAGCAGATAACCGTTCCAAATGTTATGGAAGTCTTGGTTACGGCGATGCGGTGATCGTCAATACATCTAAATTGAAAAAGGACAAAAAATATGCCTGGCTTCCGATTTACCTGAACAACAGAAAGAGCAAAAAAGGACCGGTCACGGCATATGTTGTTTTGAAACCGCTGAAGATAGACTGTATCAAAACATCCAGCTTTTCAAAAAACAAGACTGTTGACAAAGCGATCAAAACTGGTTTTCAGTATCTTGGTACGCCATTTAACCTTGGAAGTAGTTCCTTATCCGGTCAGATCGACTGTGCCAACTTTGTCGTACAGGTTTACCGCAGAGCCGGCAAGAATCTCTGTTCCTGGGCACATACCAATAATCTGCAGCAGGCATCCAGGGAAATTTTCTGGCACAGGAAAAATACTGCACTGTCCAGAAAGCAGTATGGATATATGAAACCGGGTGATTTGCTGTTTTATTTCGAAGAGGACGACCACGGTCCGATTGACCATGTCGGTCTCTATATCGGGAACGGATATATGATCAATTCATCCGGACATTATGGAACCAGCTATCCAATGGGCGGTATTACAATCAAACGAGTACAGTATGGAAACCGTTATATGGTGCGCTGTATGCGTATTTACGGTTATTGACAGGAGGGACTATGGAAGAATTTTTTCAGGTAGGTGTGATCACTGCGACACATGGCATCCATGGAGAGGTAAAAGTATTTCCGACAACGGATGATCCGAACCGTTTTAAGAAACTGAAAAAAGTGCTTTTGGATACCGGTATACAGAAACTGGAACTGGAAGTCGCCGGTGTAAAATTTTTCAAAAAGTTTGTCATACTGAAATTTAAAGAATTTGACGATATCAACCAGGTAGAAAAATACCGGAAATGTCCGCTGCTGGTGACCAGAGAAAATGCCGTCCGACTGAAAAAAAATGAATATTTTATCGCAGATCTGATTGGATTGAAGGTATATACCGAAGATGGGACATTTCTTGGAAACCTGGAAGATGTGATGCAAACAGGTGCAAACGACGTTTATCAGATCGTGACAGAAGAAGGAAAAGAAATCCTGCTCCCGGCGATCAGGCAGTGTATCCTTGATGTGGATATTGAAAGCGGAAACATGAAGGTGCATCTGCTGGAAGGGCTGGTGGATGCATGAATTTTCACGTATTAACGCTGTTCCCGGATATGATCGAGCAGGGAATGAATACCAGCATATTGGGAAGGGCCATCGAGCGTGGGCATATTTCCCTGACAGCAACGGATATCCGCGATTATGCAGGAAACAAACACAATAAGGTGGACGATACACCATATGGTGGGGGGGCAGGCATGGTCATGCAGGCTCAGCCGGTTTATGCTGCATACGAAGCTGTGAAAGAGCAGATCGGATACCGTCCGCGTGTCGTATATCTGACCCCACAGGGCAGTGTCTTTCACCAGAAAATGGCAGAGGAGCTGGCAAAAGAAAAAGATCTGATCTTTCTTTGCGGTCACTACGAAGGGATTGATGAGCGTGTACTGGAAGAAATTGTTACGGATTATGTCTCTGTCGGAGATTATGTTCTGACCGGAGGTGAACTTCCGGCCATGGTTATGATGGATGCGATCGCAAGACTTGTTCCGGGCGTGCTGCACAATGAAGCTTCCGCAGAATTTGAATCTTTTCAGGACAATCTTCTGGAACATCCGCATTACAGCAGACCTGAGACATGGCATGAGAAAAAGGTACCGGAAGTTTTGCTCTCCGGCCATCATGCCAATATCGAAAAATGGAGAAGAGAACAGTCGGTGATCCGCACGGCAAAACGCAGGCCTGATCTTCTGGAAGGGGCAGAACTGACACCAAAGGAAAAAGAGCTGGCACGTCAGTGCCGGGCGGAAATGGAAAAGAGAGCGGGAGAAACGTTATGAACAACAGATGGAAGAAAACAGTCGTTCCTTTTCTGATGATGCTTTTGGCTGTGTTATGCTTTTCGCTGCATACAGATGCAGCAGCATATGGAAAGATCGATCAGGAAACGACACTTTATGCATGGCCGATCTCAAAGGCAGATCTTTGTGTCTTTGCGGATGCGGAACTGACACAGGAGAGCGATCAGGTTTCTTACCGCCGGTTTGAGATTACAGAACTGACGGATTCCTATGCAAAAGTGAAATACAAAGAAGGAAAAAAGAAAACCGGTTATGTGGCAGTTGGAAAATTTATCTGTAATACATCTTATAACAAAACCGGGGCTTATGTGGCAAAAAGTGCAGGTATGTATCTTTACAAACGTCCGACTTCTGCGAAAAGTGAGCGTTTTATGCTGACCTCTTTCCGCAGCGGAGGCATCACGCTTGGGGTAAAAGGCAATTATGTGCAGATGATGATAAAAAAGGGCAGCCATTTTTACCTTGGCTGGGTTTCGTTCCCGACATTCCGCAAAACAATCTACCGTTCCATGCTGCATACAGATCAGATCCTGTCAAATGGTACATATACGGTAAATCCGCGAAACGGGAAAAGCGTAGAGGCAGCAAAATACAAACTGACTTATGCGGGCGAAGGAATTTATCATCTGAAAGACACAAAAACAGGGCAATACCTGGAGATCGCAGGAACAAACAACATTGCACTGAAACGGAGCGGAGCTTATTTTTACCTGTATTCTGAGACAGAAGAATGGGCGCTCAATAACAGCGGAAAAGAAGTAAAAGCAAAGAAAACAGCCAGACAGCAGTGGACTTTCAGAAAGGAATATCAGGTTCCAAAGAAAAGCGGGGCTGTAATCTATTCCCAGTATGATCCGGAATTTGGAAGCCGGACGTATCAAAAGGGTTATGCCGGCGTGTGTACGATTTCCAGTGACGGATGCGGCCTGATCTCGCTGGTCAATGCCATCTATGCACTGAACGGAGAATATTTAGAACCGAAAGAACTGGTGAAGTTTGCTGTATCCAGAGGACATTATTTCTATAACCAGGGAACTGCAGATACCATTTATCCTGATATTGCGCGCAAATGGGGAAGTACCTATCATTTCCGTCATGCCGGAAAAACCACTTCTTTTGCAGCGCTGAAAAAACATCTGCAGAAGAAAGGAACCGCAGTTGCACTGGTGCCGGGACATTATATTGCAATCGTAGCTTACCGCAAATCGGATGGAAAATATCTTGTCTATGATTCTGCAGTCAGCGGCAGTCGTCCGACCAGCATTTACGGAGACTGGAAAAGTCAGGGTGAGCTTTCCTCCGGAAGACTCCGGTGTGAATATTTTCATTTATTTTCCGCAAGATAGAAAAGAAATCCTTGCTTTTACGGTACAGATATGATAGAATTATCCACGTTGTGAGAAGAGATGGTCCTCTGTTACCGGGACGGTATTAAGAACATCCGAATAGATAAGGAGGAACAACAAGATGAATGAAATCATTAAGAACATTGAAGCAGCAGAACTGAAAGCAGAAGTACCAGTATTTAACGTAGGTGATACTGTTAAAGTTTACGCAAAGATCAAAGAAGGTAACCGCGAGCGTATTCAGGTATTTGAAGGAACAGTCCTGAAAAAACAGGGCGGAAGCAACCGTGCTACTTTCACAGTAAGAAAGAATTCCAACGGTATCGGTGTAGAAAAGACATGGCCGCTGCATTCCCCGAACGTAGAAAAGATCGAGGTTGTAAGAAGAGGTAAAGTCAGAAGAGCAAAACTGAACTACTTAAGAGACCGTGTTGGTAAGAAAGCAAAAGTAAAAGAGTTAGTTAAATAATAGCTGACGCAGAGCGTTATCTATTTGATTCCGAAACAAGCTTTGCTTGTTCGTGACGGAAAAATAGACCGGGGACAAGTACTTAGGTAGTTGTCCCCGTTTCTGTATAAGCAGAAATTTGACTTGAAAAGATTTCGTACAGGAAACAGGAGGGTACATGAGCCGCAGAAGAAGGCAGGAAAAGCAGGAAAAACACAGGGAAAAAGGACGCAAAAATCCGGTGAAGGTCTTTTTGGGATGGGCTTTTCAGATTGTGGTAGTGATATTGTTTGCATATGTGGCTGTTTATTTCTTTGGACAGTCCAGAACCAATATCGGCCAGGCAATGGACAGTACCTTGTCCGGAGGAGATGTGGTTCTTTTAAATGAGCTGTCGTATCGTTTTGGAGGACCGGCGAGAAATGATGTCATTGCGTTCAAATTAAATGGAAGTGATGACACTCATTCTTATATACGGCGTGTGATCGGTCTGCCTGGTGAGACCATCCAGATCAAAGAGGGAATGATCTATATCAACGGAAGTGTGTATCTGGAGGAACAGAATTTTCCTCAGATGGAAGATGCCGGGATTACCAAAGACGAGATCACACTTGGTGAAGATGAATATTTTGTCCTGGGTGACAACCGCAACCGCAGCGAAGACAGCAGATTTGCGGACATGGGAAATATCAGCCTTGAGAATATCGAAGGGAAAGTCTGGGCTGTGATCTCTCCGCGGGAACACTTGGGACTTGTCAGATAGAGAGGTAATACAGTATGAATTATCAATGGTACCCGGGGCATATGACAAAGGCAAGACGTATGATGCAGGAAGATATCAAACTGATCGATCTTGTCATAGAACTGCTGGATGCGCGTATCCCGTTTTCAAGCCGCAATCCGGATATTGATACAATGGGAAAGGACAGAGCACGTCTGATTCTTCTCAATAAAGCGGATCTGGCAGATGAAAAGAGCAACGAGGCATGGGTTTCTTATTTTCAGGAAAAAGGCTACTGTGTCCGGAAGATAAATTCCAGAAGCGGTGCAGGATTAAAAGCGATCAATACGGCAGTACTGGAAGCATGTCATGAAAAAATAGAACGAGATAAACGCAGGGGCATCAAGAACCGTCCGGTGCGTGCGATGGTAGTGGGAATACCAAATGTCGGAAAGTCAACGTTTATCAATGCATATGCAGGAAAAGCATGTGCGAAGACAGGAAACAAACCAGGTGTCACGAAGGGAAAACAGTGGATCCGCCTGAACAAGAGTCTGGAACTTCTGGATACACCGGGAATTTTGTGGCCGAAATTCGAAGATCAGAATGTCGGTATGCGTCTTGCGATGATTGGTTCTATAAAAGACGAAATCCTTAATACAGATGAACTGGCACTTAGTCTTATACGCTTTCTGATAGAAAACTATCCGGGCAGGCTGGAGGAGCGTTATGGATGTGAGGAGAAAGCAGCGGAGGGGCTTGCTGTGTATGAGGAGATTGCGAAAAGACGCGGCTGTGTGAAAAGGGGACAGGAGCTGGATTATACAAAAGCAGGCATGCTTTTACTGGATGATTTCCGCAGTGGGAAATTAGGAAGAATTACACTGGAACTTCCGGAAACAGTGATGCAGTAAAAGACAGTCAGACAATTCTGCGGAGGGGAAGTATGAAAAGGGAGTTTAGAAAGCTGTTTGTTTATGCTGCAGTGGTGATTGGTCTGACATTTTTTGTCATCACATTTGTAGCTCAGCGCACACAGGTAAATGGAGAGTCTATGTATCCGGCATTACATGATAAAGATAATCTGATCGTGGATAAGTTCAGTTATCATTTTTGTGATCCAAAACGCTATGATATTGTTGTATTTCCATACCATTATAAAGACAGGACGTATTATATCAAACGTGTCATTGGTCTGCCGGGAGAAACGGTACAGATCAAAGATGGCTGTGTTTACATTGATGGTCAGAGACTGGATGAGCATTTCAGTGAGGAGAAGATACAAAATGCGGCGCTTGCTTCGGAGCCGATCGTGCTTGGCAAAGATGAATATTTTGTACTTGGAGATAATCGCAATGCCAGTGAGGACAGCCGCTTTCCGGATGTGGGAAAGGTGAAACGAAAAGAAATCATAGGACGTGCATGGATACGGATCTGGCCGTTAAATGGGCGGAATTTTAAAATCTGAAAAGGAGTTTTAAATGAAAACAAAAGAGATTATTAACTGGATTGTGTATTTTATCTGCCTGATGGCAGCCGTATTTCTGATCAATACGTTTGTAGTGCAGAGAACAATGGTCAGCGGGGAATCTATGTATCCTTATCTGCATGACAAAGATCAGCTGATGATGGATAAGATATCCTATCGTTTTCACGATCCGGAGCGATTTGATATTATCGTATTTCCGGTTATGAGGGATGGAAAGGAAGAATATTATATCAAACGTGTCATTGGTCTTCCAGGAGAGACGGTACAGATCAAAGACGGATATATTTACATCAACGGAGAACAGCTTGAAGAAAATTATGGTGCGGAAGTGATGCAGGACGGAGGACGGGCAGAGGAGCCGGTCACCCTTGGAGCCGATGAGTATTTTGTACTTGGAGATAACAGGAACCGGAGTGATGACAGCCGCTATGAAAATGTAGGAAATCTGAACCGGAACAAGATTGTCGGACGTGCCTGGGTGCGTATCTGGCCTTTGGATCGTATATGCGTTGTGAGACACCAGTAGACGAAAAACATATTATGGGTTAAAATAAAAGTGCCACGCTAAGTGGCACTTTTTTTAAAGGAGATAAACAACTATGGGTACAGACAGAAAAAGTATTGCACAGATCCGACAGGAATTTGATAAAGCGAAAGAACACGAATGGGAAGGGCTGATCGGGCAGTATCAGATGGATGAAAGAAGTGGGGTACAGTCCATTGTAAACCGTTATCATAAAAAGCAGGATATCATGAAGCGTGAGCGCATGCGTCTGGAAACGATGCGAAGCTATGAACATCAGTACGAACGCTATGGCTATGTCTGCGGGATCGATGAAGCAGGAAGAGGACCGCTTGCAGGACCGGTAGTGGCAGGTGCTGTGATCTTACCACAGGACTGTGAGATCCTCTGGCTGAATGATTCGAAACAGCTTTCCGAGAAGAAGAGAGAAGAACTGTATGATGAGATCATGGAAAAAGCACTTGCCGTTTCCGTTGGAATGGCTTCTCCGGCAAGGATCGATGAGATCAATATTCTGCAGGCAACGTATGGGGCGATGCGCCAGGCGATTGCCGGTCTTTGTATCCGGCCACAGGTTTTGTTAAATGATGCGGTAAAGATACCGCAGATTGAGATACCACAGGTACCGATCATCAAAGGAGATGCAAAAAGTCTTTCCATTGCGGCGGCAAGTGTGATCGCAAAAGTAACAAGGGATCGTCTTATGAAAGAGTATGATGCTTTGATGCCGGAGTATGGTTTTGCAAAACACAAGGGCTACGGCAGTGCTGCCCATATCGAGGCGATCCGCACATTTGGTCCATCGCCGATCCATCGCCGGACTTTTATAAAAAACTTTATAGAAAAATAGGAAGGGAATCCAGAACAGGGGGTATCTGTGAAAACAGGGGAAAATACAAGGAAAACAGGAGAGTATTACGAGACGGAGGCGGTAAGCTTTCTTGAAGAGCAAGGTTATCATATCCTGCAAAGAAATTACTGCTGCCGGATCGGGGAAATCGATATCATTGCCAGGGAAGGGGAGTATCTGGTGTTTGTGGAGGTAAAATATCGCCGTACCGGGCGGACAGGAGACGCAGCAGCATCGGTAAACGAAAGAAAACAGAAAACGATCAGTAAAGTGGCAGACTATTATATGATGCAATACCATATGTACCAGGATCAGAACGTCCGCTTTGATGTCGTAGCGATCAATGGTGAGAAAACCGAAGTGATTCAGGATGCCTTCCCTTATCGTGGGAAGGTGCGGTTTTAAAATGGTCAGGTTACAGGAGGGATTATGACGAAAACAATTAAAAATACATTTGAAAAAAGAGAAAAAGACAAGGTGACATGGCTTTCTGCTGTGCCGCTTGAACAGATAGATGGGATTGTTCAGGGCTTTTCAACAAGACTCGGCGGTGTGAGCGAAGGTTATTTATCCAGTATGAACCTCAGTTTTTCCAGAGGAGATCAAAAGGAAAAGGTACGTGAAAATTTCCGGAGGATTGCAGGGGCGATAGGATTTTCACCGGAAGATCTGGTATTTTCCCATCAGACACACACAACAAACGTCCGTGCAGTGACAGAAGAAGACCGGGGAAAGGGATTTACAAAAGAGTTGGACTATGCAGATGTAGATGGGATGATCACCAACGTTCCCGGACTTGTGCTTGCTACGTTTTATGCGGACTGCGTGCCGCTGTATTTTGCAGATCCAGTCAAAAAAGCCATTGGTCTTTCCCATTCCGGATGGCGCGGAACGGTTCATAAGATCGGAAAAGTCACCGTGCAGGCAATGGCAGATCACTATGGCAGCCGGCCGGAAGATATCGTGGCAGTGATCGGGCCTTCCATATGTCAGGACTGTTATGAGGTCAGCAGGGATGTGATCGAGGAATTTCAGAAATATTACAGTGTTTCCTGTCAGAGAGAACTGTATTATCAGAAAGAAAATGGAAAATATCAGTTGAATCTTTGGAGGGCAAATGAGATCGTGATGCAGGAAGCCGGAAATTTTGCCGGAGCACATCCATACAACCCAGTGGTGTACCTGCTGTCACCCGGATTTTCTGTATTCACATCGCGCATCCCACGGGAAAAGAGGCAATCTGGCGGCATTTCTTGGAATAAA
>ENA-OQDT01000981-OQDT01000981.1-human-gut-metagenome-genome-assembly--contig:-NODE-981-length-17734-cov-3.945647_pt1 | contig 17734 bp, 18 predicted proteins | sample MGYA00242786_ERZ504617 | MGnify/ENA primary metagenome ERZ504617 (study PRJEB26092, sample SAMD00036337) | human gut metagenome | host: Homo sapiens | study: EMG produced TPA metagenomics assembly of...
ATTATACATCTGGAGAATTGGATATGATTCCATTATATTCTAATAATTTGGAACAAAAAGAAATATTAGATCTTATAAGGAATGCATTTAATTTATCAGAAAAGGAATTTGGATACGAACTAAAACTGCGGGAGCGATTAACTGAAATTTGGCTATCACTTTTCAAAATGTCATTTTCTGTGATTGAAAAAAGAAAACTAGTACGAGAGCGAACGACAGAATAAAATTGATGATGGTTTATGTTCATGAAATTTTGCAGATAAAATTACTGTTTCTGATCTTGCAAAAGTTGGCTACATAAGTGAGAGAGACTGTTTTTCGAGTTTTTCAAGAGTGTCTTCACATGACGCCGATAGAATATATTACAAACTATCGGCTGCAAAAAGCCTGCTATATGTTAGTACATAGCAAAGATACTATTTCTGCAATCAGTCAGGAGTGCGGATTAGGAAGCAGTAGCTTTTTCGGAAAGACTTTTCGAGAACATATGGGGATGACACCAATGGAATATCGAAAAAAATGGCGGAATAGTGATATATAAAGGCATTAAAAAGATATTTTATTCTTTAAAATTGCAGTATGATGATAATCAAGAACAAAACATATCTTTTATGAAAGGATAATGTTGGATGAAGTGGTAGCATTCTCTGCGGAGTTACAATCGGTAAAAATAAATGTTGCGGCTAGCAATCCATGTAGAGTAATTCGTTGCATAAGGGAGTAGAAAAGAAATGAATCAGGTAAAAAATTATTTTTTTTGATATTGATGGAACATTGTTGGAGATGGGAAAAAACAGAGATAACACCGAATACGAGGAAGGCGTTATGTTCATTAAAACAAAATGGTATAAAAATATGTATCGCAACAGGGCGTTCGTTTGCTACCATACCAATGTTTGAGGGAGTTGTATTTGATGCGATTTTGGCATTTAATGGATCTTTCTGCGTTGCAGGTAATCAGGTAGTGGCAAAATGTCCTATTCCGAAAGAAGATATAGAAATAATTATTGAAAATGCAAAGAGAATGGAAAGACCTGTTTCTATTGCAACAGCGGAAGAGATTGTTGCAAATGGAAGCGATAAAGATTTAGAAGATTATTTTGCGATTGCACATCATAGGGTGAATGTATCCGAGAAATTCGAAGAATATGTGGACAAAGATGTGTTTCAAATTATGTTGGGATGTGACTTAGAAGAACGTAAGTATATATTAAAGGGAACGAAAAATGCCAAATTAGCAGCGTGGTGGGATAGAGCCATAGATATTATTCCAAAAGAAGGTGGAAAAGGAGCTGCGATTGAACAGGTTCTTGCACATTATAAATTCTCAAAGGAAGAAGCCATTGCGTTTGGAGATGGAGAAAATGATATTGATATGCTACTATCCGTTGGAAAAGGGATTGCAATGGGAAATGCATCTGAAAAAGTGAAAGAAATTGCGACTGATATTTGTGAAAGCGTGACAGATGATGGGATTTATTATTATCTGAAAAGCCAGAAGATAATAAATGAGTAAAAGGTAGGTGGAAAATGCTCTGGCAGAGTTTTTCATACATATAAGCACAAATTAATCTGCCAGGGCATTGGGTTTAAGTGTTGTTTCGATTGAATCAGCATACTTCGAAGAGCATAATTTACATCAGGAGAGTTTATATGACCGTCCATTTTCTAACGGGGTTGAATTTCTGTCCTTCTGATAGCTCTCTTCCGCAGGAATCTTTATATACAAGTGGTTTGGCTTGGAAAATCCACCAGATTTTCTTACCAGTAGTCCGGCTTCATCCAATTCCTTTAATGCAGACTTTATGGATGATCTGCATTTCCAAGTATGTTTTATTAATTCCGTAATCGGATAGATTACATAGATCCGGCCATTTTCATCCAGCCAGTTATTCATTTGTGAGAGTCGCGCCCGGTCATACAGCAGCATATATACAACCTTGCCGTTTTGAGAAATCGGGTACTTCAACAGGAACTTAGGGAACTGGAAGTATGCAACCGAAAATTCTTTCTTTGTTATGTAGTTATAATTCAATTCTTCACCTCTCATTTCGACTTTTTGATATTGACATATAGGGGTAAGTTCTTCAGATGGTAGGCTCTTTACCCCTTCACATATACAAAAGGAGTAGGAACAAAAAAAGGCTCAGCATTAAAATTTAAAAGAATGAATAAAATGAATCAGTAGATTTGATATTTTTTGTGAATGTGTTAGTGACTATTAATGATAAAATCGATTCTGTATTAAAAATACGATGTCTAGACATTGGATTTTACAACTGAAATTGGAAAGGCATAGTATGTATAGGCTACGAAAGTCAAAGTGCCTTTTCATGCCATATTCGATACGTTGACAGAAAGAATCAGGACCACCCGTTGGACGGGTGGTCCTGATTGCTTTAAAATCCGCGATTATGGGCATGCATATCGATTGGTATTCGAATATCTGGAAGCATTCTACAATACAAAACGGATTCATAGTCACTGCGACTATATGTCACCAAATGATTATGAAGATCTCTATCGTAGAGTGCAGCAACACAAATTGCTGATGGTAGGTTAAAATGGGGAAAACCTCATTTTAACTTGTACTAAATCTTGACATAGGACCATTCAAATATCGGTAAGCTGAATGTACAGTTGAAATAGCGACAATTAACGAACAATGACAGCCTAATGACTACTTAAAACTTTGCCACAAGGATTTTATACCCTTTTGACAGGTTAATTGAGTATGTTATAGCTGTATGGATCAATTTTTAGATTCATGGTGCAGCTATAAGTTCAGATACTGTTCCGTGAATAATTCAGTCTTAAGAAGAGCATACTGGAAAATGGTACAGAAACTTCAGTAGAACTAACATGGTTTACCTTTTTATTTTTGATCTGTTCGATGGTTTTTCTTGTGATTCCATCATGTGAAGTTGTGACGAAGTCCACGCCATCCTCAGCATGAAGACGGACAACATCAATAAAATCCTGTGCAGTAAGAGTTGCCAGGTCTCTCTGATAATGAATAACACTGTCATAAACCGGTACGGTTCCGATCATAGCCGGGCATTCGTGAGTCAGCTTCTGGCGGAATGGCTGGGTATTACCATGGCTAGAAAGATCCATGATTGCTTCTGCGCCGAGATTAACGGCACTCATAACTTTCTGCATTTCGATATCGTAGTCTTTGCAGTCGCGGGAAACACCTAAGTTAACATTGATCTTGGTACGAAGCATGCTTCCGACACCTTCCGGATCAAGGCAGGTATGTTTTTTATTTGCACAGATGGCAACTTTTCCTTCTGCGACAAGCTGCATCAGTTTTTCAACCGGCATATGTTCTTTTTTGGCTACAGTTTCGATTTCCGGAGTCAGAATTCCTTTTCTGGCAGCGTCCATCTGGGTTGTGTAATTTCTCATGTTGTTTTGCCTCCGTTTCTTATTTGTCTGATACCAGGGTCAAAAGCACGTAGCAATCTGGTATCAAAGGGGTCAAAATACCTTTTGCCCCAACATCATTTGTATGTGAGTATCACAAAAATCTGGCGTCAGCAAAACACGGACAGCGTACACGAAAAAAAATCCAGACACAGCCTGATAGGTACACTTCCAGTTCGGAATGATAGAATTGCTAACGCCTTTGTCGGAAAATTTCCGGCAATGAACAGGATTTTATTTGAAAATCTCTGCCTTTTATTACGCGATACAAGGTGGTGTCCCCGGTGTAACGCGGTTTCATTTACAGCAGAGTGCTGTAAGAATGAATGATGATTATGCTTCTTTGATCTGTGACATAACGCCGCCTTTTTCCAGAACTGTGATCAGGATGAAAGCAAGGATGCTTCCTGCGACAGTGGAAATAAGGAATGGAACGACATAAACGAAAAGTCCTGCCGGCGCAATTCCCATCAGATACAAAGCAACCGGATAAGCGGCAAGTGCGCCAAGGAATCCGGTTCCGATCGCTTCGGCAAGGCAGGTAAGACTTAAGATGTGGAATTTTTTGTAGACAAGACCACAGCATAAAGCACCGACCATGCTTCCAGGGAAAGCCATAAGGCTTCCGAGGCCGAGCAGATTGCGGAGTAAACTTGCACAGAATGCAATGCCAACGCCCCATGCAGGACCAAGTGTTACGGCGGCAAGAATGTTGACCATATGCTGTACCGGAGCACATTTGCTTCCGGCAACCGGTACACTGATAAAGCTTCCGACGATTGCAAGCGCGGTGAGAACACCGGCAAGTGCGAGTTTCTTTGTTGTATTATTTTGTTTCATAGTAGAGTTCTCCTTTCAAAATGAACTTCCTGTCTCATTGTATACACAAAAAAGGAACCCCACACCTGAGTGGAGTTCCTGCTGTCCGTAATCACTGAACACATCATCTTCGTGTTCCTGATATGTCATGTAAAAAATAAGAGATGCGGAGGCATCTTTATCAAATACATGGTATACATTCCCTCCGTTGGCATTATCCAAATCAGGTTACAGGTCGGGATAAATAAATCCCCTCTCAGCCGGCAATCTCCAGCTCCCTGGTACATATAAACTTGTACAAATAGAATTATAGCGCGGTATGCCGGATTTGACAAGAGGAAATGAAAAAGTATCTCAGAAAAGACATTGTGCAGAATCAGAGTATATTTTTGTACAATAAAAGACGGACAGAAAGTTCTGCCCGTCCGGAATTTCATTACCGTCTTATGTAGAATACAGCAGAGATTAGCTGAGCTCTACCTTTAAAGCATCTTCCGGTTTGAATTCATTGTAAAGGTCATAGATGTTGTGACCAGTAGACTCGCTGAGGACACGACCTTCCAGAGAGTAGCAGCGGATGAAACGCTTTTTGTCGATTGCTGACCAATGCTCTACATCCCAGCTCATGTATCCGTCTTCATCAGACTTCTTTTCTTTCAGGTATACATCAACCTGGCGTCCGTCTACCATAATGTCTACAAGTTTCTTTGTGTCGGCTTCCAGCTCGACATTGTTTACAGTGTCAAATACTTTCATTTTAAAAATCCTCCTATAATATCTGATCAGAATCTTCAGAAATATATTCCCCATACATTTGCAGATGTGATCTATTTGCACTATCTATAGTATACATAGAAGAAACCGGATAAGCAAGTAAAAAAAAGTGACTATTCAGCGGCTAAGAATGTGTGGTATACTTAGAACATCTGAGAGCAGTCAGTAAAAAGAAAGCGAGACGAAGGAAATGATATTTGATACACATGCACATTATGATGATGAACAGTTTGACGGGGACCGGGATGAGCTTTTAAAATCTATGCCGGATCTTGGAGTTGGAACAATCGTGGATGTAAGTGCGACTTATGAATCCTGTGAGAAGGTTTTGGCACTTGCCGGAAAGTATCCACATGTTTATGCTGCAATCGGTGTGCATCCGGATGAGGTTGGAGAACTTAACGAAGATAAGATCCAGCACATGAAAGAACTCTGCTGTAACAAAAAAGTGGTTGCAGTCGGAGAGATCGGTCTGGATTATTATTGGGATAATGAACCGCATGAGGTACAGCAGAAGTGGTTTATCCGCCAGCTGGAGCTCGCGGGAGAAGTAAAGAAACCAGTAATTATCCACAGCAGGGAAGCTGCCGCAGATACCATGTATATCATGAAAAATTATGCACAGGGGCTTGGCGGAGTTATTCACTGCTATTCCTATTCACGTGAAATGGCTGAAGAATATGTGAAGATGGGATTCTATATTGGAATCGGTGGAGTCGTCACATTTAAGAATGCAAAGAAATTAAAAGATGTCGCAGCTGCGATCCCGATCGAGAAGATCGTGCTGGAGACAGACTGCCCGTATATGGCACCGGAGCCGTACCGTGGCAAACGGAATCAGTCTTCTTATATCCAGTATGTAGCTGAGAAAATTGCAGAGTTAAAAGAGATGAGTCCGGAAGAAGTGATCGCTGTGACAGAGAAAAATGCGAGAGATCTGTACGGCATCTAAGACGCAGGCAATGAATAATCAGGAGAATAACAGATGAAAACACCTACACTTGGAAATCCGCAGAATACCATTGAGATTCTGCAAAAATATAATTTTAATTTTCAGAAAAAATTTGGACAGAACTTTCTGATCGATGAGCATGTGCTGGATAAGATCATTCGTGCAGCCGAGATCACAAAGGATGATTACGTGTTGGAGATCGGCCCTGGAATCGGGACGATGACACAGTACCTTGCCTGTGCGGCAAGAGAAGTAACTGCAGTTGAGATAGACCGTGCACTGATTCCAATTCTTGAAGACACGCTGAAAGAATATGACAACGTATCAATCATCAATGAAGATATCCTGAAGGTGGATATTGCAGCACTTGCAAAGGAGAAGAACGGAGGACGGCCGATCAAGGTGGTTGCGAATCTTCCATATTATATAACGACACCGATCATCATGGGCTTATTTGAAAGCCATGTGCCGCTTGAGAGTATTACGGTTATGGTACAGAAAGAAGTGGCTGACCGTATGCAGGTAGGACCGGGAACAAAGGATTATGGTGCACTTTCACTTGCTGTACAGTATTACGCAGAGCCGTATATTGTTGCAAATGTACCCCCGAACTGTTTCATGCCGCGTCCGGCAGTCGGCTCAGCAGTAATCCGCCTGACAAGACATCAGAAGCCTCCGGTAGAGGTTATGGATGAAAAGCTGATGTTCCGCCTTATACGGGCATCCTTTAATCAGAGGAGGAAGACTTTGGCAAATGGCCTTAAGAATTCAGGAGAGCTGAATCTTTCGAAGGAAGTCATCACTGCTGCGATAGAGAAACTCGGAAAAGGAAGCAGTGTCCGGGGAGAAGCACTGGATCTGGAAGAATTTGCCAGACTGACTAATATTATAAAGGAGGAAATGGAGCATGAGGTATGAAATCAAGGGTGATACCCTTCCGGTAGTGATCTGCCATCTGGAAGCTGGTGAGCGGATGATCACAGAGCGGGGATCCATGGCATGGATGTCTCCGAATATGAAGATGGAGACTTCGACAAATGGAGGATTTGGAAAAGCATTTGGAAGAATGTTCTCTGGAGAAGCGATGTTCCAGAATATCTATACCGCACAGGGAGGAAATGGACTGATCGCATTTGCATCCAGCTTTCCGGGTTCGATCAAGGCATTTGAAATCGGACCGGGGCAAGAATATATTTTTCAGAAAAAAGCATTCCTTGCTGGCGAACCTGGAGTAAATATATCTGTTCATTTTCACAAGAAAGTGGCTTCAGGACTATTTGGAGGAGAAGGATTTATCTTGCAGAAGGTATCCGGAAATGGAATTGTATTTGCAGAATTCGATGGACATGTGGTAGAATACGAATTACAACCTGGTCAGCAGATCGTGATTGATTCCGGTTATCTGGCAGCGATGAGTGTAACATGCCAGATGGATATCCAGACTGTGCCGGGACTTAAGAATATTGTCTTTGGCGGAGAAGGATTATTTAATACGGTTATTACAGGACCGGGACATGTATGGCTTCAGACAATGCCGATCAGCAGTGTGGCAGATTCATTGAGACCATATTTTCCAACAAGTAGTAAGTAGTTTACAAATAAGAAGAAGGGACGGGGGACGATGCTAAAAGTGCGTGTTTCCGTCCTTCATTCATACTTTCTGCAGTATTTGCAGAGTCTTTAACAGAAAGGAGTAGGTGTATGACAAATTCAGTGAACAGTGCGAAAGATCTGGATAGCATTCTGTTTGATATTTCGCCGAAAATCAAGGAACTTGCCGGATTATGTGAAGCGAATACCGGGATCGACAAAGAACTTTTTGTAAAGCATGATGTAAAAAGAGGTCTCCGTGATGTAAACGGAAAAGGAGTCCTTGCGGGACTTACCAACATTTCCGATGTATGTGCCAAAAAGATTGTAAATGGCGAAGAAGTTCCGTGTGCCGGTAATTTGTATTATCGAGGCTATAACATCAAGGATCTGGTTCGTGGATTCCTGGATGCGGATCATTTTGGATATGAAGAAATTGCATATCTGCTTCTTTTTGGTGAACTTCCGACGGTTGTACAGTTGGATGGGTTTCATGAGACACTGACGGAGAGAAGGACACTTCCGCCAAATTTTGTGCGCGATGTTATTATGAAGGCACCGAGCCATGATATGATGAACAATATTTCAAGGGCGATTCTGAATCTGTATTCTTACGATGAAAAAGCTGATGATACTTCAATCCCGAATGTTCTCAGACAGTGTCTGAACCTGATCAGTGAATTTCCGATGCTGATGGTCTACGGATATCATGCATACAATTATCGTCAGGGTCAGGATATGTACATCTATGCACCGGATCCGCAGAAGTCCACCGCGGAAAATATTCTGATGATGCTTCGTGAAGACCGACAGTATACGGAGCTGGAAGCAAGGATCTTGGATATGGCACTTGTGCTGCATATGGATCATGGTGGTGGAAATAACTCTACATTTACTACCCACGTTGTCACTTCGTCCGGAACAGACACCTATTCTACAATTTCTGCTGCAATGGCATCGTTAAAAGGTCCGAAGCACGGCGGTGCGAACATCAAAGTGACGCAGATGTTTGCTGATATGAAAGAAGAGGTCAAAGACTGGGAAGATGACGATGAGGTAAGAGCATATCTGGAAGGTCTGCTTGCAAGGGAGAGGTTTGATAAAAAAGGTCTGATTTATGGAATGGGTCATGCGATTTATTCAGTATCTGATCCACGTGCTGAGATTTTCAAGAAATTTGTGGCTCAGCTTGCACATGAAAAAGGATACGATAAAGAATACGCACTTTATGAGAAAGTGGAACATATGGCACCGGAAATCATTGCCGAAAAAAGAAAGATGTATAAAGGAGTAAATGCAAATGTCGATTTTTACAGCGGACTGGTTTACCATATGCTTGGAATTCCGGAGCAGCTTTATACGCCGATCTTTGCCGCAGCGCGAATCGTTGGATGGAGTGCACATCGTCTGGAAGAGCTGATCAATGTGGATAAGATTATTCGTCCGGCATATATGCCACTGGCAGAGTATCGAGAATATAAAAATTTAAATGACCGATAGTGTTGACAAACTGCTATGTAGTATGTAAAATAAAGAAACAACTGATATGTTCAAATGACATATCAGACATTTCAAAGAGACATTTCTCAAATTGTACGATATTGTGTAAACTAGACATCAGGAAAAAAGACTTGCGGAGGGTTGACCTATTATGGTACAGAGGAATATACGTTTTATGACTACAGGACAATTGATGACTTTTTGTAATGTTTGCCAGAAGATGAATGCAGATATTACGGTAAAGGATGTGACAGGACGTTTCGAGATCGATGCCAAATCGATCGTGGGACTGATGACGATAAGAATGGGAGAGAAGATGCATCTTCTGATCGAAGGCGAAGAGGAACATCTGGCCGACAGTTATTTTGAAAAATTTGACTGTACACCGGTTACGATTCCGTTCAGTTAAAGGCGGCACTGGATATGCCGGAGATATACGGAACAAGGAGCAGGAAGATGGAAGTTACCTATGATTATTACCGTATTTTTTATTATGCGGCAAAGTATAAAAGTTTCTCACAGGCGGCGACAATCCTGATGAGTAATCAGCCGAATGTAACGAGGGCAATCCACAATCTGGAAAGTCAGCTTGGATGCAGATTATTTATCCGGTCTAACCGGGGAGCAGAGCTTACACCGGAGGGAGAACGGCTTTATTCACATGTTGCAATTGCATACGATCATCTGCATGCAGCAGAGCTAGAGCTTGAAAATGAAAAGAAGCTGGAACAGGGAACCGTAACGATCGGGGTAAGTGAGATTGCATTGCATTTGCTTCTGCTTCCGGTGCTGGGAGAGTTTAGAAGAAAGTATCCTAAAATCAGACTTCGCATTTCGAGTTATACAGCACCACAGGCGATACAGACGGTTCGAAACGGACTTTCAGATTTTGCGGTAGCATCTACACCGGCAGAGGTGAAAAAGCCTTTAAAGGCAATTCCGCTTCTTTCATTTAAAGAAATTCTGGTTGCGAATGCGGCGTACAAAGATATGTTTAAAGAACCGGTAAGTTTGAAAAAGCTGGTGGAGTATCCATTTATCTGCCTTGGGAAAAACACGTCAACTTATGATTTTTATACCAGATTTTTTCTGGAGCATGGAATTGCAATGACGGCAGATACCGAAGCAGCAACCATCGATCAGATTCTGCCGATGGTAAGACAGAATCTGGGAATCGGGTTTATTCCGGAACCGCTTGCACAGGAAGTGATCGAGCAAGGCATTGTCATTCAGGTTCCACTATTGGAAGAACCACCGGTAAGAGAAATCTGTTTTGTGGAAGATAAGAGCAGCCCTCACAGCATGGCGGCAAACGTATTGAAAGAGATGCTGTTTCAGGCTGGAGAGAAAGAGTAAACTTTATAAGAAAGAATTATTTTGACCGGAACCAGGTGATCATCAGATCAACCATCCGGTCATAACTTTTTATCCCGTCACTTTGGCCATTTGCTTTCAGATAGTGGTCATTGATCTGACCAGATACTTCGGCGACCTTGCTGTCATATCGCTTCCAGAAGCTGCTGTTAGCCGAAAGATCTGCCTTTACATTGTCAGAAAGCCTGTTGTAGATTTCCTCAAAGGTGTCGTAGTCGACTTCGTAAAGTTCATTGGTTGCGTAGATCCAGCCAAGAAGATAGCCGCTGTAGTTGAAGGCGGTATCGTCGGCATTTACACAGGCGAGAAAATCCGATAAAATTTGCTTCTTCCTCCTGCATAAATCCACGCAGATGCGAAAGTTCGTGACAGATGGTAAATGGAAGATTGTAGGAAACCATTGCGGAGTTATAGTTTGCCTCAATGGTAAATGGTGAATAGATCCCGGAAAGATTCTGTACCGAGAGAAAAGCCGGAAATAAAAGACCTTTTGGCTGTGGATAGTATCCGGAAAGTTCAGGGTAGGTAGCACCGAGGGAGAACATAGCAGCCCGTGCACGATCCTGCAGATCCTTACCCATATCAGCAAGACCGTTAGAATCCCGGTCTAAAGAGTCAGAAAGTGCATTTAACTGATCAGTCAGTTCGTTGCATAAAGAGGTCAGTTCAGCCAGAGTATACTGACCGGATTCCAGGTGATATTTTTCTGCAAATGAAGTATGTCCGTAGTTGATTCCGCAGAAAAAAGTATAAATGGTAAACAGACATCCGCAGAGAAGCAGGAGTGAGGAACCGTAGCCGAGCCAGGCAGGGTTCATTTTTTTTGGCATACATTTTGTAAATGGAGCTGATTAGCATCCAGATCAAGGAAAGAAACAGAAGAATGACAAAAATATACAATCCAATTTCAGAAACAGAAAATTGGAAGATTCCAAAAAAGCGTCCGATGGACGAAACGAAAAGCGGGTAAATGGTGGAAGAATACCAGTCCGCGAATGCAGAGCTTTTGTGGCTGGTGAAAAGAGCAAGGAAACTTATGGCAAATAAAAGAATTGAAAAAATCAGTTTATGTAAAGTAGGGCGTTTCATAATAAATCCTTTCTGGTAATTGAGGATAAAAAGTATGATGTACCAGAGAGACATTCGTGCAAGGCCGTAAAAGGTTTGAGTTCATTTGATGATGAATGGCCGTGACTAACGTTTTATGCAGGTAGATATCCGGGCACACGGTACTGCATTTACAAATAAAATATGGGACGGAGGATAACCTTCATCCCAGAATAATATTCTGTAAAAATCAAAGTGCGGCAATCGGGCATGCCCGATTGCGCTCACTTTATGAGGGGGGAGATAGTTGGTTCCCAACTATCCATTTATTACTATACGATGAAAATGTGTCAAAAGTGTTAAGAAATTATAAAATCTGATTAAAAATATAAAAATGATAGGTTTATAGAATATTAAAAAAATCCACAACGCAAGAACCTCTCCATAATGGAGAGGTTCTTGGTGTTTTTATTGTTATCTAAAAGGAATGAGAGTAAAGTGCAGCAATCAGAATTCTGACTGCTTCTACTTTATGAGGGGGAGATAGTTGCTTTATCAACTATCTGATTATTAGTATACAGATAATTTGTGACAGAAATATGTTCAAACTCTAAAAAAAATCAAAAAAATATGAAGAAGAAATAAACAAAACAGGAAAAAATAAAAAAGGTGGGTAGTTAAATTAATTGTCATTAGCGTCAGGTAGATGTCTGCTGGTGTGGTGGAAGGTGAAGTAGAAAACAATTCCTTTGGTGATAGAGGTAATTGTAAGTGCCCACCATACACCATTCAGACCGAGGCTGGTTTGAGTGAGGATCATGGCAAGTGGGATTCTGGCACTGGTGAGGACAATGCTGATGATACTGCAAAGCTTTGTCATACCAAGACCGGAAAGTGCGCCGATGGTCATAAGCTCAATGGTCATAAAGGTTTCGCTGAATCCGATGATGATCAGATAGTTGATCGCAATCGCCAGAACATCTTTTTCGTGGAAGAAAAGGGAAGCAATCGGTCCTGGCAGGAATACGAAAGCACCGGTTACAATGAGTCCCCAGACAGCGAGGATTTTAAATGAAATATTATATCCTTTCCGAATACGGTCTGGTTTCTTTGCACCGTAGTTCTGACCAACGAAAGCATTTAACGCAGCAGCAAAGCCGTCAGCAGTGTTCCATGAAACAGATTCAATCTGTCCGCCGACTCGCTGTGTGGCAATGGCACCTGCCCCGAATGCAGAAACCATTCGTGTGAGAATCATGGAAATCATGCAGTAAATACTGCTCTGTACTGCTGTCGGAAATCCAATTTTAAAAATACTGATGTAGTATTTTGCAGGGAAACGCGACAGTACATGCATGTTTTGCAGAATATTTGGTTCCAGATCAGAGTGCATAATCCGAATCAGCATGACGATCAGAACCAGTATCTGCGAGGTCACGGTAGCAACTGCAGCGCCAACAACCTCAAGCCTTGGAAATGGTCCAAATCCGAGGATCAGAATCGGATCCAGGATCATATTACCAACCAGTCCAAGAAGATTTGCCATAAGCGGTGTCTTGGAAATCTCCCTGCGCAGTAGAAAGTCCGGTCAGAGTCAGATTTAAAAAATGAAAACAGAATCAGTCCGCAGGTGATCAGTGTATATAATTTCGCAGCGGTATAAGTTTCTGCATCTCCGAGGTTAAAAAAAGCCGAGCAGCGGATGAAATAAACACGATACATAACTGCAGCAAATAAAAATTCCCAGTAAAAAATGTAAGTCGCAGAGCGGAAAGCGGCAATATCCCCTTGCCTGTTCATAGTCTCCGCGTCCACAGGCCTGTGCGACATTGACCTGTCCGCCCATTCGCGGAAGTGCCACGAGCCCTTGTGAGAGCCAGACGTACATTCCCCCAACGCCCACCCCGGCAACGGCTTTGGAACCCAGCATGCCGATCCATGCCATGTCCGTAATATTGTAGGCTGTCCCCAGCAGCGAGGAAGCCATGATCGGAAGTGCCAGCTCTGCCAGCGTCTTTAGAATCGGTCCGGAAGTCAGGTCGATTGTTTTTGTTTTACTCATTTTCTCAAATCCTTACCTGTAAAAATAATAAAATTCACCAATGCTGCAAATATGTCAGCATGGCGTACTATGATAAGGATAACTTATGAGGAGGGGAAAGTCAATCTGGAGAATTCGCGAAATAAGCATGCCCTTTCAAGGAAGGATGGAGAAGATAACCAGAATTCCAAAATAAAAGCCTTTGATTGCACGCCGCGTGCAGCTATAGGCTAGAAAGGGAAAGGAGGATATTATTGATGTGATCCGGGAAAGCGTGGATATTCTGAGGTTATGAAACCAGTGTATAAACTTTAAGGCATCCGGAGTGATGGACCTTGGAAGAAGAAAAACAGGAAAAAGCAGGGGAAAGCTGATAGGGAAAAAAATAATAGTACAAAAAACTTCATGAAATAGAAGAAAAAGAGCATGGTAAAATATTACTGGCAGGTCAGTGGATTCTGGAGAGTGAAATAGCAGGATTGAGAGAGAAAGCGGGAAAATTTAGGGGAAGAAAAAAAGGTAAGTTGGGAGAAATTGAATGAGATATTTTTGAAGGAAGTTTAATCAGACATACATCCCTTCGCCTTTGCATAGATTGTAAAAAAACAAACTATGCAGGGGTTTTTATGAAAGATTATATCGAGGAGAGAGCGGTTGAGATTGCTTATTATATTATTGAAAATAAGGCGACGGTGAGGCAGACGGCGGTGGCGTTTGGGGTAAGTAAGAGTACCATACATAAAGATGTAACAGAACGCCTTCTCCAGATCAACCCATCTCTTGCAGGTGAGGCGCGAAAGGTTCTGGATCTGAACAAATCGGAACGGCACATCCGGGGCGGACTTGCTACCAGAGAAAAGTACCTGCATCAGCACGCATAAAAAATCCTTTTCTTTGCAAAAAGATGGTGTATTACATTTTTACAGTATATAATAGAGAAAACGGGGATATACAAAAGAGAAGGGACAGGAAAAGAGAAGAATGGGGAAAACGAAACAAAAACAGGATCGAAGTCATTATCTGTTTTCCAATCGGGAACTGGCAAATCTGATCGGACCTTTGGTAATCGAGCAGTTATTGGCGGTTTTTGTTGGGATGGCAGATTCTATTATGGTTGCAAATGTTGGAGAAGCAGCTGTGTCGGGCGTGTCGCTGGTTGACAATATTATGATTCTGATCATCAATATTTTTGCAGCACTGGCGACTGGTGGAGCAGTTGTTGCCGGACAGTATATTGGCAGGAAAGATGAAAAATCAGCATGTAAAGCGGCTACACAGCTAGTATGGTTTGTGAGTCTTAGTGCGGTTGCGATCATGATATTGGTTTACTTTGGAAAAGATATAATTCTGAATCAGGTATTTGGTCACATTACAGCGGAAGTAAAAGGACATGCAGATATTTATCTGCTAATTGTAACAGCTTCGATTCCATTTATCGCGTTATATAATGGTGGGGCAGCAATTTTCCGTGCGATGGGGAATTCGCAGGTATCTATGCGGGTATCGCTTTTAATGAATGCGATCAATGTAACCGGAAATGCAATTCTTGTGTTCGGATTACGGATCGGAACGGCGGGTGTTGCAATACCGACTCTGATTTCCAGAATGGTTGCCGCGATAGTGATAACAGTGTTGCTCTGCAATCAGACACGTATCTTGCATATTGAGCGGACACTGAAAATCCGGTTTGATGGAAGAATGATACGGAAAATACTTGCAATTGGGGTTCCCAATGGTCTGGAAAACAGTATGTTTCAGCTGGGCAAAATTTTAGTGCTGAGTCTGGTTTCAACCTTCGGTACTTATGCAATTGCGGCAAATGCAGTTTCCAACGCGATTGCGCTGTTCCAGATTCTTCCTGGAATGGCGATCTCGCTGGCAATTACGACAGTTATTTCCCAGTGCGTCGGCGCAAATGACTATGAACAGGTACATTACTATCTGAAAAAACTGCTTGCGATCATTTATGTGGCAATGGTGGGAACGGTAGCACTTATTTTCCTTGCACTTCCATTGATTTTGAAAGCATACAATTTGTCAGATCAGACAGCTGCGGCAGCAACAAATATTATTCATTTCCATGGAATCAGTGCAATGATTATCTGGCCACTTTCATTTGCTCTTCCAGCAGCGTATCGTGCGGCAGGAGATGCAAAAGCCTGTATGTATACATCGATTGTGTCGATGTGGATTTTCCGGATCGGATTCAGTTATCTGGTAGGAAAATATATGGGACTGGGAGTATTTGGCGTGTGGGTTGCAATGGTGATCGACTGGGTAGTACGTGCAATCTGTTTTATTATCCGGTACTTTAATGGAAAGTGGAAACATGGGGCAATTGTGTAAATACAGAAGAAAGTTGTCATTTGTGTTAGAAAGATGATGCCTGAATATGAGTTTTAATTGCAGACCAGAGTTCAAACTTTGGTTCGGGCGATAGAAAATGCTTGTAAAACATCCAGAGCTCTACTATAATAAAATATAAAAGCAATAAATAGAAAAAGCGGTCTGAAAGGATCGTATTTTACAGGAGGAAAACCTTGAAGAACGAATTAGTGATTGTACTTGACTTTGGTGGACAGTATAACCAGCTTGTCGCAAGACGTGTCAGGGAATGTAATGTATATTGCGAAATTTATTCTTATAAGATTGATATCGAAAAGATTAAAGCAATGAACCCGAAGGAATTATCCTGACAGGAGGACCGAATAGCTGTTACGAACCGGATTCACCGACTTATTCTGAAGAACTCTTTAAGCTTGGCATTCCGGTACTTGGTCTTTGTTATGGTGCACAGCTTATGTCTCACGTACTTGGCGGAAAAGTTGAAAAAGCTGACGTCAGAGAATATGGTAAGACAGAAGTCATCATCGACAAGAAAGATTCCAAAGTATTTGAAAATGTATCTGCAACAACAACCTGCTGGATGAGCCATTTCGATTATATTTCGCAGGTGGCACCGGGATTTGAGATTACTGCACACACAGCAGACTGTCCGGTAGCAGCAGCAGAAAATGCAGCAGAAAAGCTTTATGCAATCCAGTTCCATCCTGAAGTGCTTCATACACCGGAAGGAACCAAGATGATCAACAACTTTGTAAAGAATGTCTGTGGATGTGTCGGCGAATGGAAGATGGATGCATTTGTTGAAAATACCATCCAGGAAATCCGTGAAAAAGTTGGGGACGGAAGAGTACTTCTTGCGCTTTCAGGCGGAGTTGATTCCTCTGTGGCAGCAGGACTGCTTTCCAGAGCAATCGGCAAACAGCTTACCTGCGTATTTGTAGATCACGGTCTTCTTCGTAAGAATGAAGGCGATGAAGTTGAGGCAGTATTTGGACCGAATGGTCAGTTTGACCTGAACTTTATCCGTGTCAATGCACAGGAAAGATACTACAGCAAGCTTGCCGGAGTTACAGAACCGGAGGCAAAGCGTAAAATTATCGGAGAAGAATTTATCCGTATTTTTGAAGAAGAAGCAAAGAAGATCGGTGCAGTAGAATTCCTTGCACAGGGAACGATTTACCCGGACGTTGTAGAAAGCGGACTTGGCGGAGAATCAGCAGTGATCAAGTCTCATCACAACGTAGGAGGACTTCCTGAGTATGTTGATTTCAAAGAAATCATTGAACCACTTCGTGATCTCTTCAAAGATGAAGTCCGCAAGGCGGGTCTTGAACTTGGACTTCCGGAGAAGCTTGTATTCCGTCAGCCATTCCCGGGACCGGGACTTGGAATCCGTATCATCGGAGAAGTAACGGCTGAAAAAGTACGGATCGTACAGGATGCAGATGCAATTTACAGAGAAGAGATTGCAAACGCGGGACTTGACCGTAGCATCGGACAATATTTTGCAGCCCTGACCAACATGAGAAGCGTTGGTGTTATGGGTGACGAGAGAACTTACGATTATGCAGTTGCACTTCGTGCAGTGAATACGGTAGATTTTATGACTGCTGAGGCAGCGAAGATTCCGTATGAAGTACTTGATAAAGTAATGAGCAGAATTATCAATGAAGTTCGTGGGGTTAACAGAGTATTCTATGATCTGACGAGTAAGCCACCGGGAACGATTGAGTTTGAATAAATCGAGTTGCTTAAAAAAGCCAGTGTTTATGCGGGTTTCAGCGATTTCGATTAGTCTTTTGATAACAAATTGATAACAGTCATAGCAAGTGCCATTATTCTTGTTATCCAGTGGTTTATGG
>ENA-OQDT01000982-OQDT01000982.1-human-gut-metagenome-genome-assembly--contig:-NODE-982-length-17725-cov-5.915502_pt1 | contig 17725 bp, 19 predicted proteins | sample MGYA00242786_ERZ504617 | MGnify/ENA primary metagenome ERZ504617 (study PRJEB26092, sample SAMD00036337) | human gut metagenome | host: Homo sapiens | study: EMG produced TPA metagenomics assembly of...
TATAGCATATCTCCTTCTCAAAAAGAAAGAATCCTGTGTGCATTTTCACAAAATCCCGCTTGCACTTCCCTATACCATACGGTATACTGGATACATAGGTCTGCAAGCACAGCCACTTTTCCTGCTTGCAGGATAAAGTGGCTGTATTGGCAGACCGTAAAAACATGAGGAAGTAACGATTTACGCAGTAAATCCGTGGATTCCGAATGTTTTCAGGATTGCGAGAGCTGCAAGGCAGCGGAGCAATCCGTATGTATCCAGTATTCTGCCAACATGCAAGATGACTGAATTTGGAAACCGTAAAAACATGAGGAAGTAACGATTTACGCAGTAAATCCGTGGATTCCGAATGTTTTCAGGATTGCGAAAGCTGCATGACAGCGAAGCAATCCGTATGTATCCAGTATTCTGCCAACATACAAGTGGCTGTATTGGCAGACCGTAAAAACATGAGGAAGTAACGATTTACGCAGTAAATCCGTGGATTCCGAATGTTTTCAGGATTGCGAAAGCTGCATTCCAGCGAAGCAATCCGTATGTATCCAGTATTCAAGATGCCAGGGGCAAAAACCTGAAACCAGCATCTTTTTATGAAAAACTATTATATATTAAAGAGAGGGCATACCAATGAATACACTGCACACAAGACTTTCGGGTGTACTTGTGCATCCGACCTCCTTCCCTTCTCCGTACGGTATTGGAGATCTCGGTCAGGGGGCTTATGACTTTATCGACTTTCTAAAGGCTTCCGGCCAGAGTTTATGGCAGGTTCTGCCGCTTGGCCCGACCGGTTTCGGCGATTCTCCATATCAGAGCTTTTCTGCTTTTGCAGGACAGACTCTCCTGATCAGTCCGGACGACCTGGTCGAGCTGGAGCTGATCACCAAAGATGATCTCTATCCGATCCCGGAGTTTGATTCCACAAAAGTCGATTATGGTGCTGTACTGAACTACAAAAACAGCCTGTTCAAAAAGGCATTCCATACCTTCCATCACACACCAAACAAATTTCTCCTGGAAGAATTCGATGATTTCTGTCTGGAAAACAAAAAATGGCTGGGCGACTATGCTGTATTTATGGCATGCAAAGATGCTCATGAAGGCAGATCCTGGCAGGAATGGGATGATGAGATGACTGCTCCGACTGTAAAGGTACGCCTTGCTTTTGAAGCCGAATACAAAGAACAGATTAAATATTACAAATTTATCCAGTTCCTGTTTTTTCGTGAATGGATGAAACTTAAGAAATATGCAAATGAAGCTGACATCGAGATCATCGGCGATATTCCGTTTTTCGTATCTTTAGACAGTGCTGATGTCTGGGCAAACAAAGAGCTTTATCAGCTTGATACGAAAGGTCATCCTCTTCAGGTTGCCGGAGTTCCGCCAGATTATTTCAGTGCAACCGGACAACTCTGGGGTAATCCGCTTTATGACTGGAAATGCCATGAAGCTGACGGCTATTCCTGGTGGATCGACCGTATCAAAATGCAGATAAAACTGACCGACTATCTGCGTATCGACCATTTCCGTGGTTTTGAAGCTTACTGGTCTGTACCTGCAGACGAAAAAACTGCCATAAACGGCAAATGGAAAAAAGGTCCTGGCAAGAAACTGTTTCAGGCAATCCAGAAAGAACTCGGTGAGGATCTTCCGATCTGGGCAGAGGATCTTGGTGTGATCACACCGGAAGTGGAAGAACTGCGTGACGGTTTTGCTTTCCCTGGTATGAAAATTCTTCAGTTTGCTTTCGAAGGACTGGAGGAGAGCGATTATCATCCGCACAATCTTACAACAACCAACTGCATCTGCTACACCGGAACACATGATAATGACACGACTACCGGCTGGTATCAGAATCTTCCGGAACCGCAGAAAGACAAAATCCGCCGCTACTGTAACTGTGACGGTGGTATTATCAGCCTTGATTTTATCCGCATGTGCATGGGCAGCATTGCAAAATATGCGATCTTCCCGGTTCAGGATCTGTTTATGCAGGATTCTTCCTGCCGCATGAATATACCTGGTTCTGCTTTCGCAAACTGGGCTTATCGCTATGAAGCATCTGCTCTTACCCAGGACCGTGCAAACTGGCTGAAAAGCACTACTGAATTATTTGGCCGTGGAAGGAGCAAGAGTTTATGATCCGTGCTTTGCTCATTGTAATCCTGGTAGTTGCCTTTCTGATTCTGTCCATCCCGATCCTGATCGTGGAATGGATTATCGGAAAGTTCAACCCATATGCCCGCGATATTTCTTCGCTGCGTATTGTTCAGTTTATGTTTAAACTGATTTTATTTGTTGCCGGAACGAAAGTAACCGTGATCGGCGAAGACCGTATACCAAAAGATATGCCGGTTCTCTATGTCGGCAATCACAGAAGCTACTTTGATATTGTTCTGACTTATGCAAGATGTCCGAATCTTACCGGTTACGTTGCAAAAGACAGCATGAAAAAAATTCCGCTTCTCTCCATCTGGATGGAACGTCTGCATTGTTTATTCTTGAATCGTTCAGATATCAAAGAAGGTCTGAAGACCATCTTAAAAGGGATCGATCAGATGAAAAGCGGGATTTCCATGTGTATCTTCCCGGAAGGTACACGCAGCGAGTCAGAAGATGAGACACAGCTTCTTCCTTTCAAAGAAGGAAGCCTGAAAATGGCTGAAAAGACCGGATACCCGATCGTTCCGATGTCCATCAACAACACCCGGAATATTTTTGAAGCCCACATGCCGTTTATCCGTTCTGCACACGTGATTCTGGAATACGGTGAGCCGATCTACCCAAAAGATCTGCCGAAAGAACAGAAAAAATTTCTTGGTGCTCATTGTCAGGCGATCATTCAGAATACTGTTTCTAAAAATCAGTCACTGGTATAACATTATGATGAAAAAAGTTTCTAAAATTTCTTTTTACACTGGGAGCAGAGAAGAACTGCTCCCGGGATTTACTCCAAAATTCCCTTATATTTCCTCCTGTTCGGATATCACAAAACATCCAGGACATTTCTGCCCCTGGCACTGGCATCCGGCGGTAGAACTGTTCTATCTCAAACACGGACCGATCGAATACAACACTCCCGGACAGAAAATTCTTCTCCCGGAAGGCTGCGGCGGTATGATCAACTCCAATGTTCCGCATATGACAAGGCCGGGTCCTGATTCTTCTTCCTCGACACAGCTGCTGCACCTTTTTGACCCTTCTTTTATTTCCGGTGTTCACGGCAATCTGATTGATGAAAAATATGTGACACCGCTGACCACCGCATCCCAGATTGAGATCATCCCTTTTTATCCGGATCACCTGGAACATCAGAAGATTCTATCCGGCATCCGTGATTCTTTTCTGATCTCAGAAACCACTCCTGGCTATGAACTGAAACTGCGTTCCGCCCTTTCTGATATCTGGTTTCAGATCTTTGAACTTGCAGTACCACTGACACAAACTAAAGACAAATTTGACAAACGAAATAAACGTCTGAAACTGATGATGGTCTATATCCACGAACATTATGGTGAAAAACTTACGGTGGAAGATATCGCTTCTGCTGCTTTTACCAGTGAGCGGGAATGTTTCCGTCTTTTTCATGACTGCCTGCATATGAGTCCGACAGAATATATAAAAAATTACCGCATACAGGCAGCCTGTGATATGCTTGCCAATACAAGAGAAAATATTACTTTTATCAGCCAGACCTGCGGTTTCGGCAGCAGCAGCTATATGGGTAAAATCTTCCGGGAATATCTGGGATGTACCCCGAACGAATACCGCATACATCTGCGCACCTGACAAATCTTCCAGTATCTTCAAATCTTTTCCAATTCAAGCAATTTTAAAATTTGGCAGAATTTTACTATAATACGGCAGAAATAAGATATTTCCCATTCTGTTCATGCACTATAATTATAATTGATTTGAGTGGCAAAAAACTTTTTTGCCCCAACATCCACGAATCATATCCCCCTAAACATTATAATTCATTTCATCACACTACTTTGGGATCGGGGTGCATTTCGGTCATTGCGCCCTGTCCCTCCTTTTCCTTTTCAATTTCTGTTTCACCATTTACCTGAGAGAGGAGATTTTATGAATCCAATAAAAATTGTTTTTTTTGACATTGACGGAACTTTAATTGATATGAATACAAAACGTATTTCCCCAAAAATGCTGGAGACACTCAGACGCCTCAAAGAAAATGGCACAATTCTCTGTATTGCCACCGGAAGAAGTCCGATGGCGCTTCCACATTTTGAAGGTGTGGATTTTGATGCTTTCCTGACTTTTAACGGTTCTTACTGCTTCACAGAAAATGCAGATATTTTTTCCAATCCGATTCCAACCGAAGATGTACATACCATTATCCAAAACGCAACTGCCCTTGGCCGTCCACTGACGGTTGCCACGAAAAACCGCATGGCAGCAAACGGAAAGGATGCCGATCTGATCGAATACTATGCCTTTGCCAAACAGGAAATTGACGTAGCAGAAGATTTCGATCAGGTTGCAAATGAAAAAGTCTATCAGTTGATGGCAGGAAGTTCTGTTCCGGAACATGCAAAACTAATGGAAAATATCAAATATGCACGCATCACCTACTGGTGGGACCGCGCTGTTGATATCATTCCTGCTGATGGTGGAAAAGGACGCGGCATTGATAAAATTCTCGAATATTATCATCTGGACAAGTCCGAAGCGATGGCATTTGGTGACGGTAATAATGATATTGAAATGCTTCAGCACGTTGGCTGCGGTGTTGCCATGGCAAACGCTTCCGATGATCTGAAAGCTATCGCAGACGATGTATGCGGCGATGTTTCCGAAGATGGTATCTACCACTATTGTCTGGAACATAAAATGATATGAGTCAGTGGTCATGACGGTTTCTTTTCTCACATAACAATAGCTACATTTCTGATTTTATTTGCTTTTGAACAAAAAAATTGCGATTCCTTTTTCTGAATCGCAATTTTTATAGTTAAAAATCTTCTTTTAATCGTTCAACCACTTTCTCGAAATGCATAAAATGGGATGCCTTTACCAGTACCGCATCGCCTTCTTCGACCAGGGACGGCAGGCAGGTAAGGAGTGCTTCCAGTGTCGGTATCTGAAGTACCTCTCCGCAGCCGCCATTTGCGATCGCTGCTTCTGCCATGTGGCTGCTGATCTTTCCGGTGCAGATCAGAAGATCAATCTTATTCTTTGCTGCATGATCTCCTATTTCTGCATGCATATCTGCTTCATTTTCGCCAAGCTCTCCCATATCACCGAGAATCGCCACTTTGCGACCTTTTGCATCCCGCAGAACATCCAGAGACGCTTTCATAGAGACCGGGTTTGCATTGTAACAGTCATCAATGATCTGAATCTTGCCTGTCTCGATGATATGAAATCTTCCGCTGACCGGTTCTAATGCCTCAATACCGGTCTTGATTTCTTCCATCGTAAGTCCGAGTTTTCTTCCGACTGCCGTTGCTGCCAGTGCATTTAATACCATATGCTGTCCTGGAATCGGTATCTTCACGCGGACGTTTTCCTCTCCTGCATGCAGTGTACATGCGATCCCGGAAAGTCCGCAGCTTTCAATCTCATCTGCATAAATGCCCCTCCCACTTTCAATACCGAAAAACACCGGCATAATTCCTTTTACTTCTTTCACCTGTGCCAGCTTGTCGTCATCACCATTGAGTACGATTTCTCCATCCTCTTCCAGAAAATCAAAAATCTCACTCTTTGCTCTGAGAATACCTTCACGATCCTTTAAAAATTCCAGATGGCACTGTCCGATGTTTGTGATCACACAGATATCCGGTCTTGCCACTTTTGCCAGGCGATGCATCTCACCGAAATGACTGATTCCCATCTCAAGGACTGCGATCTGGTGTTCATCTCTCAAACGAAATACAGTAAGCGGAAGTCCAAGTTCATTGTTGAAATTACCTAGCGTCTTCAGGACGTTGTATTTCTGAGCCAGAACAGATGCAATCACTTCTTTCGTGCTGGTCTTTCCAACGCTTCCGGTAATCCCGACTACTTTGATATCCAACTGCTGCCGGTAATACTCTGCAATGCCTTTTACTGCTTCCAGGGAGGACATTACCTGAATGTACGGACCTGCCGGAGCCTCCAGTTCGCGCTCACTTATGACTGCCAGCGCACCTTTTTCAAAAACGGAAGGGATAAAATCATGTCCGTCCACACGTTCTCCCGGTATTGCCACAAACAGGCAGCCCTCCGATGCCTGTCTGCTGTCTGTCGTGATGCTCTCTACGATACTCGCTTTCTTTTCTTCACTTCCATGGTAAATGCCGCCGCATGCCTGTGCAATCTTTTCCAGGGACATATTTTTCATAAAGATACCTCTTCTTTTCTCTGTCTCTTACGTGTTATCTGTCAGATACTGCGATCAGTTTTTCGCAGAGATCCGCAAAATCCATACCAAGTGCCTGTGCTTCCTGAGGCAGAAGGCTTGTCGGTGTCATACCAGGCAGTGTATTCGCTTCCAGACAGTACATCTTTCCATCCTCTGCCATCATAAAATCCAGTCTTGCATAATTACTGAGCTGCAGTGCTTTGAAGCCTTTCACTGCATATGCCTGCATCTGTGCCGTCTCATCTTCTGTCAGTACTGCCGGACAGGTTTCGATCGTGCTGCCCGCTTTGTATTTGTTTGTATAGTCATAGAATCCTTCGATCGGTGCGATCTCAATGATCGGATAAGCCGTACCGTCTACCACACCGACAGAAAATTCTCTTCCTTTGATATATTCTTCCACCACGATCACATCTTCATAAGAAAATGCATCTGCAAGTGCTTTTTCATATTCTGCCTGAGTCTGCGGAATCGTAACACCGACGCTGGAGCCTCCGCAGCATGGTTTTACCACGCATGGAAGTGCCATGCCATGTGCTTCCAGAGATGCAGCTTCTCCTTTTCTCAGGATAAAACCGCCCGGTGTCGGTACCTCATTCTGCCAGAAAAGCTGCTTGGAAAGTCCTTTGTCCATAGCGATTGCACTTCCCAGATAGCCACTTCCGGTATAACGGATGCCCAGCAGATCAAAGGCTGCCTGAACTTTTCCATTCTCGCCGTTTTCTCCATGCAGTGCCAGAAATACCACATCAGCTTCCTGACAAAGCTCAATAACATTTTTTCCAAAGAAAGCTTTTCCTTCCTGAATACTCTTTTCCACGCTTTCATCAAAGCTTCTTGCATAAGCTGCTGCCGCATCCACATCATATTCCTCCGGAAATGCCTGCTGCAGATCTGCTTCCTCATTTCCGAAATAAACATCCAGAAGAATCGCCTGATGTCCTCTGCTTCTAAGTGCCTTGCATACCTGTGTACCAGATACAATGGAAATCTCCCTTTCTGTACTGATGCCACCTGCTAATACAACAATCTTCATAATTTTCCTCCTCTTGCCGCATGCCTGCAGCTTCTATGCTTTCTGTGTCGGATCATTCGCTTTCTTTGGCTGTGTCCGACTCAGACTCTGTAACTTCTTCACCTTTTTCATTGATCACCCTGGTCTCCACCGGCTGAGAAATCGCTACTGCTCCCTCACCTTTGTTGATGGTTGCCTTATAGACAACAACCGGCGTACCGATTTCAATATTATCAAAGATCTTTCCTGCCTGATCCCACGGTGTGTTGACACAGCCATGGGAACCATTGCCCTGATAAAGCGTACCGCCAAAAGTCGGCCGCCATTTTGCATCGTGGATACCGACACCGCCGTTGAACGGCATCCAGTAATCCACTGGCGTATTATAGTTCTTTCCTGTCAGGTTATCGGCGCCTCGCAGAATCGCTTTTGCCTCCTTATCATACAGACAGTACAGACCCACCGGTGTATCGTATCCATCTTTTGTTGCATCTCCGGTAACAACCGGTGTATCTACCAGAAGTTCTCCATCTTTGTAGAACCACATATGCTGATTTGTGATATCGATTTCCACGTAGGTATCGCCGATGTCATTTTCTTCCCCTCTGGAAAAAGCACTCTCCAGCCACTGTGGATCTCTGGTCTGCGAATTTCCTTCTTTCAGAGCTTCTTCCAGCCATGCTGCTTCGGTTTCTTCATCCAGTTTCCAGCCATACGTCTTACTTTTTACTGTTACGGTCTCACCAAGCGTCGTATGGAAAGTCTGGTCATTTCCAAAAGTATCATATTTGTCTGCAAGCTGTGCGATCCAGTCTGCGATATGATTCCAGTCAAATGAAGTCTCTCCGTTCGAAGCAACCGTCATCCAATCTTTAAATGTCTGATACTCCAGCACTTCTTTTGCATCGCCAATCTCATAAGTAATCGTCATATCCCAGTATTTCTGAAGTGCTGCCAGTTTCTTTTTCAGTTTTTTATTTTCACTGGTTTTCTTTGGTGCAAGATAGCAGCCTGCTTTTTCCAGATCAACTTCCGTCTCACCGTCTGTCACTGCACTGCACAGCAATTCATAAACCTTATCTGCATCCAGCTTGTTTCCTTCTACTTCCCTGACAATCTCAAATCCGCTGTCAGTCTCATCAATATAGGCATCTTTCGGTTCTGTGACCTTTTCTTTATCAAATGCCTCCAGATTCTCCATTACTTCTTTGAGTTTTGCTTTATTATACGTGGTCGGTGTTTTCATCGTGTAATCCTGCGGGTGAAACACTGCCTTTACCCACAGAAAAGAGTTTTGTGTATATTTCAGCTCCTGCGCCGCACCATCAGACACATATTCAAACTGAATATCTGCACCGTCGATCTGTTCACTCTTTCCATCGCGTTCTGCTACCTTCAGTGTATAATCCTGTACTTGATTGCCTACCAGGTTCTCAGCCTGCTTCACTGTCTTTCCGGATACATCAATGCCATTTACTGTCGTCCCCGGAAAAAAGCGGTCAATGTAATAGACACCGACTCCCAGATAAATGGTGATCATCAGCAGCACCACAATACTGATCACTAAAAATACAATTCCTGCTTTCTTTTTTTTCGGTCTGTCTTTCAATGTAATTTCCTTCATATGTTCTTCCTTTGCCTCTTAACCGTTAACTGCTCCGTATCCTCACAGTTACTCTTAACTTTATCATCCCCCGTGTTCCGTATATCTTTGGAAACACACCCTCTATTTTAGCACGTATCCTAAAAAAGTAAACACTTTCCAGAGTCCAGAATGTAAACAAAATGCAAACGATGCCTGCGACTAAAAAATCTGCAGACATCGTTTTTCTTTTTTATAATACTTTAAAAGCGATCAATACGATCCCAAGAATCACAAGTACAACTCCGGCTGCCCGATTTAATGTTTCCGGTTTTGCACTGTTTGCAAAACGTGCTGCAATCCTTGCCCAGATAAAAGTAAACAGCACACACAGTACCAGACAGGTGAGATCCGGCATGCCGCCGATCGCAAAATGCGATACCGCACCGGTAAATGCCGTAAATGCCATGATAAACACACTCGTGCCGACTGCCGTTTTTAATTCATAGCCAAGCACGCTTGTCAGAATCAGAAGCATCATCAGACCACCGCCTGCTCCGACAAATCCGCAGATAAACCCGATCAGCATACCGCAGATCACAGACTGGATAAAACGCTTTTTTTTCGAAACAGCCTGCATTGCTTCTTTTGTCGTCATGACCGGTTTTACGATAAATTTGACACCAAGCAGCAGTGTCATGACCATCGAAAATCCGCCCATGGTTGTACTCGGGAGCAGACTTGCGATATAACTGCCTGCCAGTGTAAATAAAAGTACGGTGACCATCATCACGATCCCGTTTGCCACATCCAGATTTTGTTTTTGCCGTAAGTATAAGCAGAAACCGCACTGGCAAGCACATCACTGGCAAGTGCGATGCCGACTGCCTGATATGGATCCATGCCAAGAAAAGTAATCAGCATCGGGCTGATCACAGCCGCCGCACTCATGCCGGCAAATCCCGTCCCGATACCTGCTCCCATTCCGGCAAAGAAACAGATTAAAATGGTTAAAATCATGTTTTGACCTCTCTTCTTTTTTTGTGCCAGAGACCATTATAAAACATGTTCCAGACAAAAATCAATACCAAAGGAAACGCTTCTTTTGCTTCCCGCAGTCTTTTAAAAGGGCAGTCCAGCCACACGACAAGTATAAAAAAGAGCCACAACTAACTTCATCTAAAGTCAGTCATGGCTCAGTTTTCTCAGATTCTATTATTTATCTTCCAGAATCTTATCAATACTTACCAGTTTTACGCTCAGCACGAAAATTTCGGTTGCCGTTTTCAGCTCTTCCGGTGTCGGGTAAGACGGTGCGATACGGATATTGGAATCCTGCGGATCTTTTCCATACGGGAATGTTGCACCGGCATCGGTCATAACAACACCCGCTTCTTTTGCTTTGGCTACGATTGCTTTTGCACAGCCAGGCAGTGAATCAAAGGAAATGAAGTATCCTCCGCGTGGCTCAAGCCAGCTTCCGATCTCCAGTCCGCCCAGCTCACTTTTCAGTCCGTTCAGTACAGCCTCAAACTTCGGGCGCAGGATATCTGCATGTTTTCTCATATGCAGAACCATACCGTGGATATCCTTAAAGAATCTTACGTGACGCAGCTGGTTCAGCTTGTCATGACCGATCGTCTGAATGGTCATCTGCTTTTTGATGTCTGCAATGTTTGCTTTGGAAGTACCGATCGCAGCCACACCAGAACCTGGAAAACTTACTTTGGATGTAGAACAGAATTTGTAAACCATGTCCGGATTACCTTCTTTTTTACATTCCATCAGGATTTCAACCAGATTATCCTGCTTATCTTCGTATAAATGATGGATACCATATGCATTGTCCCAGTAAATACGGAAATCTTCTGCTGCCGGTTTCAGTCTTGCAAAACGACGTACTGTTTCATCGGAATAGGTAATACCCTGTGGGTTGGAATATTTTGGCACACACCAGATACCTTTGACTGCCGGATCGTTGTTGACATATTCTTCTACCATATCCATATCCGGACCGTCTTCGTGCATCGGAATGTTAATCATCTCGATGCCGAAGTGCTCTGTGATCTTGAAGTGACGGTCATATCCAGGAACCGGGCACAGGAATTTTACTTTATCCAGTTTGCACCATGGAGTGCTGCCCATTACACCATGAGTCATGGAACGTGCCACCGTATCGTACATAACGTTCAGACTTGAGTTTCCATAAATAATAATGTTGTCCGGAGATACCTCTGTCATATCAGCCAGAAGCTCTTTTGCTTCTTTAATACCATCAAGTACGCCATAGTTTCTGCAGTCAACACCTTCTTCACATACCAGATCTGCATTGCTGTCCAGTACGTCCATCATTCCCATTGACAGGTTCAGCTGTGCGGTAGAAGGTTTTCCTCTGGACATATCCAGTTTCAATCCTTTGGCCTTTATTTCTGCGAACTGCTGTTCCAGGTTCTCTTTTTCCTTAAGCAGTTCTTCTCTGCTCAAATCCTTGTACGGTGTCATAGTAATCCTCCTCATCTTTCATGTCCATACGCAAAATACACTTGTTTGCCTTGCACGTATTCTGCTCTATCAGCTATTTTATTACGCACCTTGGGTTTCGTCAAGCTTTTTTCGATTTTAGTGATGGAACAGACGGATTCCTGTAAATGCCATTGCCATATTATATTTATCGCAGGTCTCGATCACCAGGTCATCTCTTACGGATCCGCCCGGCTCTGCGATATATTTTACACCGCTTTTGTGAGCACGCTCAATGTTGTCGCTGAACGGGAAGAATGCATCCGAACCAAGCGTTACATCCTGAAGCTGATCCAGCCATGCACGTTTTTCTTCTTTTGTAAATACTTCCGGTTTCTCGGTAAATACTTTCTGCCATGCTCCGTCAGCCAGTACGTCCATGTATTCCTCTCCGATATAAACGTCGATCGCATTGTCACGGTCTGCGCGGCGGATGCCTTCGATGAACGGCAGGTTCAGAACCTTCGGGCACTGACGCAGCCACCAGTTGTCAGCCTTCTGTCCTGCAAGGCGTGTACAGTGTACGCGGGACTGCTGTCCGGCACCGATACCGATCGCCTGCCCGTCTTTTACGTAGCATACGGAGTTGGACTGTGTGTATTTCAGTGTGATCAGGGAAATCTTCAGGTCATTTAATGCAGCCTGCGGAATATCTTTGTTCTTTGTCACGATGTTGGAGAGCAGTTCATCATCGATCTTCAGATCCTGACGGCCCTGCTCAAACGTAACACCAAAGACCTGTTTGTGCTCCAGCTTTGCCGGAACATAATTTTCGTCGATCTGGATCACGTTGTAATTTCCTTTTTTCTTCTGTTCCAGGATCTCCAGGGCTTCTTCGGTATAACCAGGAGCGATCACACCATCGGATACTTCACGTTTGATCAGCATGGCGGTGTCTTTGTCGCAGACATCAGACAGCGCGATAAAATCTCCGAAAGAGGACATACGGTCTGCACCTCTTGCTCTTGCATAAGCACATGCCAACGGTGAAAGATCACCCATGTCATCTACCCAGTAGATTTTTTTCAGGACATCAGACATCGGCAGACCGATCGCTGCACCTGCCGGTGAAACATGTTTAAAAGAAGTCGCTGCCGGAAGTCCGGTTGCCTCTTTTAATTCTCTTACCAGCTGCCAGCCGTTAAATGCATCCAGGAAATTGATGTATCCAGGTCTTCCCATCAGCACTTTGATCGGAAGGTCACTGCCGTCTGCCATGTAGATCTTAGATGGTTTCTGATTCGGGTTACAGCCATATTTCAGTTCTAATTCTTTCATTCTGATTTCCTCCTGACGTTTCATAATATACGTTAATTCATAAGATGCCATACGAATTGTTCCGTACTTCGTACTCTCACAATTCTTATCTGTTTTTATTTACGATCTTTGTCTCATATTCTCCGGTTTCGATGTCGATGTAACGCACAAACAGGGATACTTTGTTGTCTTCGTTCAGACTGTTCCACAGAGTTTCGGTAAATGCTTCCATATCATCCGGAACCGCGATCAGTTTTGGTTCTCCTTCAAAGCTTGGCAGCGGATTGCCGTCGCATTTGTAGGTATGGATAAAATGTCCTTCACCTGCCACACAATTCTCATATGCAAACGTGTAACGGCTGCAGGAATCCGGATTGCCGTTGTTGCTCTTTAAAATAGACATTGCATAACTGTATTTTCCGTTTTCAATATGCATGATACCGGAAATACGCGGTGTATAGTTCGGTGCATCCGGCTCGAATTCACGGCTTCTAAGAGACTGTTCAAACGTAAGCTGACGGTCCATGCCTTCGTAGATGGTGTCGGTCTGATCTCCGTTTGTGACGATCGTCTTGTTTCCCAGCACACGCACCGGTGCGTAGATGATCAGACTCGGGTCAACCAGTTTGGAAGGATCAAATGCCTGTGTGCGGATGCCTTCTCCATCCTCCACAAAGATACGGTTGCGGCTGTTCTCGCTTCTTCCCATGATAAAATAAGCGGTCACTGCCTTTGTACCATCTTTGGATCTTCCGATGATGATACCTCTTCCCGGATAAGAATTTTCCTGAAGTTCTTTTTCAATCGATAACATTTCCATGTTTGCATTCTCCTTTTCTTTTCACTCTCAACCTGCTTTGAAGCACTGTGCCAATCCACAGAACATTTCATTTTGCCGAAAATCTGCATTCAGACCAAGGCAAAAAAAATGTGCCGCACACTCCAGGCAAGATCTGCCCAGACGGTCGACACTTTTATCCTTATACTCCCTGTGGTCCATTCCACTTCCGTCAGTCGTATAATTATTTAAACCTTACCATTTCCCTGAAAAAAAGTCAACCTTGATTTTCGGTTTTCAGCCTTGATTTTCGGTTTTCAGCTTTTTTCCATCCAGCACTGCCTCCGTCAGCACATCGCCCCGGTATTTCAGCTTCAATGAAAAAAACGGATGCTCTTCTCTTAAAAGTTTAAAAAAGATCTTATCGCCTTCCCAGAGGTTCAGGCTTTCAAGCTTGCTTTTCTTCACCCATTCCAGCGTCCCTTCATCGCAGGTGATCATATCCCCTTCAAAGCCATCCGCCGTGTAAAGACACATATATTCTGTTTCCCATGCATCTGAAAGAAATGTGACCAGCCCCCGGAAACGCCAGGCGGTGAGCGTAAGTCCTGTTTCTTCTTTCACTTCACGAAGCAGACATTCTTCCGGTGTCTCGTCCTTCTCAAAATGCCCGCCGACACCGATCCACTTGTCTTTATTGACATCCACCTCCTTTTTGATGCGGTGCAGCATCAGATAACGGTCATCCTTTTCCAGATAACAAAGTGTTGTAAGTCCCATTTTCTGCCCTTTTCCTCCCTTTCCCGGTGCATGGATATGTTCTTTTTTCGCCTGTATATTTCCCTACATCTGCCTGCGGACAACTGCATATTCATCATCCAGGCGATAATATGGGCAGCAATAGTGGCTGTCCTCCATAAAACGCACCAGCTCATCCTCATCAAGATTCACTGTACAGATGGATTCTTCACAGTCCTCGTCATATACATAATTCACACAGGTTTCACAGTCATTACGCATCGCTTTCTCCCTTTCTCAATTTCCGTAAAACGGATGCAGGCATCCCGTCTGATTTTTATACTTTCTGTTCTCGGTTCTGGAATTGCCTTGCTCTGAGTTCATCTTATCATTTTTTTTCGTTTTTTCTGTCAATGTCAGGAATCCCGGGGATCATGTTTCTGCTTTTTGGCTCTTTTACGACATATTTTGTCCTGTAAAGGCACATACTGTCCTGTAACAAGACAGCTCTTTTTCGATTTTCGTTTACCATGTGTTTGACCAAACGATTTCCGCATGAATTCAAGTCGAACGCACGTGAGACTTGGCACGCGATTCTGGTCAGACTGGCTGACATTTACCTGACAGAATCGCTGTGCAATAAAGTGTTCAAGGAGACCTTATGAATTGTTTTACCAAAAAAGGAGGACTTATATGCCGCGAATTATAGAAGGAAAAGAAATGAACCTGATCGGCGACCGGCTCCGGGTTCTGCGAAAAAAACATCACTTAAGCCAACAGCAGCTTTCCGAACGTCTGGAAACACAGGCTGTTTATATCTGCCGCGGTTCCATTTCAAGAATTGAGGACAAAAGTCGAACCGTCACTGACATTGAACTGATGGGACTTGCAAAAGTACTTGGCGTAAAAATTCAGGATCTGTTTGAATAGTGTTATTTTCTCACTGCAAAGCATTAACTTATTGACTTATCGTTCGGAAACTCTTACAATGGATAGATGAGCAGGATGCGAATTTTTCTTTACACGAGAGCCATTCGCATACATCAAAACTACGATATATTCATTTATTCTTGAATCAGGAGGATTTTTATTATGCAGCAAGTATCTGTATTTGCAGAAAACCAAAGAGGTATGATGGAAAAGATCACAGGTGTTCTTCGCAGTGAAGATATCAATATCCTGGGATCGGTAACAAATGACAGTGCCGAGTACGGTATCGTCCGCATGGTCGTATCCAATCCGGCAGCAGCCGTAGATGCTCTGACAAAAGCCGGTCTTCTGTGCCACCTTACGGAAGTAGTCGGCGTGGAACTGATGGATGAAGTCGGAAATCTGAATCAGCTGCTCCAGGCACTTTCCGAGAGCAATATCAATGTAAATTACCTCTACCTTTCCTTTAACCGCGAGACAGGCATGCCGATCATGGTATTCCATTCCGAGGATATTATGGAAGTGAAAGCCTGCATTGAGCGCAAAGGATATACCGTATTATAAAAATTTACGGAGGTTTTAGAATGTGCAAATGAACGAATTCCCCGAAGGCATGTTCGAGTACCTTCTGTGGGAATTGTTCATTTTGCACATTGCCAAAAGCTCCTCTCTTGCCAGAGGTCTCTGAAGCGGATAGGTATTTCTTGCCAAAGTATAAAAGACACAAATTCCTTTATATTGTCTCAATGCGGAAGATTTTGATTCTTAAGACTTCCTGCGTACATTGGCGGGGCGGAAGGCTGTTTCCTGCCAGCGTGTATGTATTATATAGAAAAGCCTGAGAACGCTTTTACGATGCTGGATGGCAAAAAACAGAAACACCGTGACCATCGCGAGGCTTCCGTAGCGAGATCTGTGCTAATTTCCGCCACCGAGCGATTGTCTGAGCCGCAAGGCGGCGAGTTTTCGCGAATGGCGGATAATCGATGCACGGATCGAGTAGGAAACGCAGTGGGTCACGGGTTCTGGCTTTTTGCAGACAGCATCCTGATAAAATGCTCCGTATTTCAATTCCTTACACCTGCCAGGAAATCACCGTAACTTCTTATTTTGCGAACTCATCCAGTGCTTCTCTGGCTTCTCTGATCTTCTTTTCATCGGTTCTCCAGATTTCGAATTCGCTCATCGACGGCAGTCCCATATTGATGCCTTCTTTGCGGTAAACCATGCTGCTGTCCAGGGTCTTTTTCCCGGACATATGGAAGGTCGTGATCCCGGTCTGCGGTGCCAGATATCGGATCACTCCTGCATCGATTCCTGCTCCTGCCATGATGTCGATCTTTCCATCCGCTTTTTCTTTGAGCTGTTTTAAGATCTCCATGCCTTCTTTTGCATTTTTTCTCTGACCGGATGTGAGAATGGTATTTATGCCCAGTTCTTTTGCCGTCTCCAAAGCTTCAAACGGATCACGGCACACATCAAACGCACGGTGCAGGGTGACATCCATATCGCCGGCTGCGTCGATCATACGTTTCATAGCTTCCGTATCCATTGCTCCCTCTGGATTCAGTGCTCCGATCACGACGGCATCTGCGCCAAGTTCACGGAACGTGCGGATGTCTCCGCACAAAACATCCACTTCATAGTCTGTGTAACAGAAATCTCCAAAACGCGGACGCATCAGCGCATGAATGCGGATATCTACGTATTTTCTGATCTCGCGGAACAGAGAAGTTCCCGGAGTGATCCCTCCGATCACCAGTCCCTGACAGAGTTCCAGTCTGTCAGCCCCACCGTTTTTTGCTGCTATTGCAGATTCTACGCTGTCTACACAGCACTCTAAAATACCTTTCATTGTGTTTTCCTCTTTTCTTTCATATCTTTCTGTGATACTGGTTTACCATCTACCACGGTCTTTGCATTCGGATAAATCTGTTCCATTCGTTTATCCGGGAAATGCTTGTCTAAAAATTTTTTCCAGATCCGTACGACTGTCCTCTGCCGCCGCCGTCATCTGCGGCGTTTTCTGAAGACTTCCCTGCTGTCTTTGATTGTAACGGTTCAGGGCAAGCGTTGACATACCGGCATTAAAAATCATAAAGATCAGCAGGATCCATGTCAGGATGCTGCCCGCTTTTATCGGGATTTTTTCGATCAGATCCGAAAGTCTCGGGTAAACGATCTTCAGCCAGACTACTGCGGCAATCCCCCAGAAAAAGCAGAACAGCAGATTGATCCTGCCACCAAGATTGAAGGGCAGCTTACTGTAATCCCAGAAAACCGTCCCGAAAACCAGCTCGGTAAATACGCTGCAGGCATATTCATAAGCTCCGCCAAGCACCATTCCAAGCATAAAAATATAGCGGTCACTTTTCTCTTTATATTTATAAAGCAGTGCCGTGAACATTGCACAGCCCAGTCCCCATACAATACTGAACGGACCATAGACCACGCTGCTTCTGCTCATCCACCTTCCCATAGAATAACGGCAAAAAAATTGTCTCTACAATATCACCGAATAAAAGCTCCTAT
>ENA-OQDT01000983-OQDT01000983.1-human-gut-metagenome-genome-assembly--contig:-NODE-983-length-17722-cov-2.904348_pt1 | contig 17722 bp, 16 predicted proteins | sample MGYA00242786_ERZ504617 | MGnify/ENA primary metagenome ERZ504617 (study PRJEB26092, sample SAMD00036337) | human gut metagenome | host: Homo sapiens | study: EMG produced TPA metagenomics assembly of...
CTGATACCGGTATATTTACCAGATAATGTTCCGTCCCTTGCGACAATGTAATACTTTACTAGACCGCAAGTCTAGTAGTTGTAAACAAAAGAACGCCATGATTTGCATCATGACGTCCTTGTCTTCTTTCAAAGGTCATAGTTTCACGCTTATGACGTCTATGTTTAATTATTAGATTAGTCCGTATTGTATGTATAAAATCAGTCTTTATACACTTTCGTAAATAACACTGTCTTCAGAGTTGCGTGAATTTCGAAGAAACCCGTTTTAACAGTTCAATTTTGTAAATTCACTTAGATGAATATTTATTCATATGTGTAATTTTCCTTATTATAGAACCATACTCTAAGATTGTCAAGAGGAATGCTATTTATTTCACAATTTTATTTTCATTCCTTTCAAACCGTCTTGGTACATCCCGGTGATATACCCATATACTGACACAAGGTTCTTTTCCGGGATTGGAAATACTATGACGCTCTCTGCTCTTTATATATACACTGTCTCCCGGATGTAAACTGCAAAATTTTTCCTTCCACCTCTACATTTAGAGTTCCTTTTATCACCATACACATTTCCGAAAAGACATGACGATATTCTTCTTTTTTCGCAGATTCTCCCGGTTCAATCGTAATATATTCAAAAATCGATTCTCCCTGACCAAAGTCTGCAACCTCAACCGTCATATTTTCTTCCGGATAAAGATGCTTACTCATTTCTTCTCTGTGTATAACCGTCTTTCCCGGCATTTCCCCTTCCAGTGCATACTGTATATCAATATCCAGTGCTTCACAAATTCGCGCAAGACTGTCCACATTCGGAGATGTCTTATTCTGTTCCAGCATACTCAGATAGCCCGCTGAAAGTCCTTGTATATTCTCCCAAAACCCGGATTGTCATCATTTTCTTTTTTCTGCATTCTCTGATCCGTTTCATCCAATATTGAGCTAAATCCAGCATATCACACCCCCTGATTTTCTGATTGATTATTTATATGCTACTGTATTTTTCATATTTTGCAACCCTTTATTTTTGTAAAGTGTTAAAGAATCGGAATTATTTTCAAATATTTTTGTTTTCATGTCTTTAAAGCAAGAAAAGCAGACACGCCATTCAACGTATCTGCCTCTCTTAGCATATAAAGCCTATTCTTCAACTGTAACTGTTTCGTCAGCATTTTCTTCGGTTTCAACAGTTTCTGCTGTCTCTGCCGATACTTCAGACTCAGTATCATCATCCATATCAAAATCATCAAAACTGATTTCGTCGTCCATATCTATACCAAGACCTGTATCAAGTTTAACGTCACGGTATTTTCTCATACCTGTTCCTGCCGGAATCAGTTTACCGATAATGACGTTCTCTTTCAGACCGATCAGGTGGTCAACCTTACCTTTGATAGCAGCCTCAGTCAGAACCTTGGTTGTCTCCTGGAAAGATGCAGCTGACAGGAAGGAATCTGTTGCCAGGGATGCCTTGGTAATACCAAGCATGATCTGTTCTCCTGTTGCAGGTTCTTTACCTTCTGTTACCATCTGTTCATTTATATCGTTGAACTCAAGGACATCTACCATTGTTCCCGGAAGGAATTCAGTATCCCCTCTTTCTTCGATGCGGATCTTCTTCAGCATCTGACGAACGATAACTTCGATATGCTTATCGTTGATTTCTACACCCTGCAGACGGTATACTCTCTGTACTTCCTGAAGCATGTAGTCCTGTGCAGCACGAAGACCTTTGATCTTAAGAAGGTCATGTGGGTTCACGCTACCTTCTGTAAGCTCGTCACCGGCTTCCAGAACAGCTCCATCCTGTACTTTAATACGTGATCCATAAGGAATCAGATAAGTCTTTGTCTCACCTGTCTGCTGATTGGTAACGATGATTTCACGCTTCTTCTTTGTATCGTTCAGGTTTGCAACACCTGCGATTTCTGTGATGATAGCAAGACCTTTCGGCTTTCTTGCTTCAAAAAGTTCTTCGACACGAGGAAGACCCTGTGTGATATCTCCACCGGCTACACCACCACTATGGAAAGTACGCATGGTCAGCTGTGTACCAGGTTCACCGATTGACTGAGCTGCGATAATACCGACAGCTTCACCAACCTGTACCGGTTCACCTGTTGCCATATTGGCACCATAACATTTCGCACAGATACCAATGTGTGATTTACAGGTCAGGATTGTACGGACTTTCACTTTCTTAAGCGGTGAATTTCCATTTTCATCCACACCATATTTCATAATCTTTTCTGCACGTTTTGGTGTGATCATGTGGTTTGCCTTTACAAGAACATTGCCATCTTTGTCACAGATTGTATAGCATGAATATCTTCCTGTAATACGTTCCTGAAGACTTTCGATTTCTTCATTTCCATCCATAAATGCATGCAGATACATTCCCGGAATTTCGGCATCTTTGCTTACACAGTCAACCTCACGGATGATCAGATCCTGTGATACGTCAACAAGACGTCTTGTCAGGTATCCTGAATCGGCTGTACGAAGGGCAGTATCTGACATACCTTTTCGAGCTCCATGCGCAGACATGAAGTATTCCAGTACGTCCAGACCTTCACGGAAGTTTGACTTGATTGGCAGTTCGATCGTATGACCGGTTGTATCCGCCATAAGTCCACGCATACCTGCAAGCTGTTTGATCTGTTTGTCAGATCCACGGGCTCCGGAATCTGCCATCATGAAGATATTGTTGTATTTATCAAGTCCTGTAAGAAGAGCTTCTGTAAGCTCATCATCTGTTTCTTTCCAGGTTTCTACAACCTCTTTATAACGCTCTTCTTCTGTAATAAGACCACGCTTGAAGTTACGTGTGATCTTATCAACTGTTGACTGTGCTCTTGCGATCAGTTCCGGTTTCTGTGGCGGTACAGTCATATCTGAAATAGATACAGTCATAGCTGCTCTTGTAGAGAGCTTGTATCCCATTGATTTTACATGGTCAAGTACTTCAGCTGTAGCTGACGCACCATGTGTGTTAATAACTTTTTCAAGAATCTGTTTCAGCTGTTTCTTTCCTACATGGAAATCCACTTCAAGAACCAGTTCATTTCCTTCTTTTTCACGATCAACAAACCAAGATCCTGCGGAATGATTTCGTTGAAAATGAAACGTCCAAGTGTAGACTCTACTGTACCGGTCTTCTTTGTTCCATCCGGCATCGTCTTTGTCACACGTACTTTGATTCTTGAGTGAAGAGTTACAACTCCGTTTTCATAAGCAAGAATTGCTTCATTAACGCTCTTGAAGAATTTTCCTTCTCCGATTGCACCCGGTCTTTCCTGTGTCAGATAGTAGATACCAAGAACCATATCCTGTGAAGGAACAGCTACCGGACCACCATCAGACGGTTTCAGAAGGTTGTTTGGTGAAAGCAGAAGGAAACGGCACTCAGCCTGAGCTTCTACAGAAAGCGGAAGATGAACCGCCATCTGGTCACCATCGAAATCGGCATTGAATGCGGTACATACCAGTGGATGAAGCTTAATTGCTTTACCTTCTACCAGAATCGGTTCAAATGCCTGGATACCAAGACGGTGAAGTGTAGGAGCACGGTTCAGCATAACCGGATGCTCTTTGATTACATCTTCAAGCACATCCCATACTTCCGGCTGAAGACGCTCTACCATTTTCTTAGCATTCTTAATATTGTGAGCAGCTCCGCTCTCAACAAGTTCTTTCATAACAAACGGCTTGAACAGCTCGATTGCCATTTCTTTCGGAAGACCGCACTGATAGATCTTCAGTTCCGGTCCTACAACGATAACGGAACGTCCTGAGTAGTCAACACGTTTTCCGAGCAGGTTCTGACGGAAACGTCCTGATTTACCTTTCAACATATCAGAAAGGGATTTCAGTGCTCTGTTTCCAGGACCTGTTACCGGACGTCCACGACGTCCATTGTCGATCAGAGCATCTACAGCTTCCTGCAGCATTCTCTTTTCGTTTCTAACGATAATGTCCGGAGCTCCCAGTTCAAGGAGTCTTCTCAGACGGTTATTTCTGTTGATAATTCTTCTGTACAGATCATTCAGGTCAGATGTTGCAAAACGTCCACCATCCAGCTGTACCATAGGACGCAGATCCGGCGGGATAACCGGGATTGCAGTCATGATCATCCATTCCGGTTTATTTCCTGATTCGCGGAAAGCTTCTACTACTTCAAGTCTCTTAACGATTCTTGCTCTCTTCTGTCCGGTAGCACCTTCAAGTCCTGCCTGCAGTTCAGCATAATCTTTTTCAAGATCGATCGCTTCAAGAAGTTCTTTGATCGCTTCTGCTCCCATTCCTACGCGGAAACCATTGCCCCAGTTCTCTCTTGCTTCCTGGTATTCTGCTTCTGAAAGAACCTGCTTGTAAGAGAGATCTGTCTCTCCCTTATCAAGTACGATATAAGAAGCGAAATACAGTACTTTTTCCAGAGTTCTCGGTGAAAGATCCAGGATCAGTCCCATACGGCTCGGAATACCTTTGAAATACCAGATATGAGAAACCGGTGCTGCAAGTGCGATGTGACCCATACGTTCACGTCGCACAGTTGCTTTTGTTACTTCTACACCACAGCGGTCGCATACAACACCTTTATAACGGATCTTTTTGTATTTACCACAGTGGCATTCCCAGTCTTTGCTAGGTCCGAAGATTTTCTCACAGAACAGACCGTCTCTTTCCGGCTTCAGTGTTCTGTAGTTGATTGTCTCCGGCTTTGTAACTTCACCTCTTGACCATTCCAGAATCTTTTCCGGAGATGCCAGACCTATTTTAATCGCATCAAATGAAATCGGTTGATACGTTGGTTCTTTTTTTGTTTCTGTCATTCTCGGCATCCTCCTATTCTAAATCCATGTCGTCATCAAAATCATCGTTCATATCGTCATCAAAATCGTCGAAGCTGTCATCTTCCTCCGGCTCATCCTTCTACATCAACCAGTTCTCCTTCTGAGAATTCCTGCTTGCTGTATCCGTGTTTACCGTAATCTTCGTCGTTATTGTAGCGTCTGTCTCCTTCAATAATGTGATTCAGGTTTGTATCACCGTAATCTACACTTTCCATGATCTGAACTTCTTCATTGTTCTCATCCAGGACACGTACATCCAGACCGAGTGACTGAAGTTCTTTAAGAAGTACCTTGAAGGATTCCGGAATTCCCGGTTCAGGAATATTCTCACCCTTGATGATTGCTTCGTATGTCTTAACACGTCCAACAACATCATCGGATTTAACTGTCAGGATTTCCTGCAGAGTATAAGATGCACCATAAGCTTCCAGTGCCCAAACCTCCATCTCTCCGAAACGCTGTCCACCGAACTGTGCTTTACCACCAAGTGGCTGCTGTGTTACCAGTGAGTAAGGACCGGTTGAACGTGCATGGATCTTATCATCAACGAGGTGATGCAGTTTCAGATAATGCATGTGTCCGATTGTTACCGGGCTGTCGAAATATTCTCCGGTACGACCGTCTCTCAGTCTTACTTTACCGTCTCTTGAAAGCGGAACGCCTTTCCACAGTGCTCTGTGGTCTCTGTTCTCATACAGATAATCCATAACTTCCGGAAGAAGTTCTTCTTTATGTCTTGCTTCAAATTCTTCCCAGGACAGGTTAACATAATCGTTCGCCAGATCCAGGGTATCCATAATATCAACCTCGTTTGCACCATCAAATACTGGTGTTGCGATGTTGAATCCAAGTGCTTTAGCAGCCAGAGAAAGGTGGATCTCCAGTACCTGTCCGATGTTCATACGGGACGGCACACCCAGAGGATTCAGCACGATGTCCAGCGGACGTCCGTTCGGCAGGAACGGCATATCCTCTACCGGAAGTACACGGGAAACAACACCCTTGTTACCATGACGTCCGGCCATCTTATCACCGACAGAAATCTTTCTCTTCTGTGCGATGTAGATACGGACTGCCTGGTTAACTCCCGGTGAAAGTTCATCTCCATTTTCTCTTGTAAATACTTTTGCATCTACAACGATACCGTATTCACCATGAGGTACTTTCAGAGAAGTATCTCTTACTTCACGAGCTTTTTCTCCAAAGATTGCACGAAGAAGTCTTTCCTCTGCTGTCAGTTCTGTCTCTCCCTTCGGAGTAACTTTGCCGACAAGAATATCTCCTGCACGAACCTCAGCACCGATACGGATAATACCTCTCTCATCCAGATCTTTCAGTGCATCATCACCTACGCCTGGAATATCGCGTGTAATTTCTTCTGGTCCGAGCTTTGTATCACGGGCTTCTGCTTCATATTCTTCGATATGAACAGATGTGTAAACATCATTCTGTACAAGACGTTCACTAAGAAGTACAGCATCCTCGTAGTTGTAACCTTCCCAGGTCATGAATCCGATCAACGGGTTCTTACCAAGAGCCATCTCACCATTGGATGTAGAAGGTCCGTCTGCAATCACCTGTCCCTTTTCCACTCTTTCACCTTTGACAACGATCGGTCTCTGGTTGTAGCAGTTGCTCTGGTTGCTTCGCAGGAATTTGGTCAGCTTATAAGTCTTTTTTGTCTTGTCATCCTGTTTAATTGTGATTTCGGTAGATGTTGATCTCTCAACAATACCACCTTCTTCTGCAACGACACATACACCTGAGTCGACAGCAGATTTTACTTCCATACCTGTTCCGACTACCGGAGCTTCTGTAGTAAGAAGCGGTACTGCCTGACGCTGCATGTTGGATCCCATCAGCGCACGGTTCGCATCATCGTTCTGCAGGAACGGAATCAGTGCTGTAGCAACAGAGAATACCATCTTCGGAGACACGTCCATGTAATCAAACATTCTTTTCTCGTATTCCTGAGTCTCATCACGGTAACGACCAGATACATTCTTATGAATGAAATGTCCTTCCTCATCCAGAGGCTCATTCGCCTGTGCTACATGATAATTATCTTCTTCATCCGCAGTCATATATACTACCTCTTCGGTTACAACCGGATTCTGCGGATCTGTTTTGTCAATCTTACGGTACGGTGCTTCTATAAATCCGTACTCATTGATTCTTGCATAACATGCAAGAGAGTTGATCAGACCGATGTTCGGTCCTTCAGGTGTCTCGATTGGACACATTCTTCCGTAATGTGAGTAGTGAACGTCACGAACCTCGAATCCGGCACGGTCACGGGAAAGTCCACCAGGACCAAGTGCGGAAAGACGTCTCTTGTGAGTCAGTTCACCAAGCGGGTTATTCTGATCCATGAACTGTGACAGCTGTGATGATCCGAAGAACTCTTTAACAGCAGCAGTTACAGGCTTGATATTGATCAATGACTGCGGCGAAATGCCTTCCAGATCCTGTGTTGTCATTCTTTCACGAACAACTCTTTCCAGTCTTGAAAGACCGATTCTGTACTGATTCTGGAGAAGTTCTCCAACCGCACGGATACGTCTGTTACCCAAGTGGTCAATATCATCATCTTTACCGATTCCATATTCAAGATGCATATTGTAATTGATAGACGCCATAATGTCTTCTTTTGTAATATGCTTCGGAATCAGTTCATGAATATTCTTATGAATTGCTTCTTTCAGCTCATCGATATCTCCGGCTGTCTCTTCCAGGAGTTCAGCAAGTACCGGATAGTATACCAGTTCAGTTACGCCAACTTCTTCCGGATCGATTCCACATACAGCTTTGAGATCTACCATCATATTAGAAAGTACTTTGATATTACGGTCACTTTCTTCTCTTGCGATCCACACATATGGAACAGCTGCATTCTGGATGGCATCTGCAAGTTCTCTGTCAACGACAGCTCCTGCTTCTGCAATTACTTCACCTGTCATCGGGCTTTACTACGTCTTCAGCCAGCGTATGTCCTGTGATACGGTTCTTGAGCATAAGCTTCTTATTAAATTTATAACGTCCAACTTTGGCAAGGTCATAACGTCTCGGGTCAAAGAACATGCTGGTGATCAGACTTTCTGCACTGTCTACAGCAAGCGGTTCACCCGGACGGATCTTCTTATATAATTCGAGAAGACCTTCCTGATAGTTCTCTGAAGTATCCTTTGTGAAACTTGCGAGAATCTTTGGCTCTTCACCAAAAAGATCGATAATCTCAGCATTCGTTCCAATACCAAGTGCACGGATCAGGACTGTGATCGGCACCTTACGGGTTCTGTCCACACGGACATAGAAAACGTCATTGGAGTCCGTCTCATATTCAAGCCATGCACCCCTGTTCGGGATAACGGTACAAGAGTATAATTCTTTACCAAGTTTATCATGCGCAATTCCATAATAAATACCAGGTGAACGCACCAGCTGGCTGACAATAACACGTTCCGCACCATTGATTACAAAGGTACCGGTTCTTGTCATAATCGGTAAATCACCCATAAAGATCTCATGTTCATTGATCTCATCTGTCTCTTTGTTGTGAAGTCTTACCTTCACTTTAAGCGGTGCAGCATAAGTAGCATCGCGTTCTTTACATTCCTCGATTGTGTACTTGGTTTCATCTGTGCACAATGTAAAGTCGACAAATTCCAGGCTCAGATGTCCGCTGTAATCGGTAATCGGAGAAATATCATCAAATACTTCTTTTAATCCTTCATCCAGGAACCATTTGTAAGAGTCGGTCTGAACTTCGATCAAATTAGGCATTTGGAGTACTTCTTTTTGCCGGGAATAGCTCATGCGCATACTTTTTCCGTTTGTGATGGGACGAATTCTGTTTTTCTCCATTTGACGTTTCACTCCTTATATGATAAATTTTCGGGTTATTTCCGCCTTATTCAGGGCGCACTTATGGCATACGTTTCCACAATAGCGCATTTTTTACTTTACCACAGGTTTTTCCCGATTGTCAAGTCTAACTTTTTAAAGAATTGTATTTTTATTGTATTTTATAATGTAAGTGACAAAATTTATTTTCGGTCCCTTTGATACCAGATTGCTACGTGCTTTGCACTCTCGCAATCCTCGTCATCATTGTATGCATACCGCAGAAAAGTACAAAAATCAAAAGAGCGTATCACTGCAGGAAATCCTGCGCGATACGCTCTTGTCATTCACAGTGTGATAACCAAAATTACTTAAGGTTAACTTCTGCTCCTTCAGCTTCAAGTTTTGTTTTGATGTCTTCAGCTTCAGCTTTAGAAACGCCTTCTTTAACTACCTTCGGTGCTCCGTCAACTAATTCTTTAGCTTCTTTAAGTCCAAGTCCTGTGATTTCACGAACAACTTTGATAACTTTAACTTTAGATGCTCCAGCAGAAACAAGTTCTACGTCGAACTCATCTTTTTCTTCTGCTGCTGCTCCACCTTCTGCAGCTGCTGCTACTACAACACCTGCTGCTGCGGATACACCAAATTCTTCTTCACAAGCTTTTACAAGGTCATTTAACTCTAATACAGATAACTCTTTGATAGCTTCAATAAATTCTTCTGTTGTTAATTTTGCCATTTTATTTTCCTCCATTTGATTTTAATGATTGGCTCTTTCGCCTCTTACTGTTCCCACACTCGGATGGGATTCCGGTACAGCTTACTCTGCTGCCGGTGCTTCTGCTTCAGCTTCTGCCGGAGCATCACCCTGTTCTGCGATCTGATTAAGAACACGAGCAAGGTTTGTAATAGGTGACTGTAAGCTTCCAAGTAATTTGGACAGCAGTACTTCTCTTGACGGAATCTTAGAAAGTTCCTGAATACCAGCTGCATCATATACTGAGCCTTCAACTACACCTGCTTTTACTTCAAGAGCTTCTGCTTTCTTAGCGAAATCGCAGATGATTCTTGCCGGTGCTGTTGCATCTTCTTTAGAAATTGCAATAGCGTTCGGTCCTTCCAGATATTCGTCAAGCTGTGCGAAATCTGTTCCTTCAAAAGCTCTCTTCATCATTGTGTTCTTGCAAACTTTGTAGATAACACCTGCTTCTCTCAGCTGTTTACGAAGTTCAGTATCCTGAGCTACTGTAAGTCCACAGTAGTTAACGATAACTGCTGACTGAGCATCTGTGAGATCTTCAACGATTGCCTGTACGATAGGTTGTTTTAATTCAACTTTTGCCACGAATGGTGCACCTCCTTGTAGTATTTTCAACTGCCAGAAAGTCTCGGTCCCAGCGGGGACTTTCATATCACGCAATCATGCGCTAAAAAACCTCCGCGCCAAAGCACAGAGGTTTACAAATTCAAATCTAATGAATCTTGTCTTCCTCGGTAGGCGTTTTGACCCTTATGCCTTACGGCACCTACTGTCTTCGGCAGTTACTTCGTAAATATAGCATACGTTTACCAGAAAGTCAAGTGTATTTTTTCATTTTTTCAATTTCATCCAGTTTCTTCTATTATAAGTCCAAATCCATCCAGAACTTCCTTCAATTCTTTTGCAGATGAAAGCAATTTTTCTTTTTCTTCATCGCTCAGTGGAATCTCAATGAACTTTTTCTGCACCTTTCTGCGAAACTATGGTCGGAACACTGATACAGAGTCCTTCCAGTCCGTATTCTCCCTCCATCAGACTCGTGACTGGAAGAACCGCATTTTCATTCATAACAATGCTTTCTGCAATTCTCGCAACCGCCATTGCCACACCATAATAGGTTGCACCCTTTTTCTGGATAATATCATAAGCACTGTCCCGCACAGTCTTATAAATTCTTTCCATAGATTCCTGATGCTGATAATGTCCGCGAAGTTCACAGAAATCATTGATTGGAATTCCCGCTACATTTGCCCCGCTCCATACAGCAAGCTCACTGTCTCCATGCTCTCCGATGATATTGGCATGTACGCTCCGGCTCGCAACCTGAAGATGTTCACTTAACAGATAGCGGAATCTTGCAGTATCCAAAACGGTTCCGCTTCCGAATACTCTTTCCTTCGGATATCCGGAAATCTTAAGTGCCGCATAAGTCAGAATATCCACCGGATTTGCTACAACAAGCAGGATTCCTTCAAATCCGCGTTTTGTGATTTCCGGAATAATCGATTTGAAAATTGCTACATTTTTGTGTACCAGATCCAGTCTTGTCTCTCCCGGTTTTTGATTTGCTCCAGCTGTAATGATGATTAGTGAACAATCACTGATATCATCATAAGATCCCGCATATATTTTCATCGGATGCGCATATGGTCTACCGTGGCTTATGTCCATTGCCTCCCCTTCTGCTTTTTCTTTATTCGCATCGATCAGTACCAGTTCGGAAAAGATCCCTTTCTGAAGTAAGCTGAACGCAGAGGACGCTCCTACAAACCCACATCCGATAATTGCTGCCTTTTGAATATTAACCATGACAAAGTGCCTCCTTTTAATTGCTTGATATTTTTTTCACAGGCATAGGTTATCATTATTTTCCCCGATTTTCAATGTTTTCATGCATTGTTCGTCAAAAAATGCACAATGTATACAGAATACTGTTTGTTAGATTTCATGTTGCACAAAAAGACACCGTAACGGATCACTCCGCATACGGTGTCTCTATTATTTACATTTATTCAATACTGATTAAGCAAGCTTCATTGGGTTGATTTTTACACCAGGTCCCATTGTAGAAGTAAGTGTCACACTCTTAAGATACTGACCCTTTACTGCTGCCGGTTTAGCTTTGTTAATCGCATCGATAAGCGTCTGGAAGTTGTCAGCAAGCTGTTCTTCAGTGAAAGAAGCTTTTCCTACCGGTACATGGATGATATTTGTCTTGTCCAATCTGTACTCAATCTTACCAGCTTTGATTTCGTTGATAGCTTTTGTAACGTCCATTGTTACTGTACCAGCCTTCGGGTTTGGCATTAAACCTTTTGGTCCAAGTACACGTCCGAGACGTCCAACAACACCCATCATATCCGGTGTAGCTACAACTACATCGAATTCGAACCAGTTTTCATTCTGGATCTTCGGAATGAGTTCATCTCCACCTACGTAATCTGCTCCGGCAGCTTTAGCTTCTTCAGCTTTAGCGTCCTTAGCAAATACAAGGATACGAACCTTTTTACCAGTTCCGTGCGGAAGAACTACAGCGCCACGGATCTGCTGATCTGCATGACGTCCGTCACATCCTGTTCTGATATGAGCTTCGATTGTTTCATCAAATTTAGCTGTCGCGCTCTTCTTAACAAGTGCGATCGCTTCATCTCTATCATAGAGAGTTGCTCTGTCGATTAACTTTGCAGCTTCTACGTATTTCTTTCCTCTTTTCATTCTAAATACCTCCTAGTGGTGATTACGGGAATTCCCTCCCACGTATTTTTTCAGTTTCCTTACATTCTGCTTATGCAGTCTGAATTAGTCCTCTACTACAGTTACACCCATGCTGCGGCATGTTCCTTCGATCATGCTCATAGCTGTTTCTACGGATGCAGCGTTCAGGTCTGGCATCTTAAGTTCTGCGATTTCCTTTACCTGAGCTTTTGTAATCTTAGCAACTTTTGTCTTGTTCGGAACACCTGAACCAGATTTAAGGTTGCAGGCTTTCTTAATAAGAACTGCTGCCGGAGGAGTCTTTGTAACGAAGCTGAAACTTCTGTCACTGTAAACTGTAATTACTACAGGAATGATCAGATCTCCCTGATCAGCTGTCTTTGCGTTGAACTGTTTTGTAAATTCAACGATATTTACACCGTGCTGTCCAAGAGCAGGACCAACCGGTGGAGCCGGAGTAGCCTTTCCAGCTGGAATCTGTAATTTGATATAACCTGAAACTTTTTTTGCCATTTTAAAGTACCTCCTTGTGGTATTTGCGGGGATTTCCCTCCCACGTGTTCATTATGCACTGCGCATAAAGTTACATTTTTTTCGACTTCTGCGAAACTGATTTCTACCGGCGTTTCGCGGCCGAATAAATCAACATTGATCGTCAGGCTCTGCTTAGCCATATTGATAGTCTGAATCATGCCGACTGTTCCTTCCCAGGCTCCGCCTGTTACTGTCACAGTATCTCCTTCTTCAAAATCTACCACGATGTCTTCTTTCTGGATACCAAGTGGTGCCATCTCTTCATCTGTAAGCGGAACCGGTTTGGATCCAGGACCTACAAATCCTGTAACACCTCTTGTGTTTCGTACCACATACCAGGTATCATCGTTCATGATCATGTGGATCAGAACATATCCCGGAAACATCTTTTTCTGAGACGCTTTCTGTACGCCGTTCTTCAATTCGACAACTTCCTGCATCGGAACACGGACCTCAAGGATCTCATCTTCCAGATGACGGTTCTCGATCGTTTTGTCAATGTTGGCTTTTACCTTGTTCTCATACCCTGAATAGGTATGAACAACATACCATTTTGCTTCTGCCATAAACTCACCTTTCCTGCATTACCATTTATCAGTATCTTATCTAACTAATAAATCTACCCCGAATTTTACCAGGATATCACAGATCGTGATAATCGCTCCTAAGATAACGGAAACAACTACGACCGCAGCTGTCTGTTTGGTAAGTGTGGTTTTGTCTGGCCAGATAATCTTATTAAACTCAGCTTTCAGACCTTTGAAGAAAGGAGTTTTCTTCTCTTTTGTCTTCGCTTTGTCTTTAGATTCGCCCATAACATTCACTTCCCTTCAACGACTATTTCGTCTCTTTGTGTAATGTGTGTGATTTGCAGAATCTACAGTATTTCTTTGTTTCCATGCGTTCCGGATGAGACTTCTTATCCTTTGTCATGTTGTAGTTACGATGCTTGCATTCTGTACATTCCAGTGTAATTCTTGTACGCACAACTTCCACCTCGCTTTTTATGTTCTAATTTTTAGTTGCATGACAGCTTGCGAGGCTGTCGTGAAAGCTTCACGCCTGAAACTTTCTTTGTTAAAAATAGGCATAAAAAAAAGACCTATACTTCCATTCGCTAGGTTAGTGTACCATACCGAAAGTATAAAGTCAAGAAATTAAATAATTTTTTACGAAAGCCTTCGGACTGTCCAGGTGCATCCGGAATCTGCTCTCATCCAGGCATATTCCCGGCACACAGGCTAAAATTTCAGCCGCAGAATGAAATCCGCGGCTGAAACTTTTTATTTATCTGTCACTTTTTCCAATGTGATATTCTACCTTCATACTACGCATGATAGTTCTTGATGCAATATCTACAAAGTTAAATCCAAATGCAATTGCAACGCAGGTTGCAAAAAGTGTGATCGTCTGTTCCAGGAGCATATGCATATTCCCGCTTACGCATGCGTACATTACATAGTACAGATTCGGTCCAGGAATCAGAGGGAATACAGACGCTGTCAGGAAAATTGTTGATGGTGCTTTATTTATCCGCGACATAATAAATGCATAGAATGCAACGAATGTCGCCGCAATTGTAGTTGCAAGGAAGTTACTTGGACGCGCCTCATAAACAAGTGCATAAATCAGCCATGTAAAAAATGCTCCGATTCCACAGTAAACCACCTGCATGCCCCGGATCTTAAACCACAGTGCAAATCCCACGCAGGCTGCGGTACAGGAAATCAGCTGTACGATCAGATTCGGGGTAAGGATATATCCTTCCGCCTCTACACCGCCAAAAAGAATCATCGGTATCGCCGTACCAAATGCGATTCCGGAAGCACCAAGCATGGAATTCATGATATTGATCGATCCGGAGATAAAGTCTTTCTGAAGCAGATCACGGATTCCGTTCGTCGTACTCAGTCCACTGATCAGGAGCATGACAATTCCGATCATGATCCGCTCCTCATGATCCGCAAATCCAAATTTAACAGATAACAGAATGATCATCTCTGCAATAAACGATAAGATCAGGTTATATGCCAGCAGGTTCTTCTCACGTTCGGCCAGCCAGTTCCCTGCTGCAACGATCACAATTGATACGATCACCGCAATGATCGCATCCCTTATATCACATCCAAAGAATACCGCAAATCCGGTACCACCTAAAATACCGGCCGCATAATGGGTGTACCACTTCTGTTCCGGTCTTCCCATCACCTCTTCAAACTGTCTTCTCATTTCTTTTGCATCCGGCTTTTCTTTACAGATTTTACGGCACAGATTATTCAGATAATCCAGCTTGTCAAAGTCACATTCCCCTATTTCTACCAGTCGGATCTGTGTAATAATCTGCCCTTCCGGTGTCTCTGCCGTAATCTGGATATTGCTTGGTATAACAAAAATATCATACTTTACAAATCCATAACTTCTGCAAATACGGTACAGACTGTCCTGCAGACGGAAGTTCTCCGCTCCACATCTAATCATAGCTTCCCCAATGTCCAGGATCCCCTGCACAATTCTCTCGTAATCGTATTTCACATTCATTTTCCTTTTCCCAAAACCTCTCTCTTTTGTTCTTCTTACAAAGCCAGTTGTTCCGCCCTCCCGAACACTTCAGCCATACGAAGTAATGATATCATGATGTATCAAAAAGTCAACTAAATTCGGAGAATTTTTTCTAACCATGCCCATTCAATCTCATTATACCTTTTGTGTTTTGAAAATATTGTACTATGTTTCTGCGATATTCGTCAAGACATCCACCCTTCAATATGATATAGTACTATTTTGAAAGGAGCTTTTAAGAAATGAAAAAAAACCACAAATTGTATGCAGACCATCTACGCTTGTTTTATTGGTTACATCGTTCAGGCCATCGTAAATAATTTTGTTCCTCTTCTTTTTGTCACTTTCCAAAATAATTACCATATTTCACTAGAACGAATTACCTTTTTGATCACACTCAACTTTATCATTCAGCTGTTTGTCGATCTTCTATCCGCATTCTTCATCGACAGGATCGGATACCGCATTTCGATTTTAATTGCGCATATCCTTTCTGCGGCAGGACTGATATTACTCACCGTTCTTCCGGAAGTTTTTCCCTCCCCTTATACCGGACTTGTAATCGCAGTTATCATTTATGCGATCGGCGGTGGACTTCTCGAAGTACTGGTAAGCCCGATCATTGAAGCCTGCCCTACTGATAACAAAGAAAAAGCAATGAGTCTCCTGCATTCCTTTTACTGTTGGGGGCATGTGGGCGTTGTTCTGTTATCAACCGCATTTTTCTGGTTTTTCGGAATATCGCACTGGAAAATCCTCGCACTTATGTGGGCTGTCATCCCAATATTTAACACTTTCCTCTTCAGAAGTGCACCAATCTACTCCCTTCACGAAGAAGGTGAACAGGGACTTTCTCTCAGAGAATTGTGCACATCTAAAATCTTCTGGATGTTAATGCTTATGATGACCTGTGCCGGTGCCAGCGAACAGGCAGTCAGCCAATGGGCATCCACTTTTGCCGAGACAAGCCTGCACATTTCCAAAACACTCGGCGATCTTGCCGGTCCTCTTACCTTTGCAGCCTGTATGGGGGCTTCCCGACTGCTTTACGGAAAATACGGAGACAGGATCCGGCTGGATCTGTTCATGAGAGGAAGCTGCATTCTTTGCATCCTTTCCTATTTATGTATTTCCATCCTTCCATTTCCTGCACTGAACCTTTTGGGATGTGCGCTTTGCGGATTCTCCGTTGGAATTATGTGGCCGGGACTTTTCAGCACCGCATCCGTCTCTATTCCACGTGGCGGCACAACAATGTTTGCCCTCCTTGCACTTGCCGGAGATCTGGGATGTTCCGGTGGTCCGACGCTTGCAGGTCTGGTATCTTCCTACGCCGGTGGCAGTCTGAAAACCGGGATTTTCGCAGCCATTATTTTTCCGGCCGTCCTGCTCCTTGGTCTAATAAAATCAAAAAAATCTGAATAAAAAATAACGGGTTCCTCTTTTCATTGAGTTACCCGTTATTTTTCTTTTTAGTTTATCGTTTTTTCAAATCGGTCCTCTTCCGGAGCCGTATCCTGTCCAAACCATTTCTTACTCAGTTTCGTAAGTGTTCCGTCTTCTTTCAATTCTTTTTACACATTCTTTACAGGCAGAATAAAAAGATGAGCACCTTTTACAGCACTCATCTTCTCCACTACTTCAACAATTTTTCTTCCCATTCTTTTTCTTTAAACCCGGTCAGTACAAATCCGTCCCCAACTACAAACGGTCTTTTCACCAACATACCATCTGTCGCCAGCAGCTTTATCTGCTCATCTTCCGTCATCGTCGGAAGCTTGTCTTTCAGCTGCATCTGCTTATAAAGCATCCCACTTGTATTAAAAAACTTTTTCAGCGGGACCCCACTCATCGCATGCCATTCCTTCAGCTCTTCATAGGTTGGATTTTCCTCCACGATTGCCCGTTCCTCAAATGCAATCTCATGCGCCTCCAGCCATTTCAGCGCCTTCTGACAGGTGCTGCATTTTCTGTATACCAATACTTTCATCTATCTGATCCACTCCTTTTTTATTCTCCAAAGTCCTGCTTGTACATCCCTTACAAACTCTGTATTTCCATGTACCAATTCTTCATGATACCGTGTCAGACGTTGCCAGCTTTTCAGGATCTGCTGCTTCTGTAACGGATAAAATTACTCAATCACCGCATCCATCTCTTTGATCCCATACATCTCCAGCTGCTCCTGGACTGCTTCTCATCTTTTTCATCTTCCCCAATATATTTGAGACAGAGAATCTTATTCCAGTCATACATATCAAAAAGCAGAACTTCATCCAATGGTACTTCCAGTGTCAGGAAGTTGCCGCCCATCGACTGATCCACATTATAGGCTTCACGGAATGCCCAGTACGGATACTCCGCACCATCCGGCTTCTTCACATATTTCTCCATCTCACGCACAAACCAGGAATAGGCTGTTGTGAAAATCTTTGCACTCTCCTATATTT